>Ga0315314_1001470_pt1 | contig 21256 bp, 28 predicted proteins | sample TDP9_MG_FD_203631 | JGI IMG/M metagenome (GOLD analysis project Ga0315314, IMG submission 203631) | Freshwater sediment microbial communities from Lake Towuti, South Sulawesi, Indonesia - TDP9 | ecosystem: Environmental > Aquatic > Freshwater > Lake > Sediment | place: Indonesia: South Sulawesi... | reverse complement strand
TTGAAGTGAAACTTGAAGAGGTGCCGAGGAAGATTTCTACTCTTGGCATCTGAGAACCAATCGATCCTTTTGATAAACATATTTATGGAACGGGAGCTTGCAGAAAGATTAGGGCCTGTGGCGCAGCAGGATAGCGCGGCAGATGGTGACAGCCGAACCTCCTAAGGAAGAAGTTACACGGCGGAAAGCTGTAGGTCCGGGGTTCGAATCCCCGCAGGCCCGCCATTAAAATAGGCTTGTTTCTGGTTTCTTTCTGGGCAACTGCCATGGATTGTCCGCTGTTTGGTATCTGGGATAGTATCGTTATCAGAGGACTGTGAAAATTGCAGACATACACCTGCGCACGCAGCTTTTCATGTAAAAACTCTGCTTTGCAACCATCTCACAGTATTTAAGCTAGAATTGCCCTCGAGCCTAAAACTGTGGAATGCTAGGTACATGGAATTTGGCGACCAGCTACCGGGATGAGGTCTCCTGCCTGACGATTTTATAGAAGCTCTCTTTCAGGCATGTGAGCCTTTCCATCACGTCCTCGACGCTTGTGTGCAGGACTATCTTTACTCCCATCCTCGAGGCTTTCTTGAAGGCTATGGCATCAGCGGACTTTCCACCGACCAGGACAAGCACTAGATTGCATTTCTGCCCGCCGCTCTGCCAGTTTCTGAACTCTGGCTCGTTTATCACAGCCCTATAGAATTCGTCCACATCCTCGCCTCTGATGAAGCCAGCCTTGCATTCGAATATTATCTGGACTTGTAGCGCAAGCTCCTTTGGTCCAAGCTGGCATACGTAAACATGGTCAAACTCTCTGTGTGATGAGCCCTTCCATCTCTGCCTGTGCTCAAGCACGCGGAGCTGCCACTCGCTGTTCTTGTCGCATAGGTTGAAGAATCTCTCGACCTGCTTCTCCCATGCCATGCCGATTGCCTGTCTGCGCAAGCCTTCTGCGGAAAGCCAGTAGCCAGTTTTCTTCAGAAAGTCTATGAGTTCGTTCTCAGGAACTTGCTCCTCGTCGTACACTACAAGACTTCCGAACAGGTTTACCCATTTCAGCCACCGCACTAGGCCTCGTCCCTGCTTGGCGCTCTCGTTCTTGACAATCTCTATGCGGTACTGGTTGCCCGAGCCTTCCGCTTTTGCTGAATACGGACCTTCTTTTCCAAGTTTCCTAAGAATCCATGTGAGTAGGTTGTCCTCGACCGCAATCTCTTGCCTGAGGTCCTTTGCAAGCCAGACGGCTCCTCTCACATGATTCAGCAATGCTCTTTCTGTCGGCCTCAGAACTTTGTCATCCAAGCTCTCCAGCCGTTTTGAAAATGCATCAGAGCTCTCGGCCAATGCATACAGATGACCTTTTTCATACTTCCATCCTCCACGCCTTTCGTCAAAGCGAATCACAACGCCTTTCTTGAGCAGCTTCCTGAGTGCAAGCCTCGTGCCCTTGAGCTTGGTTTTGCGAACCTTGTTCACATGTTCGCATATTTCTTCGCTGAACAGAGCTCCATGCTCGGAGAGAACGGCTATGATTGCTTTCTGTAGAGGGTTCTCTGGTTTGGCTGGAGGCTCTCTTTTCTGCTGCCCACCATACATCTCGAAGCTATCAGAATATTCTTGGCCGTTATATGTCCAAGCTACAGTTTTGCCGGCGAGCTCAGGCCTGCCATACGCATAGCCCCATTTGCGTCCGGAAGGATGCGCAAAAGCATGCCTGCTTTTGCTTCTGCAGAGATACCCAGCTTCGAACCAGTGAGCGCATCGTTGAAAAGGTCTTCGAGGTCCAAGTTGCGCAGGGAACTTCGGTCCATCCTTCAGGACTTCCAGTGCCTGCCCCAACGTAGTTCCCATGATTTTTGCCTTCAACTTTACCGTATTACTCTATTACCGTCTCGCTTTTAAGCTTAAAGTATCAGAGTAATAGAGCGAACCGACATGCGAAAGAAAACAAGCTTCATGGTTGATGAACAGCTCTACAAACGGCTCCTCGCTTTTGTTTCAAGAAAACACGGCTCAATCAGAAAAGTTAGTGTGGAAATAGAGAACGCTATCAGAGAATATCTTGCGAAGCATGAGAAGGAAGTGTAACAAGATTTATTTTCCGGCGATGGCGGGGCAATAAACTTGGGCGGAGCCATCTGTCACCATCATTCAGCTCCAACATACTTCCGTAGTAGCGTCAGCAAGAGCTCTGTCCTTGAGCGATAGATTCCTTCCTGTCTTATTTTTTCGTCAACTCTCTCTAGCAGTCTAGGTGAGCAGAGGAACTCCACCAGCTTTGTTTCCTCACAATTTCTTTTCACAGCCAATTCGTTCACTCCCTTGCAGCTTTTTCGCGGCCAGCAGAACATCCCTTAGAGCTGAGCCTTTAGGTAGCTTCTCGAATGCAAAATCCTTGAGCTTTCTCATACGTATCAAGCGTTTTGTCTCAAGCCTAGACATCGTAGAGTCTCCTTCAAGGTTGGAAAATTCAAAAATGAGGAGCAACCATTCATGCAATGATTTCAAAACATCTTCCTTATTCTTCAGCTCGACCTCAAATTCTGAAATTATGCTTAAAGACTCTCAATAAATCTACATAGCTAAGTACAAGATCGTCACGAACAAAGCCATCATGATACTACTGTAACCCTTGTTCTCGATAGAGAAGTTTAACAAATATCTCCACCTTAGCCATCGCTTCAGTTTTCGGAAGAAAATCAGGTTCAGAGAGGATCAATGTCCTCAAGAAGCTGCTTCCGGGAAGCAGTCTCCTTGCCAACGCCTTCAGTCCGAGAAAACTTACGCCATTATTGCTGACCAAATTCGATCCACTTACGAAACAAACCGATTCCATTTGATGAAGAAGCGCCGAGGCTCCTCAGCATCTATCTTGACGTTCTTTCTCTTGGACTCTACGATGTTGTCAGCGGCGACTGATTCGCCTTCGCATATGAATAGAGGTCCGCTTACGGTCATGTCTGTCTTATCCAAACATCTATCTATCTTCAACGTCTTAGCCAAATTGATGGGACCTACAGTTAACCTTGTTAAAGAAACATCACTCAAGACCCATCCTTCCCTTGGTTCTATGGCTCTTATCAAGACGCAGCTCGGTGTCATGGTAGTAATATTGAGCGTTGGCTTGCCTCTCATGGTATATGTTGTCCAAGCCAGTCCAGGCTCCCAGTCTAGCCTGAGGCCTCTTACGCCCTCCGTTTTGACCAAAGGATCCTCGGACGGTGGGCCATAAGCCTCAGTTTCAGTGATCATCCCACTCATCATGGTGTGATTATCTATTCTTCTAATCAGCAGTTTTCCAAGGAGATCCCTAGCAACTGACACGGGATGCCGTGAATGAAAGCTTCTTGGGAGAATCGATGGATATTCAGAGTTCATGATGCTAGGGTATCCCATCCTATCACTCACGGCTATCCCTCCATTGTTGATAGGAACGCAAATGCTCTCGCCATTTGCTTTCTTCATCGCTGCAATCATAGGGATTCTCCATTCCTCGTGCTCTTTCCTCAGCTCCATACTCTGCTTCCCATTTGGCTGCGTACTCTGCTTGCAGCTCATAGTAGCACTCCTTGCATATGCTACTGTACTTCAGCTCGTCCTCAGCTCCGTAGCCATAGCCGGAACTGTATCCGCCACATCCAGTACAGGTCCATCTGCCACATCTATCGCATCGATAGCAGACAGTAGCTAACGGAATAGTCTCGTATGTCCAGACCTCATCTCCACATATCTCACAAATGCCCAGAAGAGTTCTCAATTCACTTTCCTCCAAATAAGCTGATTTTCAAGCCTTTTGGCTTGTATGAGCTTCATCTTGAGCAGAAGGAGACGAAGAGGAGGGAGAAGGAACTGGAGAGAAGGGATTAAACTCGCGAAGCCCGTCGTTCAGCAGCTCCTTCACTTCCCTTACATTGACAGCTCCGAGTCCTTGCTCAAGCAAGAGCTGTTTTAGGCTTTGCTTTTGCGAAGCCGTTTCAGCAACTATCAGAACTCGAAAACCTCTTGCGAGGTTCTTCTTTGTGTTGTATGTTGTGTTCTTAGTGCTTCTCTCGATTTCAATTGCTACGCATCCGTCTACCAGCAAATCATAGCGCTATGAAAAAGAAAAATCCATTAGAAATACTTGATGAAGACATCAATGAAGAAGTGCTTGTACGCATGCCTGAATGGTTTAGAAAACTCAGAGAAGAATATAGAAAACAGAAATTTCAGGATTTGGATTGAATAAGTTTCAATAGGGTTTCTAGTTTTTCGGGATTCTTCACTAGTGCGTCGAGCAGCTCGTTCACTTTTTTCTTAGTTTCGTCTATCTCGATGGCAGTCTTAAGATCAAAACATAACCCGCACGAAAAACAATATTTTGAACCTGCCGAATTATCATTTCTACATCTTGGACATTGTATGATGTTTAGTTTTTCTTCCTTTGGTTTTTCGCCTACTTGAATGCCACTAGCCTTTAACAATGCCTTATCTAACTCTTGTCCAGATAAATGCACATATGTGGCTGGCATATCCGAATTTTGAACCCATCCCATATGCTTCTTTAGTAGCGACTCAGATATTTGAGAAGCAAGATAAGTAGCACGACTATGCCTGAATAGATGTGGGTAAACTCGTTTTCTAATCCCTGCTTTCCTTACTACTTTTTTGAGAAAAGATCTAACAGTAGGCATAGTTAGAAATTCTATTCTCGGATTGTTGAGCTTGACCCAAAGTGGTGTATTTGGGTTCTTAGAGTCTTTGTGACAATTCAACCATACGGTGAGCAGAGGTACTGATTTTATTATTCTAACTCTTCTTGGTCCAGTCTTTCCTGTGACATTAAGAAAAGCTCCATATTCATCAAACTCCACGTCTTTCATTCTTATTGTGACCAGTTCGCCAATTCTACAGCCCGATTCGTACAAGACAAAGATGAATGCCTTATCTCGTGGATTAGTCGCAACTTCGACCATCCTTTTGACTTCTTCCTCAGTAAGAATCTGATTGGCTAAGAGGCTATTCTTCGGACAAGGAGACTTGATCCAAGCTGCTTCCTCTGGGTAATCCTTCGAATCTTTAAGCCACTTGAAGAAACTCTTCAGTATCACCTTATAGTCATGTTTAGTCCATGCAGTCCATTTTTGAGTTTCAATAAATCCTACTAAGTTTACAACATCATCCTTGTTGAGAGTATCAAAAGTTTTCTTGATGTTCTTTGAGAGGGTCAAAAGAATATGTATAACTTTAGCTTGTCTGCCTATGCTAATTCCTTCGGCAATTAATTGCTTTCTAAAATCAAGAATTAGTTGTTTGTTTTTTTCTATAATATCCGAACGATCTAATTTCCTAAGTTCTGATTCTAACCGCTTCTCATGATCATATACGTCAATTTTGTCTACCACTCTATCACTATGTGTTCTTGTCAGAAGTTGGTTAGGGAGAGGCATCGTCTCCGAAAATACCCAAATTCTATTTGCCTAGTTTCTTCTGTACTTATTGAGTTGAGGACTTTAAGTTTCTGTTGAGAGCCCTGTGTGCACTCAAAAACAGAAGACTATGTCCTAACCAACTTCTATGATTATTATGTATGTGAAAGTATTTATTATGAAAGGAAATTTCGGCACAAGCGGCAACTCTCGTTAATCGGTTTTTAGATTTAGTAGCGCTCAACATCATCTAGGTAGAAATTATTGAGACGTTGCACGTACATAGTTTTCCTTTGTTGCTTGCTCATTCCAAAATTTTCAAAATATTCCGGAAATTCTAAAACATGTAAATAGATTAGATTTTAAGTAAAAATCAAATGTCAATTATCTGGATTTTTTATTGAAAGGTCTGATTTACCTCTGTTACAATCAATGCATAAAGTTTGGAGGTTATTCAAACTAGTGGTTCCGCCTTTAGCTACCGGAACTATATGATCAACCTCAAGGACTACGTCTCTCGCGAACTTTCCACAAATTCTGCATCTGTAATTATCCCTTTCAAGAATTAATAGTCGTAGTTTTTTAGAGATTGGTTCTCTTCGTCTCTGTGTTCTGACCTTTTCCATGTACGATGATAGACGTACGTCACTTATTCGTCGAATAATATCCTCGGATGGCAACTCATTAAGAAATTCTCGTTGGGAGATTTCGTTAAAACTGAAGAAGGGATGATGGAGTGATTCTATGATGCTAGAAAGTGCTTGAGATGTGCGTGGTCTAGAATTCAAGAACTTCTGTGCAAGACATCTTGCGAATTGTCTGTAATTTTTCCATCTTTTTGTAAAGATATACTCAAGTAGGATGTCCTGAATACCAATGACATCTTCATCTCTAATCTTGTTTCTCTTCTTTGAGAATTTTGGTTCGGACATATGTCTCAATATCCAATGCTTTTGCCCATGGTTTTCTTGCATATATTGGGCTGCTTCCCTTTCCCTTGATTCCAACTTTCTTGATAAGGCCTGCTTTCAGTAGTCGTTTAGTCGCCATCCACAAGGTCTTGTGCGCAATTCTCTGTCCGCTCATAGATAAAGAGTTTTCAATTTCGCTAATAGATCTAGAGCCATCAATTTGTAAATAAAGAACTGTTGCATTCTTATCACCTTCAAGAACTTTGCTTACCCTCTTCTCATAAATATCCCTTCTTTCATGCCAGCTATCTTCCATCTCTTCCTTGATTTCCTCCACATCTTTTTGCAATTTTGTCACACGTGCATGCAAGTCAGGCGTTTCAGGCATTCTGGCTCTCTCCTACCGGCTTACCTTGCGTGATTTCCTCTTCCTTTTCAGAAGGCTTCTTCTCACCTTCTATACCAGGAAGCGTAAATCCAAAGTCTTCTAAATCAAAAGCCCGTTTAAATCTCTCACCGCCTTTTACAGATACATTCTCGCCTAGACCAAGTTTCACCCAACTTTTCCAATACCTAGAAATTGTTGACGTGCTGGCTATCCCTGTAGCTTTACCAACTTCCACGGTTCCTTTGCTTCCGTCACTAAGTTGATAGACCAATTTCTTCTGGTCGGTGTCAAGCACGGAGTTAAGAACATCTTTAACGTCTTTCATCCCTGCAAATTTTATCCACTTGAGAATTTCTCTCAATAATTGAGTTCGTTCATTATTCTGTGTGTTCATTTTTTATCATCTTCCTCTGATAACTTCACAGGGGTTATGCTCGATGTTTCCTCTATGTTTTTGTCTGTCTTCACCTTGTCGGCTGGCTGAGATGTTGTAACTTTTTCTTTTTTCTTCCGAATAATATTTAATTGAACACTTATATTGTCAGGACTCTTATTGAGAAGCTTAGCAATTTCAATAGGCCTGAATCCAAGTGAATCTAATAATTCAATCTTTTCCTGCTCTTTTGTAATTCCTTTAACAGCGTCTATTGCAAGTAGTCTGAGCATTTTATCTAGTTTTTGCGAAATTTCAGCCAACAATTTGTCTGTTTGACTCATCATGACTCACTCCTAATCCTCTTAGCCCAGTCTTTAAAGTGAACCTTCAACTTTTCTTCATCTTCCTTTGATATCGGGTTATTATGAGCGACAATGTTCCTGGTCTCTTCAATCATCTGAAGGATATTAATGATCCATGCCTGAGTATTCGGTAGCTTAGGAAGTTTTGGTTCAAAACCTTTCCAATTCTGAATCATTATGTTTCTTAGATCGTCAAGATCTACAAGATAGATAGGGTGAGGCACCTTTGTTCCATAGTATCGCGAGGCACCTTGTTTATCTTGCCGTTTTGAAGCTTTACTTATTGTCTCCTTAGAGACATATTTGTTCCACCAGTCCACTCCGTGAGCTGTCTCCAATGTGATTTTGATGAGTTCTCTTACCGAGTTCTCCAGAACATAGATGTAAGGGTAAATTCCTGCCATCCTTTTTGCTTCGCTGACTTTTTCCGCTTGCAGATTTATCTCAGGTATATCTGGGTCAGCGGCAAATCTCACCCCAGCCACTCTCTTTTCTGGAACTATTTGAGTTCTTGTGATTACCGTAGGCTTGCTAGGACGCGAACGCCTATAATCTCTGTATTCGCGCAGAGTATCTTCGTCTGCAAATTTCTGCGGATTAAGCCCATTTTGATGAGCATACTCCAGCGCATATACCAAATTGCTACAACTGTTTCCATCAGCGCTCGCAATTTCTGCTATCTTTGCATAAATCGTCGGAGGTCTCAGACCGGTGTTCGTCGTAAGTGCTTGCATTAATTCTTTACTAATTCTTTTCGCCATCGCTCTCCCCTTCACCGCTTTTAGTCTTATCCGGCGAGACAACATCGTTTTCCTCAAGATCCTCTGGAGGTGGTAACTTGACCAAATTGATCCATGCTGGTGGAATGTAATCTAATATTCGTCGTGGCGGTTCACCTTTTACATATTCAATCAGCTCTGCAACCACCCCAGCATTGAGGAAGTTTGAAACTGCCATCGGCGTTACACCTGCTTCCTTCGCTATATCCCTTGGCATACGTTTTCCGTCAATAAGGACCCATAGCTTCTTTCTATCATTGGTTGTGGCAATTTTGGAGAGTTCTTTCTCAATAAAGTCAGCATTTGCAAGTATGAGCACTTTCAATATTGCTTTGAGTTCTTTCAAAGTTGGGTCTTGTTCTTTCATATTACTCACTTTAGGTCTCTTCTACTTCCGGTTTGGGTTCTGTCTCAGCCGTTGGTTGCACTATTTTTGGTATTTCAATGCCAAAGTCTTCAAGGTCGAAAACTTTTTTGTATCTCTCGCCTCCCCTTACTCTGATCGGTTCAACAATAGCGAGCTTGGCCCAAATTTTCCAATAGTTTCTTACTGTCTGATCACTTATTTTTACAAAGTTTGCGATTTCAATACTGCCCTTGTTTCCATCGCTTAGATGATAAATAACCGTCTTTATTTCTGAATCCAAAGCTGACATAAGCACAGCTTTAATTTCTTTCATCCCTGCGAATCTAGTCCATTTTAGTAATTCCTTCAATGTGGCCGCAATTTCCGAAAGTTTATCTTCATCCATGACAACCAACCTCAATCGAACAGTTCGGAATTTTCATAATATACTTCCCTGCCTTTCCTTATCGTGACCAACAAACCCATATCTCTTAATTCAGCAATTTTCTTTTTCACTGTGATTTCGGCCACACCTAGTTCTTCAGCAACTTTCTTCGACATATCAGAATAGGTCATCAAACCGTTCGATAACTCCAAAATTTTTGGATAGACTTTATCTTTGATGAGTTGTCTTTTATAATCATCAATTTGAGTGCGATTGCTCAATTTCAGTAAAGCAATCAAACGATCTAGCTTTTTTGAAATTTCATTTAATAACTGAACCATTTCCTGAGACATATTCAACCTATCCTCCAAGTAGAAGGTACGTACTCAAACACACGCTTCGGACGACCGCGCATTTCCACGGTTATGAGGTCCGCTTCTACTAATTCCTTCACTACAATCTGAACTGCCCGTTGTGATATACCTATTTTCTGTGCAATTTCATCGGTAGTTGTTAAACCATCACAAAGTGTCCATATCATTCTCCGTTCTTTTGTTGTAGCAACACGCTCTAGCTCTCTTTGTAATTCATCTTTCGCTAGAATCTCTAACAAATGTCTTACCTTGGTTAGTTCTTCATATACCTTTTCCAACAATTCTTGCTGAGACATATATACTAAACGAAGTTCCACTATTTAAATACTTTTCGCTTTTTCGTATACAAAAGCCAACTTAGACAAACGATCCAACTAATCATTTTGAGCTGATAATAGGTCTAAATAAGCATCAAGAAAGATACTTTTCAAAGTTGAGGACTCGAACCTTTGTTTAGCCGCCCCAATACGGAGAGAACAGGAAGCTGGTTGCTCTAGGCAACCTTGTTATTAACTTTGAACCTGGGTGCAAAGTAACTTCCCTGAATCTTTCGATTTCGGTCTCGCTCATCGCAGCCATGATAAAGTACGTCCCCAGATTCCTTGCTTCTGCCGGTATCGATGTGCTATACTGAGTGATGAGAAGGAATCCAATGTCTCTCTTTCCTAGCTCATTCAGGCAGTGAATCAAGTTCTTCGCTCTTAGCAAACTTGTTTCATCGAGCACTACTAGTAATTTCAGTTCGTTTGTCTCGGGCCATCTAGAAGCATCTTGATAGATCTTCCCTAGCTCATCTGTGATATCGGCTTTGCCTCTAGTGAAAACAATTCTCAATAACTCATTCTTTTTCAGTCTGTTTGCTAGGGTCCCGTGTGGATCAAATACGACAACTCTAATTCCATTTTCCAAAGCTTCGTTGATCAATATCAAGGAAAGAAAGCTTTTGCCAACACGAGTCTTGCCGAAAATTATCGCACGGCCCGTTAGAACATCAAAAGGAAAGTATACTCTTTTTTTCGTGATCTTATTTTTGATAATGGATTCAACGACATATCCGAGCAGTGCTTTTCTTGAGCCTTCAAAGTTAACCTTCCCAGAAGGTATGTGAATTTGCTCTTCAATCGGTTCTTCTGTTGGCAGTTCTAATGCTGTGGTAAACATTTTTCTCGTGACGGCTGCTATCTCTTTATCGGAACTGAAACCAGCGCAATCGTTCGCCAAAGCTAAGGAATAGTATGGTCTCGCTTCACTCCAGAGAGGAAAAAACTCAGGTCTAAGAGCAATTACCGGATCTCTGACAGGCGAACACTTCACAAAGTACGTAAGATTCGCTTCAATCTCAGCAGCTCTTCTTCTCGCCAGAATCTCGTTAACCGTTTGGTTAAAGTCGTTTGAAGGATTAGTATACACAAAGAAGAATAGAGCTGCGGCGAACAGATTTTCCTTTATCAGGAAATACTGTTTCAAGTGTTCTTGAGCTTGCATCTCCAAACTCTTTGAAAGTTCCAAGAACTTCTTCGCATAATCCTCTTCTTCCTTCATTTGCTTTGGCAGGTAGCTGGGAAATGGCCCGCCAAGTACAGGAACCATTTTCTGCTGTTCGAGTTGTAGCCTTAATGTGTCAGCTTTCTCCTTGTGAAAATCATAATTTCTCTCTGCCCAGTTCAATCTGCCTTGCAATTGCTCGGGAACATCCGGTTCAAGCTTGAAAGGAACCTCATTCATTGTGACTAGAACTGCTTTGAATAAGGGAGATCGCGAAAGATGATCTAGAAGGCTGGAGGCAGCTTTCCATTGAATATCTTTTTCGAAGCTTAAGCCAAACTTTCTAATGAAATTCTCTCTATCAACAACTTCCTTAGCCACTAAGCATGCTACGCCAATGAACTTGTTATCTCTTTCTAGAATGCCGATAGAATGTTCATCGCTCCAATAGATCTTGAAAGGTTCTTTAAACTCTTGAAAACCGGAGTATGCGATTGTCTTTATATCCTCGCTTACATTATGGTCTCTATCCCAACTTCCAGGTCCATATATCTGCTCGTACGCCCATCTCTCCCACTTCACATAATCGTCTGAAGGTTGCGAAGCCACAACATCACCAAACTATCTTGATCCCCTAATCTCATGAAAAAAGGGTACGTTTCGTGTGAGAGATAGCAACCAAGCCAATTATTTCCGCTTTCTTTTTCGGCTCGCTTTTCTCCGCTTCTTTCTATTCTTCTCTCTTTTTCTCTTTCTTTCTCCTCACGTTCAACGCTGATTCCAGAAGAAGAATATACTTCGCAACAATCGCATTTCGCCGTGTTGTCTCGCGTTACTTCTGGAAGCTTCGTCGGTCTTCTGTTATCTGGATAAATATCTTTCTTGCAATTCTTTATTTCTACAAAATAGTTAACGTCTACGAATGAGCCGCATCTTTCGCATGTCGGATTCCCATGCTTCCAGACAATCGACCAAGCATCTTGGCCCATGTCGCTCCTATACTCTTGGCATCTTGCGCAGTAGCCTCTCATTAAATCACTGAAAAGAAGACGAAGGGTAGTAGAATGTAATTTATTGATTGAGAGGACTTCCTTAATTGCCAAAAGCTTGCAAGTTACCTAATCTTAGCATCCATTTTACCAAGTAGTTTAAGTGCTCTTAAATCCTGTCTGAGGCATGATAATATAATAGGTTTAACCCAGTGAACTCTCATCTCCCAGTAACTAATCCAGTATTGGTATCTTTTCTTAAGCCAGTTATAGACTTCGCCCGTATTCTTGTCTTCAATTAACGCTTTAGCTCCACCGACCCATATATCTTCGAAGGCTCCATCCATGTCATAGCCTTCATAAACACAGATCTGAAGTGGCAGCTCATAACCTATGTAACTTATTCCTCCGGCATTAATTACTTCTGGCCCCAATTCCTTAGCACTTAGACAACTTAATGTATAGACAATTCTACCGCTTAAGACGGTATGGTTAGCTTGTGAACATAGGCAAGTACCTGGGCAACATATCAAATTAGACATATTTTGACCAGTGATTTCATTTTCTCCACCATGAGATGCGTGAAAGAAGAAAATTGGATCATCCTCTTTAAGCTTGGTCTCCACATTTGAACGAGTGGCATCATCTTTTATTAAATCCTGAAAAAGCAATCCTGTTTCTAAAGCATAACAAACGATGCTATTTCCAACCCAGAAGAGGTAATCCATTAAATATCTAAAACGTCTGTTTACAATGGTATCAGCCCAATTTGGTCGTACAAAAAGTGCGCTAGCACTCTTGCCCAATTGCCCTATTACTCTCCGTATATCGTTATAATCTCTCTTAGAACCATTTTCGGAATATCTGGCATCTTTTTAACAGCTTCAACTCTTTTATTAAAAGGAAGCTCTATCACCAATGATAATGCCTTCTCCGTCTCATCGTACATTTGCCTTGGTGTATAAGTAATTGGCTTAGGTTCCTTGCTGTAAATACCCATTATTGGCTTATCAGCCTCTTCTTTTGGAACCTCTTTAAACCACTTGTCAAGAGCCTTTATTACGTAGTCCGGCTTTTCTCTGATTAGCCTTTCTACATCTTGCCTTTCCATCGCATTCCCTAATGTTTTTTGTCGGTACGCAGTCTTAAACGTTCTCTTTAAGCGACTTGCAAAAGCTCACTATCCTCCAATCTGCCCAGCCGTCATCTGCGAAAACTAATCGCTAATCATCAACCCATTCTTTGCTTTCAACCTTTTTTGCAATTCCGCTAATGCGTCATTTACTAACTCCTCTACCAGCTTAAGGGAGTCATAGTCGGTCTTAATCTGGCGTTCAGGAAATAACTTAGCTAATTTATTTAATGAAGATTCGTCAAACACTATATTTCTGTACCGCTTTGGATTGCTGTAGTCCACTTCACCCTTTGCTTTGGCGACGAGAAGACCCGCGAGAAGTGCCTGATCTTTTTTCACGTAAAGGTCATAATTCTGATAGAATACATTTGAGCTCTTTGCGAATACTCTGGCGTATTCTATTCCAGAACCATCAAACAGTTCTCTTACTTTCTCATCGAATTCCTTCAGCATTTGTTCGCTTTCATGATAAGCCAAAAGTTCAGCTGTATTAACCAAAGAGTGTTCTTCATTTTTAGTTTCATAGTATCCTCTCCAAGGGTCTGTGCTGTGCCATTGAACTGTAAAATCGCCTTCAGTCTCATTTCTAGTATAGCTGATAATGTGAGGCTCATCATCTCCGCCATAGAAGACTGTTGCAGCAGGTTCATCCTCGCAATAGCATGTTTCACACAGCGGCTTACCTTCATAGAAAGTCCCCTCATCGCCAAAATAGACTTCAGACCTTCTGATCCTCTGATAGCATATCGTACATTTCACTAAACCACCGAAAGCAAGATGGAAAATCAATAGAATGACGTTTATTGATATAATTGGGTACAATGGGATCTGTCCAAAGTGCAACAAGAAGCTGAGTTATGATACTGAAAGGGTAAGGATAATTCCGGCGGCTATAGAGTCTGCGGTTCTACTTCCTAGCGAACCCTCCGAGGCCTAAGTACCCTGCGATATCTAGAGCAGGCTTCTATATTTGGACCTTCACGTTATCGTGAGAACCTAGGCTGTCAAAAATCGTTGATCTTAGAGCCTAATTTATCGGGTGGTAAGAGTCTCTTCTTTTATGAACCCGCTTTCTATCATGAACTTTAGGGTTCTAATGAGAATGTTATCCTCCTTGCCGCCTTTTTTTGATTTGAGGATTTGAAGCATTTCTCTAACAATATTAGCTAGATACAATATTTCAATATCTTTGTCTTTCAGCCGTTTTTCGGTTTCTCTGACCGTGTAGTCTACAACGAGAATTTTCCTGATACGTGTTCCGTGAAGCCAAGGTTTGTACTGCTCCGAGGTATTTAAGAACTCAAATGCATAAGTGAAATGGTCAGTTATTTTTCGCGCTACTTCTTTCGATTTTTCAGTTCCTAGGAAACTCTTGCATTGAATAATAAGAACCTCGCCAAGAGCCAGAGCTAGAATGTCTATATCACTCCAACCTGCGACAGACTTACCGGTCTTTTTCTTTGGATATTGAAAACGTACTCCTCGACTAACTAGATAGCCTTTTTTCATGTAATACGCAAGGGCCAACTCCTCCACGTAGCTGGTAACCAATCAAACATCCCTTGGTCGGCCTTTTGTTACACTAAGCGTAGCAGATAATCCTTAAGAAGTGGCGCGTATTTAAGTGTTACACATAGTGTAGCGGAATTGACATGTTCGAAATAAGAAAAAGAAAGGCGATCGAAGTTCTAGCCGCCTTGTCTGCGGGGCCAAAAAGTGTAAGACAGGTACAGGAAGCTATCGGAGGATCTTTCTCAACCATACTGAAAAGGTATAAAGAGCTTTTGAAATTGGGACTGATCGCAGAGAAGGAAGTTTGGGGTGAGGAAGAAAGTCGCGGCGGGTACTTACGTCTAAAAAAATGGTTAGAATTGACTAATAAAGGACGTGAATTGGTCGAAAGACTTAAGCAACTTGGATTATGGGAAGAACCAACGCTGCCATGGGATCGGGAAAAATGGGTTGTTTTAGATTTGTGCGCTCTGGGAGAGATTAGAGGTAGAACTCGTTTCATGAAGTTACTATTCTTGCAAAAAAACGAGTTAGAAATGATTGAGGGGCCCTTCTATAAATTTAGACCATGGGACTACGGTCCGTTTTCGAAAAAATTTTGTGAAGATGCGGAAGAACTCGAACACGATGGCTTACTAGACATAAAGTTACTCAGATATAAGATCGATGAATTCAGAGAAGGTGTTCTCTACATATACTCACTGACATCGAATGGCAGAGACTTGGCAGAAAAACTTCTGAAGAATTCGTCACCTGATATTAAGGAAACAATAGAAAGCAGGTTGAAATCATTCAATGAAATGCCATTGTTTGATCTATTAAGATATGTGTATGACAGATACCCTAATTATTTAACACGTTCGATACTTGAGTGGAAGGAGGAGTTCGAATCCTAACATATCGTAGTTTTATCGTACTCTCGCGCCATAACTAAAGCTAAACACTAGCGAACTTATGAAGATATGACACCGGAATTTCAGAACCGATTCTAGCAACAAAAACGCTCCGAACGCGTCCGATCATGTTAGCTCTTTCAAATAGATCTCATGTCCCCCTAGCTCCCCCCCGTAGTTGCCGGTGGAAATCTTGACAACTCCGAGCGTATTACTACCCGCTTTGATCGCAGCCTTCATCGCCTCCTTAACCACGTCGATCGTTGTACCATTGATCACGATCTCAGGAATAGATTTCACCCCCTCCGGAACCTTGGATTCGGAGCCAAGTTTTGTCTTCAAAGTCGGGCAATATGGATGATTTGTCGTTGGTCCTATCTTTGGAAACTTTGTTTTTAGTTTTGAACCGGCGCTGCATATGCCAAACGGTGTGATAGCCCCATCTATCTTTTCAATGGCCTTTACGGCCTTTTCCCCTGCCTTTATTGCTGCGTTAATATTTGTACAAAAGAACCAGATATTGCCACCCATAACTCCTTTGGCGTATCCCAGATATCGCTCGATTTTGAAATCATGCCCTATCATAATTGGCACATTTATAACATTCCTTCCGAAATACTCCTCTTCCCACTCATAGCCGTCGCCGCAGTGGCCAACTTTGTTCATGACATCTATTTTCTTCTTCGAATTGGTTGCATTCAAGAGTGCTGTCGTAGGAACTACAAGCACTCCTTGTCGAATTCTCTTGGCAAGCTCAACTTCAAGCGTCTTGACCGCTCCCTTTCTCTTCGATATCCAGATCTGAACTACCGCACCTACTCTGCCATCTGGTGTTCGCTTCCTGCTTAGCCAATTCTCAATTCCCCCTTCACTTTGTCTCAATACGGTTAGTGGCAATGCCGTGGAGCAAAACGCGGCCTTTCGGAGAAATTTTTCATTCTTTGCTGTAATCAACAGACGGGAATATAGGCCGTCAAGAGCCTCGCAATAAGTATCTTCGATGACTGGCTTCATACCAAACACAACTCAAGCTCTTAGAGATCTTCGTGCATATATGAAAAGTTATGGCTCTCGTAACGCTTAAGTGCTTTGCGAACCAAATTTATACTAGTTCTTAACGGTTCAAATACGTCAATCAGGATGTGGAGATTGCAAACATGTCTCAATACGAAAGAGCGTTCTGCATTTCGCCGAATCTAGACAAGTTGCTTTATCTGATCGAGTCTTGTGAGCGGCTCGGTTACTCTGTAGATGGGACGAAGAAGATACAAAGACTGACTTGGCTGGCGAAAGTCAACGGAGTCGAGTTCAGCTACGATTTCGAATCGAAACATTGGTGGCCTCCTCACGACGATCGACTCGACACAGACATTAATGTACTATGCAATTTGGATCTGGTTAGAGCAGAGCTACAGGTAGCGAAGTTCAAAGGTGCACCTCATGTAAGCCACTCGTATACAGTCACTGACTATGGTAGATCGATACTGGAGAGGCATATTAAACGAAGGTTGCCGAATCCTTCTGCTGACAAGATTGCGGACGTAGTGAGAAAATACGGAGGGTATACCGACGCAGGACTCACGCTATGTGCTTTCCTTGAATATCAGAAGATATCGTCTAAAGCATAACCGTGGGAAAGTCGTTTGTCAGTCCAGGAATCTTTTTTTGCTACTTATCTGAGTTGGATCCCCAGAGTTTCTGATCTTAACGAGGAGCTACTTGAGAGAGCAGAGTCTGTTCTTGAACAAAACGAGTACTTATTGCAACGTAAACGACTAACGACCGATGAGATATCTTTTGTCGTTAAGAATCCCTTGAGGTACTTTCGTCTCCTGTATACAGGGGATTTGAGTGTACTGATGGATGAGGTGAGGAAAGTTATCCCAAATATCGAGGATGTAACCGCAGAAATTACAGTCCACAGTACAGGCTTCGTCTTAATCAAATGCAAGGATAGACTAAACGTAGCACTGAAGGAGCTCGCGCGTGGGGAAATATCCTACAATCTCAACGTATTGTTCGAGAAGATAAAACAAGATCTTTCAACCACATTGTGGCTATGGTCTACCAAGGAAGGTGTGTACGCTATGAAGTTTGAAGACTTGCATGTAAGGAGAATGGCTCCGATTCTTGCAAATCAGTCGTTGGCTTTTCTCGAAGTGCTTTTCACGGATTTTGAAAGTGAAGTCAGTTTTCTGTTTACGCATCGCGACTTCCAAAAAATTCGAGAGAGAATTAGAGACTTCGGCTATTCCTTTTTTGTCTATACTACTTCCTTTTTGGAGCGAGTGACGTACTATCTTGAAGATCAGGACCTACAGAATGTTAGAGGACGCCTTGAAAGTCTACAGAGACGGGTCAGGATCTTTCTCGCCCATACGAAGGAATACCTAGATTTTGAACTTTCGCGTCGGGAGTGACATGACAGACTTTGTACTCGGCTTGATGTCAGGTCTTCTAATCGCGTCGTTCGGCGCGTTTCTAGCAATGTTACTTAAGATCTTGTACGATAGACACACAGATGGTGCTAGGGCTCGCCAGAGGTTTTATCTGCCTCTAGGGCAAACATTACAAACTTTACGTGACGCATTATCGAGTCCAGATTTCGAAAAAAACCTTGTGAGATTGGCAAGTTTGTTTGAGTTTGTCGTCTTCAAGTTGGAGACCTTGGTTCAATATCATGGTGAGTACTATTCTCGACTCGGTATATCCTATCAACAGAAGATTTTCTCGTTGATGGGTTTGGTGCGCTTCAGTCGTGATAAGGAACTAGGCACAGGAAAATCAGTGTCTGCAGATAGCAAATCTGAGTTGATGAGAGTCAGCAGTGATTTGATCGATTGCATGAAAAAGATCACGGATTCTGATGGATAAACGCGGGATGTCTTAGGCTATGTTAGCTAGAGTTGAAGTAAACATACGGAAGTTGCATGAGAACTTGCTAGAACTGTGCAAAACCTCTGGACCAACGCAAGCCTGTGTTAGGATGTCAGAAAAGGACGCTCGAGTCAAGACAGATCTGCCGATGGAGACCAAGATCAAAGAGATTGTTCAAGAATTCAACGAAGAACTCACTGGCGATCGGAAACCCAGTCTAAGGATCGTCAGGCATATGGGAAACTTGGTAGTTATCGGAGGAGTCGAAGTGGCGAACAGAGGTCAGAAATTAGAGATAGAAAATGCCTCTGAACTTAGTGAACACGAAATAAAGGCCATAAGGAAGATTCCAGTTGTATTCGGCGCTCATCTAGACGAGATTACCTACATAATCGCAAACAGAGAAAGCTCAATTTTGGATGGAAAGGTATACCGAATATTGCCTATATGCAATCCACCGAAAATATTCGGGGTGGGACCTATTCGGAAAATAAGATGTGAAGACGAAAGGGACAAGAAGCCGAAAATGTTAATTGTGGGACATGTGTTCAACCCCGAAGGCAGAGTGGTCGGCTTTAGATCAGGGGAGTTCAAAGATAACATTGGGACCGGCGAAGTATACAAAGTGGACATTGAAGAAGAGAAGAAAAGAATGTCTGAAAAATATTTGCTCCTGAAGCTGGAATCCAAGAACGTAGAGATTAGGAAGGGAGATATGGTAATTCAGGACTACGGTGACTGGAAGGAAAAAGATACACGGCGAGGGAACTCGTGTGGTGTCGTTAGGTCGAAAGCACTAGATGATAGAGTTGGTTGCATCGCGGCTATCTATGCCGTCAAGGAACTTAGTAGAAGAGGAGTACTCTCAAAAGCTGTGCTCACGAGCTCTGAGGAAGGAGTTCCAAGCGACATTTCCTGGGGGAGACTTGTACAAGCGACCTATTCGGAGTTTTGTACAGATGACATCATAACACTGATCTGTGATGGCATGGATGGTCGGGAACTCACAGAATTCAAAGGAGAACGTAGGGAACTGTCAAAGGCACTAATAATTCCTTACACTTCCTATGGAAAAGGAGGTGGGGATGTTGGCATATTCTCTCTGCTTAGGGACGAAATCCTTCGAAAACTAGAGAGACTGTACGGTAAGAGAATAGCTGCGACATCGACAGACTATTCAAGCAGAAGTTACGACGTGAAAGTTATGGATAGGTGGACATTAATAGGTTTTGTTCAATGGACATGCGGAGTGCCATTAGATGAGAGTGCTGCTTGCCATAACGAGGAGACCGTGAACCCGACTCAGATAGTCAATATAATTCGTGTATTAGTGCATTCGGCTGAATACTTTCATAAAACAGGAAACAAAGGACAAGGAGGCTGTTAGCGTAACAGAATGTCGCGGAGCGTTTACCCCTTCTCGATTTCCCTTCTTATTTCTCCTCTCTTAGCCTTGTACCAACGCTCTAGCTCCTGTATGGATTCTGTGAACCTATCTATGTCCTCCATAGACTCCGCGGTAGTGACCCAGACATACGCCTCCCTTGAGTAGGGCGGCTCGTCCGGTCTACTCATGTCCCAACACCTCACATTTACGTGAATCCCATCCCGATTCTTAGAAAGTCTTTCGATTGCACATTCAGCGATCTCTTCATCTATTCCATCTAGTGGGATTGGTTCGATACGTTTGTACACCGTGGCGACATACTTTGTGTCTGGGTTACTGCTTTCCCGAACAACTATCTTTACGCCATACTTCGACCTATACTCATAGCTGATTTTTTCTCTAATATCTCTTGCCACCTTTTTATCGATAAGCGTTTTCATTCAATCACATCTCGTGTAACTGAATCTTGGCGGCTTTGTTTCACCTATCATCTTGAAAAAATATCTGGTTCCAACCTTGTCAATGTAATACTCTAGTTCAGTTGTGTCGTTACACGAACCGTAACGACTAAAACTCATTTGGAGGTTTGAGTTTATAAGCGTTACGAGAAGCGTAACAAGAGGCGATAGCTGTGGAACGCGATGTATTGCGATACATCCTGAGCAAAGAAAAGGCAATGGAGGTGCTTGCCACATTGTCTAGGGAGGCAAAAGGCAAAAGAGAGCTGCGGAGGGCTATAGGCGGAGCTCCTGGCACTATACAGAAAAGAGCCAGCGAGCTTTCAGAACTAGGCCTAATCCTCGAGAAGGAAATCTGGTCCAAGGAAGAAACTCGTAGTGACTATGTGCGTCCCACCCTATCACTGGACCTATCTGACAAGGGACGCGAAACAGTTGAAAGACTAAAACATCTTGGTCTGTGGGAGGAACCACTTGTACCATGGGATCGGGAAAAATGGATTATCCTAGATCTATACTCTCTGGGAACTATTAATGGTAGAACCCGCTTCATGAAATTGTTGTTCTTACAGTACAATGAGTCAAGAATGATCGTCCGAGACCTCTTCTACAAATTCGAACCCTGGGACTACGGTCCGTTTTCGAAACAGGTTTATGAGGATGGCGAGGAACTAAAGCATGACGGTCTATTGACCATAAAACAGCACACATACAATACTAACGGACTGAGGCAGAGAACCCTCTGGATACATAGTCTAACGGAAAAGGGCGCGGATGTGGCGCAAAAGCTCTTGAAGAAACTGCCGCCAGATACCGAGAACACGATAAGAGGCATGCTAAAACGATTTAACGAAATGGCACTGTTCGAGTTATTAAGATACGTATATGACAAATACCCTCGGTACGTAACTCGGTCACTAATTGATTGGAAGGAGGAATGCGAATTCTAAGGCCGTTTTGTTGCTGGTTCGCCTTTTTTGCGACAAGTCAACCCGAGGAAGCATGAACCGTCAAATTCTAGAACTGATTCTAGCAACAAAAATGCTCTAAATCCCCGCAGGCCCGCCACTTTTTTAGGGGCAAATAAGCAAGGCTCGGCACAAGTACTTCACGTTTCTAGGAAGCGAAGGATGCACATATCTGAAAGAATACTTGGAAGAGAGGATTAGGATAGGGGAGAAGCTTACAGCGGAAAGT
>Ga0315314_1001469_pt1 | contig 21272 bp, 20 predicted proteins | sample TDP9_MG_FD_203631 | JGI IMG/M metagenome (GOLD analysis project Ga0315314, IMG submission 203631) | Freshwater sediment microbial communities from Lake Towuti, South Sulawesi, Indonesia - TDP9 | ecosystem: Environmental > Aquatic > Freshwater > Lake > Sediment | place: Indonesia: South Sulawesi... | reverse complement strand
ATAAAGGAGTAGAATTCGCTGGTCCCACCATAGGAAACATGAGCGTTGACGGTCGAATGACCCTTTGCAACATGGCGGTGGAGATGGGCGCCAAAATAGGCATAATAGAGCCTGACGAAACAACTTTAAGGTTTGTTAAAAGCAGAACTCAAGTCCAGTTCAATCCTGTCAAAAGTGACCCAGACGCCACCTACGAAAAGACTTTGAATTTTGACGTAACAAAAATGGAGCCCCAAGTCGCTTGCCCACCCTCAGTTGACGACGTTAAGCCAATATCCGAAATAGGCGAAATGGAAATAGACCAAGCCTTCCTCGGCTCCTGCACAAACGGACGCCTAGAAGACTTGCGCCTAGCCGCTAGCCTTGTCAAAGAAAGAAAAATAAAGAAGGGAGTGCGAATGCTAGTCATTCCAGCGTCTCAGGAAATCTATCTACAAGCGTTACAAGAAGGCCTAACTGAAATCTTTGTGAAGGCTGGCGCTTTTGTCTGCAATCCTACGTGTGGTCCGTGCCTCGGCGGACACATGGGCATACTAGCTCCAGAAGAAGTTTGCGTAAGCTCTTCAAATAGAAACTTCATAGGAAGAATGGGAAGCCCAGAGGCACGCGTATACTTGGCTTCTCCCGCAACCGTCGCAGCCTCAGCCGTAACTGGCAAAATAACTGATCCCAGATCGTTGGAGAACTGAAAATGGTTTCGGGAAAGGCAGTAAAGTTCGGAGACAACGTTAACACCGACGTTATTCTTCCAGGAAAATATTTGGTGCTGACGCTGAACCCTGAGGAGCTGGCGAAACACGCCATGGAAGGCTTAGACCCAAACTTCGCTGAAAGAGCCAGGGGGGGAGCCATACTTGTCGCCGGAAAAAACTTTGGGTGCGGTTCCAGTCGAGAAGAGGCGCCCTTAGCGTTAAAACATGCAGGCGTGAAATGTGTACTCGCCGAGTCTTTCGCTCGCATTTTTTACAGGAACTCCATAAACATCGGCTTGCCTGTGCTCGAATGCCCCGAAATTTCAAGTAGGGTTAAGGAAGGCGACACGCTGGATATAGACCTAAAGGCTGGCATAGTTAAAGATCAAACGAAAAACTTGACTTTGCAAGTGACAAAGCTGCCAGATTTCATAATGGAGATACTCGACGATGGGGGTCTAATAGAGCATCTAAGAAAAAAGATGGGGTCAAAATGAAGAGTTACCGTATAGCCCTTATCCCAGGAGACGGCATCGGACCAGAACTGACAGAAACAACGCTGAAGGTTTTGGACGCCGTTCAGAAGAAATTCGATTTAAACTTGGACATTGTTAAGGTTGAGGCCGGTGATGCCTGCCTAGAAAAGAGGGGCGCGGCTCTTCCAAACGATACGGTGGAGGTTATAAAAAGTTCCCATGCGTGTTTAAAGGGGCCTGTAGGCGAAACTGCGGCAGACGTCATAGTTAAGTTGCGGATCATGTTTGACCTTTACGCTAATATTCGACCTGTAAAGACTTATCCTTCGGTTCCGTGCATTAGACCTGACATAGACTTCGTGTTCGTTAGGGAAAACACTGAGGATGTTTACAGAGGCTTGGAGTTCGCTTTAAATGACGCCGCCATCTGCCTAAGGGTCATAACGAGGAAGGGAAGCGAAAGAATAGCTAAAAAGGCTTTCGAGTTGGCTAGGAGAAGAAACAAGGGTAAGCATGTTACGGCCGTCCATAAGGCAAACGTTATGAGAGTAACCGATGGATTGTTCGCGGGGGTCTGCAGAGAAGTTGCTAAGCTGTATCCAGATATAACCTTTGACGAGCAGTATGTTGACGCTGCTGCCATGCGTCTTATCCAAGCGCCACAAAAATTCGACGTGATAGTAATTCCGAACATGTTTGGTGACATACTGTCTGACGAGGCTGCGCAGCTTGTCGGAGGCTTAGGTATGGCTCCTGGGGCAAATGTTGGTGAAAACTTCGCCATATTTGAACCGGTCCACGGGTCGGCTCCAAGCAGAGTTGGAAAGCATACGGCTAATCCTTGCTCTATGATACTTGCCACTAAAATGATGCTCGATTGGTTAAGTGAACGGTTCAACGATTCTAAATGCGCGGCTGCGGCTGAAGCCATTGAAGAAGGCGTGATTAAAACTCTGCGTAATGGAATAACTGTTCCAGATTTTGGCGGAAAGGCAAAAACTGTGGAGATGGGAGAAGCCATTGCAGAAGAAATTTTGGGGAAATAGCCCGTTTACGGAAGGTCTTTCATGGTTAAAATTTATTTGGAGGTTTGAAGGTTGAAGTCTAGAAATGCGGCGTACGTCAGAATCTTTGATACAACACTTAGGGATGGAGAGCAAACACCAGGCGTATCTTTAACTCCAGAGGAAAAATTGGAAATCGCCCGTCAACTTGACAGACTAGGCGTAGACACCATTGAGGCAGGCACTCCCATATCCTCGGAAGGTGAGAAAAAAGCGGTTAGGGAAATAGCCAAAGCTGGACTTAACGCTGAAATATGCGCCCTCGCCCGCACCTTAAAAGAGGACATTGATGCAGCCATTGAATGCGACGTAAATGTTGTCCACACGTTTATCTCCTCATCAGATGTGCAAATGAAATACGCTCTAAACATGACGCCTGAACAAGTTTTGTCAGCCGCTGTTGAATCTGTACAGTACATTAAGGATCACGGGTTAGTATGCGAGTTTTCTCCCATGGACGCCACTAGAACAAAAATGGAGTTTTTGAAGAGAATTTGCAGAGCTACTGAAGAGGCTGGAGCCGACCGAATAAACATTCCTGACACCGTGGGCATAATGACCCCTGCAACCATGCGTAAGCTCATTGAAGACGTTAAAAGCGTGGTGAAAGTCCCCATCAGCGTACACTGCCACAACGACTTTGGAATGGCTGTAGCAAATTCCCTGGCCGGTGTAGAAGGCGGCGCCTCGCAGATACATGCTGCCGTGAACGGGTTAGGCGAAAGGGCTGGAAATGCGGCTTTGGAAGAAGTAGTTATGGCGCTTCATTTGATTCATGGACTGAAAACTGGGATTAACACCAAGCTAATCTACGGAACATCACAGCTGGTTTCAAAATTAACAGGCATTTCAATACAGCCGAACAAGGCAATCGTGGGCGAAAACGCCTTTGCCCACGAATCTGGCATTCACACTCGCGGTGTTACAGTGAAACCCCTAACCTTTGAGCCTATTAAACCCGAGCTTGTCGGAAGAAGAAGGAGGCTCACGGCTGGTAAACTCGCGGGCACTCACGGAATTAAGGCGGAGCTGGAGGAGTCGGGGATACATCCTAACGAGGAGCAATTGAGAGAAATTGTTAAGCGAGTTAAGGACTTGGGAGACAAAGGCAAAATGGTGACGGATGCCGATCTGCTAGCTATAACTAGGTCTGTCATGGGTGGAGTGGTCAAAGAGGAGAAAATTGTCGACTTAATGGACTTAGCCGTAGTAACTGGTATCAAGGTTATTCCAACGGCTTCGGTGAAATTGATACTAGACGGTAAGGAGTACGTGGCTGCGGAAACGGGTGTTGGACCAGTGGATGCCGCCATGAAGGCGATACAAAAGCTCACTGACAGCCTAGTGAATGTTAAATTAAGGGAATATCGGCTGGAGGCTTTGACTGGAGGCTCAGACGCCGTGGCTGAAGTGTTAATAAAAGTTGAGGACAGGGACGGAAACATAGTTTCAGCGAGAGCTGCGCGTGAAGACATAGTTATGGCAAGCGTTGAAGCGATGATAAACGGCATAAACAAATGTTTATTGAAGAGGCGGAGCCAGAGAAAATAGCCTGTTAGCGAAAGGTGCCTATTTCTTGATTGATTTAGGCGTCTGCGTCGCTGATGTACTCGTTTATTTCTGTGTCTGAAACGATCTGCTCGGATATGGGGGCGAATCTTCTAACGTCTGAGGGCGTTGAGTAGGCCAAACTATTTCTCCAAGAGAAGTTCAGAAAAGGGCTTACTCAAGGAATTTTCATGCAAAAAGACGCTTCTTAAAAGCATTTTTTAGAAAAACGCTAAAATTTAACTTTAACATAGGGAGCCTGATTATGATTGGGATTTAGTTCCATAAGTTATAAATCTTATCTATATCAAAATTAAAAGTAAGGCATCAAATATTTTGAGGATAGGGGAATGGAGAGGAAGGCAATATCAGGAATAATGTTAACACTTCTTGTTGTGGGCATGATTAACTTTGTGGCTTCGGGTTCTATTGCCCCGAGCATTAGTTCTGGGGGCGGCTCGACTGTGGATTGGTGGCCCATGTTTCGCCACGACCTAAGGCATACTGGATATTCTACGTCAGAGGCGCCAAACACAAACCAAACCCTATGGAGCTACACAACAGGCTCTTATGTGCATTCTTCTCCTGCTGTTGCTGACGGAAAAGTCTTCGTAGGATCAGTGGACGCTAAGGTTTATGCTTTTGGATTGATCGAGTATGCGTATGTTGTTCCTTGGGAAGGGATATCTTTCTGGGTCGCTATCCTCAGTAACTCCATTATAGAAAACTTCAACTTCAGCCAGCCACTAAAACAGATAAGCTTCAACGTGACAGGCTCGCCTGGAACGTCTGGCTTCTGCAACATCACTATTCCAAAGTCCCTCTTAGGGGCTAATGAGACCCATCCTTGGCAAGTACTGTTAGACGGCAACCCCATAAGCTACACAAAAGTTGAGAATGCAACCCACACCTCCATATACTTCACGTACACCCACAGCGCCCAAACCGTAAAAATTATAGGAACATGGGTTGTTCCGGAGTTTCCCTCATGGGCACTGGCGCTTTTGATGTTATTCGTGCTGGCTGCTGGCGTAGCTCTCTCAAGAAAAAGGATGCAGAGCCCGGTGGAATATTCCTCTAACTGTCAAGTAAGCGACGGGTAACAGCGATTATAAGCCGTTTTTCACTAACCTTAAATTCCTTTATATTTTGATGGTGATTTCTCCGTTTGTTAGGTACTTCACCTTTTCTTGATTAGCCCTGTAGGGCGCTCTGCTTCCTGTCCCACCCATCTTAACTATGTAGTTGTTTTTTGTTAGCCATCGCATGAGGTTGCGAAATTTTGTGTGGGTTCCGCACTGCCTAAGCATACGCTTCTCCAGCTCAGTCCAAGAAAGGGGCTCATCCCTTAATTCGCGGAGAACAATCTTTGCAAGCCTAAAGCGTTCCTCAGCCCTCATGCTCACGTAAGCGTTACCTCCACGGGCAAGTCTTGCTATAGTATGGCGGCGAATGATTCAAGCAGACCATAACAACTTTTAGGCCGTGCTAACACTCGATGTCGACGGCATAGTTTTTCAATAAAAACTTCGATGAGCTAGAAATACCCAGAATCAAGCCCTTGTGCAAAAGACCATGAAAAATTTAAATGCCTATGGTTAAATAGTCGCTTATGCACCCTTAAGGTTACATAAACTCTACGGCGATGGAGATGAAGGTCGCTTTTCAAGGCGAACGTGGCGCATACAGTGAAAGTGCAGTTTACTCCTTTTTCGGCTCCTCAGTTGATGTAAAGCCTTGCAGAAACCTGTCAGATGTTTTTGAAAGTGTGGAAAAGGGAGAAACGAAGTACGGAGTGGTTCCCATAGAGAATTCCATTGAGGGAAGCGTAAGTCAAACCTACGACCTTTTTCTGAAACACGACCTTAAAGTATGCGGTGAAACAGTTCTGAAAATCGACCACTGCCTAATAACAAATCCTAAAACAAGCTTAAACTCAATTGAAGCAATTTATTCCCATCCCCAAGCCCTAGCCCAGTGCAGAAGCTTCCTAGAATCCTTAGGCTGCGAGCTCATCCCAACCTACGACACTGCGGGCAGCGTAAAAATGATGAAGGAAAAGGGACTAATGAATGCAGGCGCAATTGCCAGCGAAAGAGCCGCCGAAATCTATGGAATGAAGATTCTCGCTAGGGACATAGCGGACAACCCAAACAATTACACACGGTTCTTTGTTTTATCAAAGGAAGACTCGCCGCCCAGTGGCAATGACAAAACTTCCATAATTTTTTCCGTTAAGCACATTCCAGGGGCTTTATACCATGCCCTAGGAGAGTTCGCCATAAAAAACATAAACTTGACAAAGGTTGAGACGAGACCAGCTAAAGGAAAGCCTTGGGAATACAACTTTTACCTAGACTTTGAGGGCCATAGAAGCGAGAAAAGATGTCAAGAAGCATTAAGAGGACTTGAGAAGAAATCATATTTTGTAAAGGTTTTGGGCTCCTATCCAAAAGCCCATGAAATCTTTTAGACAAAGCTGAATGACTTAAAGGGAAACCGTTAAGTATTTTTGATAGATCACATCTGGGCTTTAGGAGAGCATAGCCTCAAAATCCATAATGTGCGGTGTTTAATATGGCAATCGACTTTGCCGTAATTACGGCTACTGGAAAAGACAAGCCTGGATTAATCGCGGATATAACTGGCGCCATTGCCCGTGCCAACGCAAATATCGTTGACATTGAAGCCTTTAGCATGAGGGGTCTCTTCGCCATTTTTATGATAGTGGATTGTCGCGCCATTACCATGCCCGTGGAAGCCCTTAATGCTCGTTTACTCGACATCGGAAGCAGAATAGGCTTAGAGGTGAATTTGGAACCCTACGTTGCAGGGCGATTTAAGAGCGAGAAGAAACTTGCGTTATTAACCACTCTTGGAAAGGATAGGCCTGGCATAGTCGCAGGGATTTCAAGGTTTCTTTCTGAGAAAAAAGCGAACATAGAGAGAATAAGGATGATCGCTTACGGAGAACTTAACGTCATGGAAATAACAACTGACATCAGTGACCTCCCTTTAAGGCTTGAGGATTTTAGATCCGGTCTTGAAGCTGCGTGCAGTGAAGTTGGGCAAGACGTGGTCGTTCAAACAGAGGACGTATTCCAAAGGCCAAAGAGGCTAATAGTCTTTGATGTCGACAGTACGTTAATCGATGTGGAAATAATTGATAAGCTTGCTGAAGCCGCTGGAGTAGGCGAAAAAGTAAGGGAAATTACAGCTAAGGCAATGGGGGGCGAATTCGATTTTAAACAAGCCCTTAAGGAGCGGGCTAAACTGCTAAAGGGCTTAAGCGTCGATGCCCTTGAAGCAATAGCCGAGAACTTGGAAATCGCGCCGGGCGCCGAAGAACTAATTAGTACGCTTAAAACGTTAGGCTACAAAACTGCTTTGATTTCAGGCGGCTTCTCATACTTTGTTGACAGAATTAAGGAGAAGCTCGGCATCGACTACGCTTATGCCAATAAGCTAGTAATCAAGAATGGTAAATTGACAGGCGAATTGAAGGAGCCAATAATCGATGAGAGGCGGAAAGGCGAGTTAATTGGTGAACTTGCCAAGAAAGAAAACTTGTTAAAGGAGGAAATTGTGGCTGTTGGTGATGGCGCCAATGATCGTTTCATGCTTAGAAATTCGGGTTTAGGCATAGCCATTAACCCTAAAGATGTTCTTAAAAAAGTGGCTGACGGCGTAATAACGAAGGAAAACCTAACTGGAATACTCTATTGCCTAGGCGCTCCGGAAAAGAAGATTAGGGAAGTCTTTCCCAAAAAAGTCGCACAAGACAAAACTGAGTAAGAGCTAGGTAAATGCAGCTTTAGCCGTATCGTTGCGAATATTTCACTGCTTCCTCAACGCTCTGAAATCCATACTCAATTCTCTTAAATTTCTGACGCAACACGATTACATCCTCTCTAACTTTAGCAGGCGCCTTTTTCCCTTTAATAACGTCAATTATTAGGTCGCACAAATATTTGATGTCGCTCTCCTTGAATCCTCTTCTAGTTACGTCTTGGAAACCGATTCTAATTCCTGAGGGATTTTCCTTATCATTCGGGTCATCATACGGTAGCAAGTTTTTATTAACAATTATGTTGGCTTCTTCTAGGCGTTCAGCAACTTCTTTTCCTCCACCGTTCGCCCGAACGTCTAAGGCGATTTGATGCGATTTCGTGAAGCCCTTATTTTCTCCTAACACCTTTACGCCATTTTCAAACAAGCGTTCACCCGCAACATGAGCATTTTTTATCGTTTGCTTTGCGAGGTCTACGCCGAAAACCTTCATTTCCAGCGCGGTTATGGCTGTTGCAGGCAGTCTTCCAAGATGAGTGTTTGAGGTTGTCATTGGGAAAATTGCGCGTTGAACGCTCTTTATCGCCTTCTCGGTTCTTTGATCCTCTAAATTGGCGAGAACCAAGCCGCCTTGTGGACCTGGAAAAGTTTTGTGCGTTGAAGCGGTTACGAAGTCCACGCCTTCCCTAAGGGGGTCTTGAAATTGTCCACAGGCTATTAAGCCTAGAACGTGGGCAGCATCGTAGGCAACGTAGGCTCCAACCTCCTTGGCAACTTCGCTCAGCTCCTTCAGTGGGTGGGGAAATAGGAATAGACTTCCGCCAAAGGTCACTATGCCAGGTCTCGCCGCCCTTATGATTACAGCGGACTTGTCTGGGTCAATGTTCATTTCGTTCACGTCATAGGCGTGATCAATGGTTTCTAGGCCTACGACCTTTCCTGCTAGGCCGGTGTAGTCGTGGGAAATGTGGGCTCCACAGCTGATTGGCGCAACGACCATCCTTTGGTTTTTCGTGGCCATAGAGAGACCCTTAAATGTGGCTAAGTTTGCGTGCGTACCAGAAACAAGCCTTAAATCAGCCCAATTGCAGCCAAATAGATTCTTAATTAAATCGATTGAATGGTTCTCAATTTCAGTTATGTATTTTTGACCTTGGTAATGCCTTCGCTCAACGTGTCCCTCTAAGTCGTTTTCGCCTTCGGCGTATCTGCACTCTAAGTCCTGACATAGACTCAGCATTTCTTTCACTGCTGGAGACTTCAGCCCCTCACTGGCTATGAGGTTGATGCACTCCCCATTCCTATACTTCTCATGCGCCATACTTGCCTCAACTAATTTTAGGGCCAGTTCAAAGAAACCTTTCTTCATTGATTCATTCTCCTAAGCTCTCTCTTTATCCCGTAAATTTGTAACTACAATTCGCTATGTCTATATTTTAATGTTTATCTAGCCGCTACAAACAGTGGCATGAACGCTTCTCCTTCTAAAAATCCGAAGCCGCCCCTTTTCGCGGACACTTCATCAAAACACTTTACTCCATCGGGCTTAATATGGGGAGAGCAAATTGTAAACGGAACAGGGTCCTTCGTGTGTGTTCTAACGCTTATTGGCGTAGCGTGGTCTGGCAAAACGGCGATCGCACATTCTTGATTTAAGCCATCCAATAGTCTTCCAATCAGCCTTTTATCTAAATCCTCTATGCATCTGATTTTTTGTATGGGGTCTCCGCTGTGGCCAGCTTCGTCCGGAGCTTCAACGTGAATAAAGACCATGTCATGTTTTTCTAGGGCTCTGAGCGCATAGTCGGCTTTTCCCTCATAGTTCGTATCGTAAAATCCAGTGGCTCCAGGAACGTTAATGATTTCCATGCCAGCGTAGGCGCCTATGCCCTTAATCAAATCAACAGCCGAAATGACTGCCCCGCTTATACCATATCTTTTCTCTAATGTTGGCATATTCGGTTTTTTGCCCTGACCCCAAGGCCAAATCATGTTTCCAGGCCTCTTACCATTGGCGATTCTATTGGCGTTCACCGGATGCCTATCTAGGAGCTTCTTCGAATCTAGAATCATCTTGTTCAGCATGGCGACGGTGGGGTCAGCCGCTGGACTTTTAGCTTTAGGCAAAACATGGGATATTTTGGCGCCAACAACGTCATGGGGCGGCGTGCATAAAACTTCGTTGGAGTATTTTTCGCCTTTCAAAATTAACAGGTGCCTGTAGCTGACGCCGACATGGAAATCGATTTCGCCCGTTTTTCCAAGGTTTTTTCCCACGTAATTCATTAGTTCCTCTGCTTCGTTGTTTGTTATGTGGTCTGCAGAATAATCGACCAAAATGCCGTTTTCTTCTGTAATTAGGTTGCATCTGAAGGCTATGCCATCCCTGCCTAGGGATATTCCTCTGCTGGCGGCTTCAAGGGGACCCCTACCCGTGTAGAATTTTTTGGGGCTATATCCCAGAATCGAAAGGTTTGCAATGTCGGAGCCCGGCTCCATATCCTCCGGAATTGTCCTCAGTATTCCGCTTCGTCCCTTAGACGTAAGCTCATCCATGTTCGGTTTGTTGGCAACCTGCAAAGGAGTTTTCCCATTTAATGCGTCAACTGGATAATCGGACATTCCGTCCCCGACAACTAGTAGATATTTCATTTGATCACCGCTTCTGGGAGATGTTCAGAAAGCAATGGGGTTCGGAGTTCAGCTAATCTTTAGCCCTCACTAAAAACCTTCCTTACATTGGGATGCAGTTTGCTGCCAATTTTTTCAATGGCTTCTCGCCTGATTTTGTTAAGTTCCCTTTGCCTTTTTTCGAATTCATCTCCAGAATAAAGTATCTCCGGATGGAAATAGATATCATCTACCATCCTTACTGCTTTTGGCACCTTAAAGCCAGTGGGAGAGTCCATCCAATCCTCGGGGTCATCGAGACCTCCGCGGAATAGAGAATCTAAGATCGCCAATGTATATTCTAACCTTATTTCTTTGTAGCGTGATCCTTCTCCGATTCCTCCGGTATTTATTAAGTAATAATTGATGTGAGGAAGCCCCTTCAAAATCTCGTAAAATTTATTCGCGTGCTCAGCTCTGTCACCAGCCACAAAGGGATCGTAAAAGAACTGACTTCTAATCCTCCCTGCCTGAGTTGGGTCACCAGCCGAGGATTCCATAGCCCTTCCGTCAATCATTAGGGCTACTGCCTCTTCTAAAGTTACCTTTGATATTGCCGGAATAATTGGTCCTCTGGTGATGAGAATAATGTTATCAATTCGGGGAACGTCGATGTAGGAGGCAGCGTGCATGAAATCTTTTCTTTTGATAACTGCTCTGCCGTTTGACGTTCTTTCGAAATTGTAGAAGTCGAAGTCGCCATCTTCGGTCACATAGACGTTCTCGGAGACTGCCTCTGGTTTTAGTAAGCCGTAGTATATCTCGATCTGCTCTCCTGGGTTTACGCTCTCAGTTTTAACAAATACTCCTCCAGCTTCGAAGCCATGAAAGGACCCGTCTGGCATGAGGGTCCCCCCGTCGTCTTGTATTAACCAAGATTTTTCCTTTCCTTTTCTTGCCAGAATTTTGCAGGTTAATGTTGTCTTTCCATTGGCAGATAAAGCCATAAGCAGAGTCCTAACAGTTCTGTAGTCTCCGTGGACTGATTGAATGTAGTCTTCTCGGCAGCCGGCGTGGAGGAAAATTCCGCCCCTTTTAGTTTTAGCAGTCCAGTCCTCGGAGGCAAAAACTCCTTTTTTATATTCGCCTATGTAGTTGCTGTTCCTAACTATTTTTATAACCCTTCCATCTTTCAGCATGGCCAATCTTATGGTGATGTCTTTTTGGGGAAGCGGCTTAGATTTATTAGCTTTGAAAGCTTCATCAGCGAAAAATACGATCTGATATGTTGGCTCTTTAACCTCTCCTTTTACGGGTATAAAGAGGTTCCTTCCACCATAGGCAACATGGGCAAAGCGTTCAGGGGCAATTAACCTAACCACTGTTTCACTTTTTTCATTGCCCACAATCCTATCAATGGAAATCAGTCTTTCCTCAGCCAGAACTTTTTCACATTGGGCTAGAAGCTTTAGTTCTTCTTCGCCGAAAGGATAGTCAACACTGTTCTGGGTGAACGGGGCTGATCTGGAAGTAGGTTCACTTTCAGCAACGAAATTTCCATATGTGGTTTTCCTTACCCCAGGCTCCTTTTCCACGAGCAGTCTCAGCTCTTCGTCAGAGGGATTATCTAGCAACCTGTTTTCCTCTATTGCCTTTCTCCTAATTCGGTCAACGGTTCTGGCAAACTCTTCTAGGTCAAATTTTGACATTGTAACCACCTCTTTTCTCGCAGTCCCTTGCAACCGCATGCCTCACCAAATCTTCGCTCCAAACCCTTGGTTGAATTCATGTTCTCATTTTTAAATGTAACTATTTTATTTTCAACACCATGGGTATTATTCCTAGTCTAATTGCGTGGTCAACGAGAACCATTGCGACGCATGACTCAATTATCGGAACCGCCCGTGGAACAATGCATGGATCGTGCCTCCCAGAAAGCCTTATCTCAGCCTCCCTTTTATGAACTAGGTCAACAGTTTTCTGTTTCTTGGCGATGGAAGGCGTAGGTTTAAAGGCAATTCTTGCCACAATGGGCATGCCAGTAGATAGCCCGCCCAGTATGCCTCCGGCGTTGTTCGTTAATGTGATAACCCTGCCCTTCTCAATCGCGAATGGGTCGTTGTTTTCAGATCCCTTAAGTGAAGCAGCATTGAAGCCGGCTCCGAACTCAACTCCCTTCACGGCTGGAATGTTGAACAGCATTTTAGCAAGGTCAGCGTCTAAAGAATCAAATATGGGATTCCCTAACCCTGCTGGAACGCCCAAGGCTATGCATTCCACTATTCCGCCGAGGCTATCTCCCTCCCTCATAACCTTGAGAATCTCGGTTTCCATGGCATTTGCTGTTTCGGGATCGGCGCAACGCACAGGATTCTTGTAAACGTTTTCGCGTATGTCCTCGTACGTAACCTTTTTTGAGAGCCTTATCGAACCGATTTGAACGGTGTGAGCCAAGACTTCAGTGTTTATTGTTTTCAAGAGTTTTTTGGCGATGGCTCCAGCCATGGTATAGGCGACGGTGACCCGCCCTGAAAATCGACCTCCACCTCGATAATCGTTGAATCCTCCGTATCTCAAACGAGCGGCATAATCTGCGTGACCCGGACGGGGTTTGTCCTTAATTAGTTCGTAGGGTTTTGAATCAATGTCTCGATTCTGTACGATCATGCAAATTGGGGCTCCGGTCGTGAAGCCATTGAACACGCCGGAAAGAATTTCGGCTATGTCTTCCTCTCGCCTAGCTGAAGTTATCTTGCTAACGCCTGGTTTTCTTTTGTCCAACTCGCTTTGAATGTCCTTTTCAGATAGGGGTAAGCCAGCTGGGCATCCGTCAATTACTGCTCCTACGCATTTGCCGTGGCTTTCGCCGAAACAAGTCAGCACAAAGGCTTTTCCAATGGAATTACTTGACATAGACTTTTCCTCCTAATGAGCGTAAGTCCTTAACAAAATTTGGGTAAGACTTGTTTACACACTCAATTCCGTGAATCACCGTGGTTCTCTCAGCCCTTAAAGCAGCGACGGCGCACGCCATAGCAATCCTATGGTCATTATGCGAGTTCAATTCGGCTCCATGAAGCCTGCTTTTCCCCTTAATTATGAGCCCGTCTTCTGATTCCATGATCTTAACACCCATTTTCGTCAGTTCGCTGGACATAGAAGCTATTCGGTCGGACTCCTTAAAGCGCAGTCTCTTCGTCCCGCTGAGGACAGTTTCACCTTCAACAAGGGAGGCTAACGCCATGCAGACTGGCGCCAGATCAGGCGCATCCCGTACATCAATGCTCATTCCCTTCAATCCCTCTTTTGCACCTTGGACTTCGACGTAATCTTCGCCCACATCTAATTGGGAACCCATGTCTTTAAGAATGCTGACAATGATCCGATCGCCTTGAAGGCTTTCTCTCGGAAGATTAACTACTTTCACATCTGAATCGGTAATGGACGCTGCAGCCAATAGGAATGCTGCCGAGGAGTAATCGCCCTCTATGGCGTGGCTGAAGGGCATGTAGGCTTGTCCACAAGGAACGAGAAAATGCCCATAATCAGGCGAAGCTTCAACTTTAATACTATGCTTGCGGAGAACATCTAAGGTCATTGCGACATAAGGCTTCGATTCAAGCTGAGTCGTAACAATGATTTCCGTATTGGCGCTCGCTTTAGGCGTGCTAAATAACAATCCTGAAACAAACTGCGAGCTAACGTCGCCTCTAAGCGAAGCCTTACCGCCCTTAACTCCGCCTCCAAAAACGATTATCGGAGGATAACCGCTACCTCGAGCGGAATAGCATTGGACGCCAAGATGCCTTAAAGCCTCCAATAGGGGCTCCATAGGCCTCCTTCTAAGACCTTCGTTTCCTGTTAAGACGGATATGCCGTCAGCTAATGCGCATAGGGGCGTTATGAAACGAATTGTGGCTCCAGAGTCTCCGCAGTGAATAACGTCCTCAGGAGTAATGGGCTTCGACACCCCATTCACGATGAAGCCCTCCTTAACTTTTCTCATCTTGGCGCCTAGTAGAGAACATGCATTAACGGTGGCTAACGTGTCGTCGCAAATCAGAGCTTCTTTTATGGATGAGGAGCCTTCGGAAAGAGAGGCGGCTATTAGGGCTCTGTGCGTATATGCCTTAGAAGGAGGAGCCCTAACCACCCCACTTAATCTTTCAGTTTTTTCCACAATTAAATTCGTCATAACCATCACGTTAGGATTCGCGCCTTTTCTCGATTAATTCTAGTTTCGATTATGTTGCCTTCATGGCGTTGCCAAACACCCTTAACCTCATCGCTTTTTTCAGTAGAGACAACCGCCGCTACAGCGGGTCCCTTGCCTGATAAGCCTGCAGCGACGGCTCCAGCAGACAACGCCTCAACCGCAATTGTTAAGTCATATCCTAATAGTGTGGAGTAGACTAGACCGTTTAGGGTCATGGCTACCCAATATTCGCCTAAAAGAGCTTGCTTATGGATGCTTTCCACTTCCTTCGCCACAAGTTGCATTTTTTGAACGTTAGAGTTCGCCGTGTACGCCTTCTTTGGCGGCACGTAAATTAGTATGGCGTAGTCTTCTTCTGGAACGTATTGTTTCAGAATTTTCCTTGAGCGGTTGTCAGTTATTGCCACGTTGCCAAAGTAGGATGCGCATGCGTCGTCAAAGGCTCCTGTGATGGTGACCTTTGCGTCTAGGGCTGCGTCAACGCCAAGATTTACGATAGTTAGGTCGTCTATGTCTGCGTTAAGTGCGGAGAAAGTGGCTAAAGCAATTGCGTTAGCTGCAACACTGCTGCTCTTCAGCCCTCTGGCTATTGGAACATTTGACTGGGTTTCCACATAGGCGCCATATTCATTTTCAAGATTAAAGTGTTTGAGAACGCGGCTGACGGTTTTCTTTATCAAAACCGTGCTTTCCTCGGGGTCGGAGACGATTTTTCCTTCGATAATATTTGGCTCATTAGTCAACTTCACAGACGCCTCAGTCCATAGGTTTATTCCTAGGGCGGCACCTAGACCGCAAGATATGGCGTTAACTATGGTGACGGCCCCGTGCGCAACAGCCTTTCCTACATTAGCCAAGATTATCTCGTCCTCTCATGCTTCATTAAATTCTCTTTAGCAGCTTTCATCATAACATCAATAGGCGCCTTTTTGTTCGTCCATATTTCAAAGGAAGCCGCTCCCTGATAAACAAGCATGATCAAACCTTCGGTGGTCTTTGCTCCAATCGACCTAGCCTCCTTTAGTAGCCTACTCTCTGGTGGATCATAGACAAGGTCAAAAACGGCTAAGTCTGGTCGCAAGAGTTCTCGGTCCACGGGAGTTTTATCTTCATGGGGGCGCATCCCTATCGAAGTTGCGTTAATTAGTAAGTCTGCGTCTCCCAAATCCTTTCTCATTTGACTTCTGCAAAGTTTTCCATATCTCACCTTGTTTCCGAACTTGCTGGACAATTCTCCTGCAAGTTTTTCCGCCCTTTCCACCGTTCTGTTCAAAATCACGAGTTCACGGGCTTCTTTGGCTAGACTGTATGAAACTGCCCTAGAGGCTCCTCCAGCACCTAAAATCACAATTTTTTTATCAACTGGACTTTGGTTGCTTGCCTCTAACGCCATTAGGGCGCCTTTTCCGTCAGTGTTATAGCCTGTTAGCCTCCCCTCATCGTTTAGAATCGTGTTGACTGCGCCTATTACCTCCGCGATTTCGTCAAGCTGGTCTAGATGGCGGATTACGTCTTCTTTTAGGGGCATGGTTACGTTTAGTCCATAAATTTTTAGGCTTCGTACGCCATGAATTGCGGCTTCTAGTTCTTCGTGCCCCACTCTAAAGGCTACGTAAACATAGTTGAGCCTAAGAAATTGAAACGCCGCGTTTTGAATACACGGGCTTAAAGAATGCTCAACTGGGTCGCCTATCAAGGCGCAAACCTTGGTTTTTTCAGATATGCTCAATTTTAACGCCTAATTTTCTGTAAAGCTTCTTTAAATCAGATATGGACGGTTGCCCCGAGGCGGTTTCCCGTCCCTTCTCAACTGAGGCATAAGTGAATTGCGCGCCGAAAAGTGGGCAGAGGACCCTTGATAGGATTCCCATTTTGCCCATAGCGAAACAAACAATTTTGGCTTTTTGGCTCATTTTCGATGTGAGAAGTAGGCACGATAGGCTGTCGTCTATCGTGTTGGCTGTCGTTACTAGTTTGCATATGTCCGCTCCGATCTTCATCTGGGACTCCACTATTTTTTCCAATTCAGTTGCGTTGGGCGTTTGTTTAAAGTCATGGAAGGAAACAATCAACTTTGCATCCGTCTTTTTCAGTTCGCGTATGACAGACTCAAGACCATGCGTAGTTAACTCTACATCCACGTATCGAAAGCCTTTATCAGCCACGTCGAGTAGGGCTTGCACCCTCTGATCTTCTTTTTGAGGGCGATGGCCCCCTTGCTCATACTGCCTATTGGTGGCGATGATGGGAAGCGATGTAGACCCAACTATTTCACTAATTCCTCCTAGGTCGTCAAGGTAGTCTAACCTTAGTTCAATTAGATTGGCGCCCTTCGCCTCAGCTTTTCTGATTAAACGCATGGCTTCAGAAGCGTTTTCAGCGGCTATTGGAACGCATATCTGAATTTTCACCGCTCAATCACCGTTTCTTCCTTAACTAAGGTTCCGAAGTGCCTTCCTCCTTCCTCCACGTGCGCCAGAACTTCGTCTCCTGGTTTAAGTTCTGCAACTGACTTATGCCCATCTTTAGTTACGACCCTAATGGTTTCGGCGTTCTGGACTATAGTCTTAATTCTCTTGCTTTCATGCTCCGCTTCAATTAGCATGAGTGGTCTCTGCTCAATCTTGACTCTGGCAACGTTGGTGGTTCTGTTTCTGCCGTCACGATCAACTATTAGGACTTCGTCTCCGGCTTTGAGCTCGGATAGATACTTTGTCTTTCCTCCAGGAACAAGAATGTAGAGCGCCGCCGACCCTGCGTTCACTCTAAAGGGACGGGGATTAACAAACGGGCTTTCGTAGACTTCGGCTTGAATTAGGAACAAGCCTGAGGATTGGCATCCGACAAGCATGCCTTCCCCAATTTTCATTAGGTCGCATGTGTCTACGCATACCCTGGCTCCTGAGCCAAGGGGTTTAAGCTCAACCACTTTAGCTGAAGAAAGGATTATCTTCTCGGCTGCCTCTTTTTCCTTTGCCCTCGTCTTAACTTTTTTCATCTCTTGGTTGATCCTTTCAATTTCAGCAAGGTCTGAAAGCTCCGCTACCACTCCGTCAACGCCTATTTCTAAGACTTCTAGCGCCAATTTTGCCTCTTGAGCATTGGAGACCCATGCGAGCAATTTGCTTTTTCCATAAGCCTTCGCAATTAGATTTTCTAAGGGGATTATTTTCCAGTCTAGGCATTTTATTGCAATGTAGTTAATTGAAGCGTCGGCTGCCTTAACGATTTTTTCTTCATCGTCCTTAGAAGTAACTGTTGCAACTATGCAAGTAGCCTTTTCGCCCTTCTTGGCCAATGGGGCTTCACTCAATTCGTCTAGTAGGAGAATGTCTCCCTTTTCATGGGAGGCTACGTTTTTTGCTCCTGTTTTCCTCGCAAACTCCACATCAGGCGTATCCACGATAAATGTGGTGCAGAATTCTGAAGCCCCTTTAATGAGCTTCTTCTTTTCTTTTTCTGGCAACGATGGGTTGATTTTAACCCAGAGTTCCCTCATGGCTTCCACCAACGCCTTCAATTATTAACATCACTTAACCGCGGTTCTCCCTTATCGATTTTTGTATCAGCTCAGCAGCTTTCTCTCTATCGTTTAAGTCGACGAAGACCGAAACGCTGGAGGTGATTGTGAAGATTCCGAAAATGTTGATGCTTCCTGAAAATAGGGCTTCAGCAATTCTGCTTATGATGCCCGGGGTTTCCTCTAACCCAACGCCTTTAACTCTAATAAAGGCCAAATTTTTCTTTACAGCTAAAGCTAAAGTTTGTTCATGACTAGTTACTATTGAATGCAGAGCCTCTAGCAGGTCATTTACGCCGTTTTCTGGCAAGTAGAGAATTAGGGAATTATGGTTTATGGAAACGCCTAAAATTGGAGCTTCAGCCTCTTTAATTCTTTGAAAAACTTCTTGTAATATTTCCGGAGCTTCAGATATGGCATTGCCAACTATGGTGACTGACATTGCGGGCGAAGGGTAGGCTGTTTCAACTATTGTGTCGTTGAGGAGGGCCCCATGTATTGTTGTTCCTTCGGATTCTAGGTCGCCTAAAGCGTGATTAATAACCTTAATTTCAATGGATGGGTCCTTGTATTTTAGAGCCTTTTGGTGAATGAATTTTGCGCCTGAATCAGCTAAGCCGATGAGCGCATTGACGTCAACGTCTTTCAACCTTTGAGGACTTTTGATAATCTTCGGGTCCGCCGTCATTATGCCGTCCACATCAGTTACTAAGATTACTTGATTCGCTGATAGAGCCTTGGCCGCAATGAAGGCGGTTGTGTCGCTGCCGCCCCTTCCCATTGTGGTTACTTTTCCATCCTCAGTTTTTCCAATGAAGCCAGGAATGATTACTACGGTTTTCTGTTTAAGTAAAGGCGAGACATGTTCCCTAACCAGTTTTTCGCAAGCAGGCAAAATAGGCTTAGCATTAGTGAAGGTTCTGTCGGTTATTATTGGCCAGTCAGGGTCAGCTGGATCGAGGTAGCGGCACTTTACCTTGTTGGCTTTTAACGCTGTTGAGAATATTCTTGCGCTGGTTCTTTCCCCCATGGAAAGTATGTCATCCAACTCTTCGTCTGACGCTGAGCCTCCGCATGCTTGTTTTGAGGTTTCCATGAGGAAGTCTGTCGTTTTGCCCATGGCCGAGACCACCACTACCACTCTTATTCCTTTTGCGGCTTCCTTAGCCACAGCCTTAGCCGCCTTAGATATTTTGAAGTCGTCTGCTAGGCTGCTTCCTCCGAACTTGACGACGATGCAACGGTCAAAACATTCTTTTTTCTCACTCATTTAAAACAACCCCAGCGGAGAAGACGAACAGACGGTTAAAATTTGCTGCTTGTCCTCTCCATTAAGCGGTAAAATATGTATAGTAGTCAAAGAACATCGCAAAGCTGTCGGTCGTTGTCAATTTTTCGCTCATGGAGAGCCCCTTAACGTTCTATTAGGGATAGCTTAAAAGTATAAAAACATTTTGTATCTGAAGCACATTGTAAAGGTACATGGAAAAAGAACGTAAAAAGTGAATGACGGTTTCGCTGGAAATCACCGTAAGGCTTCCAGAGCCTTATACACTTTCTCATACGCCTTAAAGAAGTCTGCGTCCTTGGACAGCGAACCTTGAACCTCGTTATAAGAGTCGATGAAGTCTTTGTGATTTTTCTTGGAGATTATTTTTCTAAGGATTTCTGCTTTTGAAAGGAGCGCGTCAACATATTTGAGGGCGTATTTACCATGCATTTGAATCGAGGCGTGTAGGGCAGGGTCTTCATTCATAACGCTTTCGGTTAGGGTTAATTGAAACGCAAAGGTCGTGCCTCCAAACTGTTTCAGCCTTGAAATGTCTTCTTCGCTTAAGACTGAGGCGAAAGCTATGTTTAGGAAGTATGGTAGAGAAATGGTTAAAGCCATAAGTCGATCATGCTCATCCGCGTCCGCAACGATTATTTCCGCCTCTTGGAAAAGCCCTTTAGCCAGCTTAATTTCAGCCTCCGAGTTCACCACAGGAACAACCACAATTTTGTTTCCCCTTAATTCTTGGGCGCCGGGACCGAAAAGGGGATGAAGGGAGAGCGGAACCACGCCTAGCCTCGCTGCTTCCAATAAAGCCTCAATTATGCCGAATTTTAGTGAGGCAATTTCTGCAACCACTGCGCCTTTTCTTATGTGTGGAGCAATTTCGCGGATCACTTTGGCTGTGGCTGGTATGGGAACGGAGATCAGGGCTAAGTCAGCGTCTTTCACGGCCTTAGCGTTGTTTTCTGCAAAGTCAACGCCAGCCTCTTGAGCGAAGGCTTTCAATTTATCCAGTTTAACGCCTGAGATAACTATCTTGTGTCCCTTAGAGGCGAAGTATCGAGTGAACCAGCGTCCCATTCTTCCAGCTCCGCCTATTATGGCTATTTTCACCTTAACAACCCTCCGCCAATTCTTTCTGAACCCGCTTAGCTTCATCAATCAACAAGTTTAGGAGCTTAAGGCCGAAACGACTTTCAACTCCGTATTCTTGGCACTTTTTGAGGACGTTTTGCTTCAGCTCCTTTTCAACTTCTAAATCTTCTACGGGCAAGCCCTTCTGACGCTTTACCTCACCCACTTTCCTAGCTAAAAGCAAACGTTTTCCAGCTAGGCGCATAATTTCAACCGTAACATCCTTGATTTCATTTCGTAATTCGTCTAAATCTTGGCTGTCTTTCATTTTAAATTCGCCTCAATTTTCAGAAGCATGTTAACCTTTTGCACTTTTATTATTTTAATGAATAGTGGATTTAGGTGTTTGGAATGCATTCGTTGATTTTTTTGGCGGTGTGCTCTGTTATAGAGAGGGGATTACCGAACAGTTGAAATGGGCTCTGAATCAGGAAAGGGCTTAACAATAATTCGCGCGCGCTTTTCCAACTCAGTCAAATACCAAAAATAGCAAACAATAGATTTGCTCTTATTCTCTAGGCGTTTTGGCATCCGCAAGCCTGTTGTGAAAGCATGTTTCTTTTCCTGTGTGGCATGCTTTTCCCTTTTGTTCAACAATGAAGAGTAATGAGTCGTGGTCGCAGTCCACTAAGACTTCCTTAACTTTTTGTGTGTTTCCTGAGGTTTCGCCCTTCATCCAAAGCTTTTTTCTCGATCTGCTCCAATAGTGTGCGTAGCCTGTGCCAAGCGTCTTTTCAAGCGCTTCTTTGTTGGTGTAGGCTAGCATAAGCACCTTTTTTGATTTGCAGTCTTGAACCACGACGGGAATTAGTCCGTTTCCCTTATCGAAGTCTAAACTTTTGGCGTCTAGGCTTTTCAAATTCTAATTGGCACTCCCTTTTCTTTTAGAAACTGCTTTACGATTGGTATGGGGTATTTAGCGTAGTGGAAGACCGAGGCGGCTAGGG
>Ga0315314_1001468_pt1 | contig 21273 bp, 25 predicted proteins | sample TDP9_MG_FD_203631 | JGI IMG/M metagenome (GOLD analysis project Ga0315314, IMG submission 203631) | Freshwater sediment microbial communities from Lake Towuti, South Sulawesi, Indonesia - TDP9 | ecosystem: Environmental > Aquatic > Freshwater > Lake > Sediment | place: Indonesia: South Sulawesi... | reverse complement strand
TCTCACGCCGGAAGAACGTGAAGCTTCTAGCGTACTCGGAGGTGGACCATGTCGACGGGTACGTGGGAAATTTCCGAGTCAGAGTCATTCGCAGACCGCTGTACGTTGACCCGACCAAATGCAACGCCTGCGGCGAGTGTGCAAAAGTCTGTCCGGTTGAGGTTCCTAACGAGTTCGAGGCTGGGCTTGGTTGGCGGAAGGCCATCTACACGCCGTTCCCGCAGGCCGTTCCGCCGGCCTACGTCCTCGACGATAGAGACTGTCTCGGTCTGGTTCCTCTTGCATGCTCCAAATGTAGGGAAGCATGCGACAAATCCGGAGCCCAAGCCATCAACTACGACGCACGGCCTGACATCGTTGAATTCAAGGTTGGCACGATCATCGTGGCAACAGGCTACGACCTTCTGGACGCGTCAGCGGTCAAGGAATACGGGTATGGCGTGTACCCTAGCGTCATGACTTGCCTTGAGCTTGAGAGGATGATCAACGCCGCGGGCCCGACCGGTGGAAAAGTCATTCGTCCGTCGGATGGAAAGACCCCGAAGCGCGTAGCCTTCATTCAGTGCGTAGGGTCCAGGGACGAACGGTGGAGACCGTACTGCTCGGGCTTCTGCTGCATGTACACGATAAAGAATGCAGTCCTACTGAAAGATCACTACCCGGACTTGGACATTCACATCTTCTACGTCGACATGCGAACGAACTTCAAAGGATACGAGGAATTCTACCGGAGAGCGCGAGAGATGGGAATCACCTTCATTCGCGGCAAACCAGCCGAAGTCTCGGAGGACCCGATCACAGGCAATCTTGTCGTGTTCTCGGAGAACCAGATGACAGGGAAAGCGATGAGCCTCGAAGCCGACCTCGTCGTGCTCTCACAGTCGGCGGTACCTCGCGTTGGAATGGACAAACTCGCTAGGACTCTGAATATCACAACAGACGGCTCAGGCTTTCTGTTGGAGGCTCATCCAAAACTCAAGCCGATAGATACATCCACGAGCGGCATCTTCATCTCCGGCTCCGCTCAAGGACCGAAGGACATACCCTTCAGCGTCGCGCAGGGGAGTGCCGCCGCGTCAAGGGCCGCACGGATCCTGTCCAAGGATAAATGGCTGATAGAGCCGATCGTCTCATCCATCTCAAGAGACCTATGCATTCGCGGGAGAGATCCCAAAGCGGCATGCCAGATCTGTGTCACCAGATGCCCCTTCCAAGCGATCAGCGCAGAGCCAGGACAGCCAGCCATGGTTAACCCGGCAAAATGTCAGGGATGCGGAACATGCGTCGCCGATTGTCCCCACGACGCGATTACCCAGATGCATTTCACTGATGAGCAGATAATGTCTCAGATCGGAGAGCTTCTGCGAAACGAGCCTGAGAAGAAGATTCTGGCGTTTCTGTGCAACTGGTGTAGCTATGCGGGCGCAGATCTAGCCGGCACAAGCCGGTTCGAGTATCCAGCCAGCGTAAGGACGGTCAGAACCATGTGCTCGGGGAGGGTTGACAAAGACTTCGTCATGGCCGCCTTCATGATGGGCGCGGGCATGGTGCTCGTGTCCGGATGCAGACTCACGGACATGGGAAGCGACTGTCACTACATATCCGGAAACGCATGGGCAAAGAAACGAGTGGAATCACTCAGGCGCCTTATCGAGGGGATGGGGATAAGCGGCGAGAGGCTCAGGCTTGAATGGGTCTCAGCAGCTGAAGGCCAGAAATTCGCTGAACTCATCCGCGACATGGATGAGAAACTCAAAACCTTCGGCCCCAGCAAGATTCGGGAGGAGAACGCCCGAGCGAAACCGAACTTGGAGAGGATGCTCAGGCATACGACCCCGTCTGCGCAAGTAGTGTCCGCAAAGATCGACTGAGACAAGGAGAACCAATGGTGGCCATCGAAAGACTACGAGCACTCGTCGAAGACGAAAGCTACCGGAAGAAACTGGCGATCTGCTATCAGTGCGGCACATGCACTGGCGGCTGCCCCGTCGCCTACGTGAAACCAGACTACAATCCGAGACGCATACTTGAGACAGCCATCCTCGGACGCTACGATGAGGTTCTCTCTTCAGATCTCATCTGGCTCTGCACATCCTGTCACTCATGCTTAGAGAGGTGCCCGCAAAGGATCGAGGTCTCAGAGTTACTCATCGACCTGAAGAACTTGGCCGCCGAGGATGGAAATATTCCGAAACTGCTGTTGGAGCGAGCAAAGAGAATCGCTGAGACAGGGGAGTCCACACCCAGCTCGAAGGCCAGCCTCGTTTGGAGAGAGAAACTGAATCTAGCGCCGATCAGTCCAGTCAATGTTGAGGAAGTTCGGGCAATCCTGCAAGCCGCGGGCTTTCCAGTTATCCTGGAAAGGAGAGGGAGTCAAGCAGATGGGACAAGAAGCTAAGTACGCTTGGTTCCCAGGCTGCTGGGTCTCCAATCGAATGCCCTACATTGAGGCCGCAGACAAGAGAGTGCTCGACGCGTTTGGCGTAGAGCTTGTTGAGATGAAGGGCACGCGCTGCTGCCCAGAACCCTACGCGGTCTTGGGGCTCGGTAGAGACGCTTGGCTCGGTCTGGCGGCTCGAAACCTGACTATAGCAGAGGAACTGAAGCACGACATCCTGACGCCGTGCCCCGGATGTTACCACACTCTAAAGGCCGCGAACACCAGTATCAGAAACGATCCATCCGAGCGGCGACGAGCCAACGAATTGCTTTCGAGGATCAACCGAGAGTTCAAAGGAGAGATCGGGGTCGAGCACACTGTAAACGTGCTTCACAATAGGATAGGGCTCGAAAAGCTTGCGGGCGCCATCAAGCGCCCGTTATCGGGTCTGAGAGTTGCGACACATTATGGGTGCCATCTCCTGAAGCCGAGCAGGCTCACAGGCATAGACGATCCGGAGAGGCCGAGGATCCTAGACGAATTAGTACAGGTGACCGGCGCCGAGACCGTGCCTTACATGAGGAAGACGCTGTGCTGCGGCGGGCCCATAAGCTCCGTAGACGAAAACACCTCGTACGCAATTGCCCGAGAAAAACTTCTCAAGGTCAAGCAGGCGGGTGCAGACTGTCTCGTGGTGGCGTGCCCGGCATGCATGATACAGTACGACGGAAATCAACATTCAATCGAAAAAACGTTCAGCGAAACCTATGAGATTCCAGTTTTCTACCATACCGAACTACTCTGCCTCGCCATGGGAGTAGCGCCTGAAGAGATAGGTGTCCTTCATCAAGTCAAAATCGACAAGACCCTCGAAAGAATCAGTATCCATCGCAACTAGTCATTCATGCTTCGGCTGATCTAACAGTCGTCGTGAGTTATCAGCTGACGACCACTGGTCTTTAACACCGGTACGGCTATTGGAATCCCATCCAAGCTGGCAGGGTGCAATGATCCGCGCGGACACTCAATGGCACTATCATGGCTTGCAAGTGGTGCGCCTTGAAAACAAACTCATCTGCGTCGATGTACTTCCCGAACTCGGGGCGAAGATCTACAACTTCATCCACCGGCCTTCGAATCGAAATCTGCTTTGGCACAATCCACGCGTTCCGCCCGTGCGCCAGCACTTCGGCGCGGTCTTCGACGACGTATGGTCGGGCGGGTGGGATGAACTGATACCAAACGATCTGCCAGCTCCCGCAAACGACGGAGAAATGCTGCCTGATCACGGAGAGGTCTGGTCACAAGCAACCGAATGGGAAGTCGTTAAGCGTGAAGAGACAGAGGCAGCCGTCTGTTTCGTGAGCCACGGACACGTCCTCCCCACCATATTTGAGAAGACGGTCTCCCTGCGTGCAGGCGAACCCTTCTGCACGGTGCGATACCGCTTCACCAACCTCGGCCCGAGACCGACCGATTTTCTGTGGAACATTCATCCAGCATTGGCAATCTCACCCGCGACACACTTAGACGTTCCAGCGCGCCGCGGAATCGTTGATCCATGGCATGCAGTCCAGTTAGAGGCCGGCAAGGAATACGACTGGCCGTACGTGGTTGACCGCGCAGGCAATAGAGTGGACCTGCGCAAGGTGCCTGCTCCAGGATCAGCGACGGCTGACCACCACTATCTCCTTGACTTACAGCGAGGCTGGTACGCAGCCACAGACGCAGAAGCGCAGATTGGGTTCGGTCTTGTCTTTCCCACCAAGGTCTTCCCGCATCTGTGGCTGTTCCGCGCGCTCGGCGGCTGGCGAGGATTGTACACACTGATCCTTGAGCCTTCGACTGGATATCCGAACGATCTTGCGACCGCCCGTAAGACAGGCCACTGCGGACATCTGGACCCAGGCGCTAGTATCGATGCTGAGGTGAAGGCGGTCGCTTACAGCGGTCTCAAAGCAGTCGGAAACATCGAACCAGATGCTGCCGTCTCACCCGGTTGAGTATCACGTTTCTCCTGAAGCCCCGAGTGCACCTATACGGAAAGACATAAGGGTGTTTGAACTCAACAAAGCCGCTCCTCGTCTAGACGCGGATGACTGCAGGCTGATCTCCCCAAACCGATGAATATTCGAAGACGATTACCCATGTTGCTCGGGACTGCATTCAACGTTGCCGCGATCATTCTTGGAACGATGGTTGGGCTCGTACTAAAGCAGAGGCTTCCTGAACGGATGAGCTCGATTGCGGTACAGGGCCTCGGGCTCGTGACAGCTCTCATCGGCGTCAAGATGATGATAACCACCGAGAACATACTGGTCGTCCTTGTAAGCGCGGTGATCGGGGGAATACTCGGAGAGCTGCTGCGAATCGAGGCAAGACTTGATTCATTCGGCGCGAGGATGGAGGCAAAGTTCAGCAAGGAAGGGGGAACGTTCGCGAAGGCGTTCGTGACATCTAGCCTCTTGTACTGCGTCGGTCCCATGGCGATTCTAGGCGCACTTCAAGACGGACTGCGAGGAGATTTCACAATCCTGCTGACGAAGTCCGGACTGGATGGAATAGCGTCCGTTGCGTTTGCGTCAACGCTCGGGATCGGAGTCCTGTTCTCCGTGCTGCCTGTTGCCGCGTATCAAGGAGGCATCACGGTCGGAGCATCAGCGCTCGAACATTACCTTTCCTCGTCCATGATCAACGAGATGACGGCGACTGGCGGCCTCCTTATTGTAGGCATCGCGTTGAATATACTTCAGGTGACAAAGATCAGAGTCGGGAACCTGCTCCCAGCCATTCTGCTCGCGGCCATCCTATCAGCCGTGGTATTCTAGATCGCGAATCCGAAACAAGGATGCGGACGAACAGTCGGCTTTCCCGACTCGTCTAGGCTGACAGGAATCCCCCATCAATCGGTATCAATTCACCATGGACGTAACTGGTAAGATCGCATCATCAACAACGCTGTTGAGTAGATGATAGAAAGGGAGCCAACAGTCAGGTTCAGGTGGACCGTAGTTCACGGACTAGCGCTTCTACGCGTTCACGAATAGAGTCACGTATTGATCGGATCCCATCCAGGGATTTCCCTTTCGGATCTTCAATTTTCCAATCCTCAACCTTCGGGAGAAACTTGGCAGGGCAAAAACCAGACGCGTCACATCCCATTGTGATAATTCTCTCGGCGTCAGCCACCATATCTGGCGATATCGACTTAGGCCTGCTGGCTCTTGCGTCAATTCCGATCTCCCTGAGAGCTTCCACAACGAGTGGGTTCACCTCGTTTGCCGGCTTTGTTCCAGCACTGGTTGCCCGAAGGTCGCTGGGGCTAAGCTTGTTGAAAATTGCCTCTGCCATCTGACTCCTACCTGCGTTCCCAACGCAGACAAAGAGGATGGTCCTAGTCAAGATGTGACTAACCTGGCCGCGCTATACATGGCTCGTGTTTTGTAGAAGACATATGCACCTATTGAGTTCCTATGGAGTGTACTTGAACGGGTGCTTGGCTCTTTCCTTGTTTTCTATCAGCTCGTCCCGAGTAGGCCAGCCTTCGATGGCTCTTCTGACCGCGTGCCTCATCGCTTTGTAGTTGTTGATGTAGACCCTCTTTCTGTCCACGGCTGCTGGATGAACGAATATGTTCGCGATGATTACGATATCATCTAGTGCGGCCTGAGGGATGGTTCCGTCAGCCACACTGTCCACAACTGCCTTCGCCGCGCCGGCCTGAGCTGGCCCGTAGACTAAGCTCGCATCTCTCATCCCCTTGATGGAGACTGTCGGAACAAGCAGTGTTGGAGGTTTCACCGCAAGATTCGGTTCGATTATTGCCAGCAACGGCTCATGTCCAAGTGCAGGAGCCGCTTTCGCCTGAGCAAATGCTGCTCCCACTGGCCCGTCTTTCTTGCCCATCAAGAGGTCGATGTGCGCCACCTCGGGTTCTTCCCCAGCGAGCGCTTCACCAACCCTCAGCATGGACCGTCGAATTTCCTCAGGCCCGATTCCTATTCCAGAGAAGCGTTCAACGATAGGTTTCGCCGTCGGCGCTTCGACCTCAACGACCCTCCGCTTGACCTTGCCAATCTTCTCTAGGTCAAGTCTCAGCTCCTCTCTCTCTTCGTAAGTGAGTTCCCCGCCCACGCTTAGAGGTAGACGAACGGGGCCAGCATCGATGCCCATCATCTTGAGCGCCGCCTTCACGCCAACCGGCCCGCTCTTTCCAATGATTCGTGACATCTTCTGTATCGTGAGCTGAATCTGCCGTGCGTCGCCAAGCCTGCCCTCCTGAACTGCATTGTATATCTTGAGATGGTAATCCGGGAAGACGTTAGCGCTGGCTAGGATCAGGCCGGAGCAACCTGCGGCGAGGGCGGGAAGCACGACCTCGTCATTCCCGCACATAACAGGAAGTCTCTCTCCGACCTTTTCGAGAACCGCCAGGATGAAACGAAGCTCTCCGCTGCTGTCCTTCAGTCCAACGATGTTCGGGATCTCGACGAGGTCCTCTACAATCTGCCAGGGCAGTGAGACCCCGGTCGCCTGCGGAATGTTGTAGACTACGATCGGAATATCGACGGCCTCTGCGATCCTCCGGAAGTGCTCGTAAAGGCCGCGGTTGGTGGGCTTGTGATAGTATGGCGTGACGACGATTGCTGCGTCTGCGCCTACGTCTTTCGCGTGTCTGACCTTCTCAATCGCAAGGTCGGTCCCGCTCGCGCCAGCTCCTGCAATTACCGGCACCCTGCCGTTTGCCTCATCGATTGCAACTTCCACGGCGCGTCTTCTTTCCTGCTCTGAAAGGTTCTGAAACTCGCCCGTTGTCCCGCAAGGAACAAGCCCAGTGACACCCAAGTCGATCAAGTGACCGATCAGGCGCCTAAACCGTTCCTCGTCGACGCTCCTGCCGTCATCGGTGAAAGGAGTGACAAGGGCGGGCATGACGCCGCTGAGCTTGAACAAGACGATAACCTGTCTGCTAGTACGATTCTGAACTCTTTAAGCGCATACGCTCTGATCAAATCTGAATCGAGAGACAAACCTCGTGCCCACTAAGCGTTATATGACAAACGACAAACAATCTGCTGGAGTCCTAGCGGATGAAAGAGGTCGAAAGAGTTCTAGAAAAGATCGGTTTGCCTGGAAGGGACCTCTACTCGCTTCCAACCTCAACCAAGAGATTCCCAGACGGCTGTCACTGGCGCGTTGAGATCTCAGGAGTCGAGAGGCCAGAAACTTTGGAGGCCTTGATTGATGAGGCAAAGAAACGAGATGTGCCAGTCCACAGGTTGATCAGCGTTGTAATGGGCTCCACGTTACTGACTCAAGCTGAATTGAAGAGATTCGCAGTACTCGCAGCCGGTGCTGAAATGGAAGTGATACTGACCCCAGGCCCAAGAGCCAGCTGGGATGTCGGCCGACAGATTGCAACGCCGGAAGGCGCGCTGTCCGGGATGCGTTTCAGAGGAGCTGACCAGCTCGGCTACGTCATCGCTGACATCAAACGATCCATAGACCTTGGCTTCAGAGGCTTCTTGGTCATCGATGAAGGACTCCTTTGGGCACTCAACGAACTGCGCAAGGTCGGCGAGATCCCGAAGGATGTGAAGTTCAAAGTCTCAATCTTCACGGGTCACGCGAACCCCGCCGGCGCGAAGGTGCTCGAAAGCCTCGGAGCTGACACGTTCAATCCGGTCGCGGACCTCGGCCTGCCGCAGCTTGCAGCAATCCGAGCTGCAGTGGACATACCGATGGACATCCACGTCTACCTGTTCGACTCGTTCGGAGGTTTCAACCGGCTCTACGAGTGCCCCGAGTTCTGCCGCGTGGCGGCGCCGTGCTACTTCAAGATCGAACCGGGCGCGAGCGTCGGCGCGATGTACAAACCTTGGGTGCCGCCTGACAGTCTCGCATTCTCCGCGAGAGAGAAGGTCAAGTACGCTGAAATCATCAGGGAGCTCGTCGAGAAGCACTATCCCGAAGCCAAGTTATCCGAGCAAGGACCGAAGGACCTCGCAATCCCACAACCCTGACTCCCCAGGTCATACAGACTGTCAACTATCGTGGCACATCCTCTTGGCTAAGCTGCAAGTGCTCCTCCACCTTTTTGACGAACGATTCAAGCAACGTCCTGTAGGCTTCCCCAGAGATCTGCCTGCGTTTGACTGTCAGAGACTCAACCACGTTGCATCCGATTCGCGCAAGCTTGCGGCCGAAGCTACGCAGGTATCTCTCTTCATCGAATCCCCCACAAGTCATGAACAGGAAGAACTTTGGAACAGCAATTCCGCTGAGCTTGTGAATGAACCTGTTCAAGGGCGGACAACTGAAGGTCCACTTCGGAAATCCGAGGAGGACTCCATGGTGCGCCGACACGTCTATCCCCGGGTTCTCTATGTCAACCTCGGAATCAGGTACGAATGAATGAGCGAGCCAATGTAGATACGCTCGCTTGCGCGTTGGAACTATTTCTACCGCTTCGACATCGCACGATGTTCGCAATCTCTTGCTGAGCGCTTCGGCAACGCGTCTAGTGTTCCCCGTATACGAGAAGTATGCCACCAGCAATCGCGGCTTTCGTCCGCCGCTGGGCAGTCTGCGCAGCTCGCTCTGGTCAGTCAACAACAGCTCATCAGCGGAGGGCGGGCCGCAGTGTTGCGAGCATCCGGAATCCAGCTAGGCTCTTAGGTCAGAAGTGATGCGAGAATGCCTTTGGCGCCATGAAACTTGTACTCGGCCTGTTTCCAAGCTATGCTCTTGGGCCCTTCGAGGATGTCATCCGTGATTTCTAGGCCTCTATGCGCCGGTAAACAGTGCATTACAACCGCCTCAGGCTTCGCTTCGGTGAGAAGGTCTTCGTTGATCTGGAATCCCTCGAAATCCACCATTCGCTGTGCCTGCTCGACGTCCTGTCCCATGCTCACCCAGACGTCTGTGTAGAGGACGTCGGCGGTCTCAGCAGCCTCGCATGGATCATCCGTATACCAGATCTTCGCGTTGGTTTTCTGTCCCAGCTCATACGTTTTGCGGGCGATATCTGGACTTGGTTGATAGTCCGGAGGAGTCGCAATTGAAATGTTGATTCCCATTGTCGCGCATGCGAGCATCAAGGAATGGCACACGTTGTTTCCGTCACCTATCCAAGCAAGCTTGAGACCTTCAAGCGATCCTTTAGCGTCTTCGATCGTTGCTAGGTCTGAGAGAGCTTGGGTCGGATGTTCAAGGTCGCTCAATGCATTGACGATCGGTATGCTTGCGTACTCTGCAAGTTCGACAAGCGTATCATGGTCGCAGGTTCTATAGACTAATCCGTCCAAGTAACCCGAAAGTACGCGCGCAGTGTCCTTGATCGGCTCGCCGCGTTTCAACTGCAGTTCGTCTGGCCTCATGTAGACCACGTTTGCGCCAAGCCTCATCGCGGCGGACTCGAAGCTTACTCTAGTGCGAGTCGAGGGATGTTCGAATAGTAATCCAATCACTTTTCCGTCCAAGATCCGAGCCGGCGTTCCACCCGAAGCGACCGGCTTCAGCTTCTTTATCGATTTCAGGACGACGCGAATATCCGAATCGTCAAAATCAGACACAGAGAGAAGATCTCTGCCCTTCAAGCCTACCATACCATGATTGCCCCACAATGTGCTATGATTCAATGAACATGGGGAATGCTCTTTAAAGCACCACGTTGCTCGTGCCGCGTTTCTTAGCTTCTAACCTTCAGTTCGATACCCACAGTCCGTTTCACTAGCTGCGCCAAAGTGTCCACCGTGGTCTTCGGGCCCTTCTTTGTGGGTATCGACACAACCAGAGGATACTCCTTCCGATGTTTGGCCACGATCGGTTCAATCCACTCCATAACGGGTTCTGCAACCAAGATGAGAGAGATTGAATCATCTGAAAGGAACCTGGCGAAGACTTTCTCAGCTTCGGCTCGATCCTTCACGTACCTGCTCTTCCTTAAGCCTGAGACTCGGAAGTAGGTAGCTGTCTCTCGATCGCCTAGCAGTGCGATCTTTGTCATATTCGATCTCTCCAATCTCTGGTTGCTTGTTGATGACTCACGGATTTCGATTAAAATTGTTTTAGCACATCATCCTTTCCCATTATTCGCCCGCAGTAGTGGCAACGTATTCTGAGAGGCTCGGGGACCTCGACCTTGAACTCGGAAGTCACCGGTTCACGGGCATTGACTACGCACGAAGGATTGTTGCATCTTATGATTCCTCGGATGGTCTGGGGAAGTTGAACTCGCTTCTTGGACGTTACTTCATATTCTCTGACGATGTTGATCGTGGCCTTTGGAGCGATTAGAGCGATCTTGTCAACTTCTTGGGGATTAAGCTCTCTGTCGTCTATCTTCACGATGTCTTTTCGTGCGTACCGTTTGCTTTCGACGTTCATGACGGCGCTGACAACCTGGCCGCCCTTGCCGTTGATGCCGAGTATGTGAAGAACATCCAACGCATGCCCGGGCTCGATGTGATCGATTACGGTCCCGTTCCGGATCTTCTTGACGTACAGTTGTTCCTTCGAGGACAAACGCGGCTCAAAGCGGCTAGTGCGGAGGACCTCTATATATCAGTCGGAACGGGTGCCGCAGCTCGTGATGTCCGAGGACTCAGGTCGACGCTAGGTTATTTACGGAACCACCAGTCTTTCTCAGATAGGTGCGTCCGGTGGACTTCGCCGGCAAAGACATTGTCTCGATCAGAGACTTCACACGCGCAGAGATTGACTACGTCCTGAACGCGACCGACCTGGTTGAACCCCTTGCCCGAAGAGGATCCGACATGTTGCACGGCAAGATCTTGGCTACCGCTTTCTTTGAACCGAGCACCCGCACGAGGCTGAGCTTCGAGTCAGCCATGTACAGGCTTGGCGGAACCTGCATAGGGTTCGCTGACCCTAGAGCAGCTTCGGTTGACAAGGGAGAGAACCTCGCAGACACTGTAAGGGTTCTTGAAAGCTACGCGGACGCTTTGGTGATACGTCACCCGCTTGAGGGTGCGGCGAGGCTTGCAGCCGAGTTCTCGTCCGTCCCTGTAATCAACGCTGGCAGCGGCGCAGAGGAACATCCAACTCAAGCTCTGCTGGATCTCTACACAATAAAGCGAGAGAAGGGCACGATCGAAGGCCTCAACATAGGACTGGTGGGAGATCTACGGTATGGAAGAACGGTCCACTCCCTAGCCTACGCGCTCGCCCAGTACAAGGTCAAGCTGCATCTCATCTCGCCTGATCCGCTCCGCATGCGAAGAGATGTGCTCGTAGAGGTTGAGAAGAAGATCCCCGTCGAAGAAAGCGAAGATCTCACAAGGGTGCTGCCGGACTTGGATGTCATCTACATGACGCGGATCCAGAAGGAGCGCTTCCCCGACCTTGCGGAGTACGAGAAGGTCAAAGGATCATACCGGCTCGGCGCGGCGGAGCTGGCGCGGGCAAAGTCAGACGCGATCGTGATGCATCCGCTGCCGAGGATTGATGAGATCAGCTCAGATGTCGACGGGACCGCCCATTCCAAGTACTTCAAGCAGGTATGGTACGGTCTTCTAACACGCATGACGTTGATATCGCTCGTCCTTGGAGGCTTAAAGTGACAGACGCCCAGAGTTTCCTGTTACTTCATGTAACTGTTTATATTCGGGAAACGTTACCTATGGTAAACGAAGACCCTTGCGACTCGCCGTACTTCAACCGTCAGGGACCGCCAGAGTACTGCCAGTCCACGTCCTAGACTACATGGCATTCAGAGACGCGTTCGGCTCAGAGACAGATGAAAACGAACTGCACATGCTTGAAAAGTTCCAGGCAGCAAGGTCGATGATCCAACGCGGACTGCATGACACGTTCGTCTCTGCCACTCTAAGGACGATTCCAGAAACGGACCACAGGTTGGACGTCGATGTATGTGGCATAGATCGTGATAACCTCAACCTCGTATTCTGCGAAACAGGCCCCGTTGATGAGAACCTGCTTCGAAGTTTGGAGCTAGTCGAAGATGCTGAGAACGCGAATGCAATCCTACTGTTTCCCTCGAGAATTGACACCAGTGAGATTGCTGACCGGTTTCCAGAATCAGTCGAGTCTGGGAAGTTCGAGGTTCAAAGACTTCCGTGGCGTGAACACGCGCTCGACCGAACGTTCCGCGAAGCTTTGGAGATAATGGATCTCCTTGGAAATGAGACAAGGGTCCGCATGCTAGTGCCACTACTAGAGAGGCCGCACGGAAAGAGGCACTATCGAATCGAGATTAACCCGAAGCTCGTCTATGAGAATGTGACGTCCCTGCTCACTCATCGACTCATCGACGAACTGGACGACGACACCTACGGATTGACAACTGTTGGCAGGCAGATATTCTGCGAGTACATGGCGTTCCTAGAGAGAGTACGACGAGTCCTGGAAGAGAATAGGGAATGAAGGAGGAGACTGGATGAAGCTAACGTTTGAGTTTCCGGAACGATTATGGAAGAGACCTATCGAATTCCACGACGGTAAGCCTCGGCTCCGTGTCGCAGCCTCAAGCTACAATCAAGACACACCGTACCAAATGTTCGTGGACGAGCGTACGCCCCCAGATTCACGAGTTGGTCGAGATCCTACGGCGAAAGAGAACGAGTCGGATCAACTTGACAAGAATCCAGCAAGTGAGCCCAAGGTGAAAGTTTCTACCGAGGCAGGCAATGCGAAGGTAACAGTCGAACTGGCATCAGCGAAGAAAGAAGATTTGAAGCTCAACTGCGCCGAAGACTCCCTCACTCTGTCGGTGAGGACTCCGGTAGGTTCATGGGTCAAAGAGGTTCGCCTCCCGTTCCGAGTTGACCCCGACACGGCGAAGGCTGTCTTCAGGAATGGGAAGCTGGAGCTAATCGTCAGGAGACACGGAAAGTTCAACCCTCCCCGACCGAGAATAGATTGGGTGTGAGATTAACGACAGATGCTGTGAAGCAGCTGGATCTTTGTCGCAACTTCGGCGATGTCTTCGAAGTTGTCAAGAAGACAGTAGAGCGTTCACTGGGTCAGAGGCGGTCAGGTTTGATGCTCTACCTGGCCGAGCTGCCCGAGCACGTAGGAGCTTACCACGCGGTTGGTACGAACGGAATTGTGATGAACAAGTCGGCGCTTGATGCGGTTACGCGGTCGGCGCGAACTATTCGTGAGATCAACTCGTACGTCTACTCAATCCTCCTTCACGAGTATCTCCACTCCCTAGGCTACGTCGATGAAGCACAAGCTAGAAAACTCGTCTACGAGATCTCGAAGGAAAACCTTGGCGCGGATCACCCCGCTACCGAGATCGCCCACAGGGGCCCTGCCGTCATGTTTCCGGGTGTCGGCGAACCCAGACTGAAGGAACGCTCAGACGATGTCGAAATAATCACCGACTTTGAAAGATCCACCGACAGATACATCAAGTAGCCAGCCGACAAATCCTTCCTGATCCTTCAAGGAACCATGAGTCGAAATTGCCCCGGTTTGTCGTACACAAGCATGCGGCTCGAACGCTGCACTACGACTTGCGTCTGGAACTTGACGACGTGCTCAAATCCTGGGCTGTCCCCAAAGGTCCTCCGCAAATGCCCGGTGTGAAACGCTTGGCAGTTGCCGTAGACGACCACGCTCTCGACTACATCGACTTCGAAGGCACGATACCAGAAGGACAGTATGGCGCGGGGAAAGTGGAGATATGGGACAAAGGAACATTCGACCTCAACAAACGAACAGAGAAAACGATTTCCTTAGTCTTCCATGGCAAAAAGCTTGAAGGAGACTATCGACTGATAAGAACCAAGGACAAGAATTGGTTGATCTTCAAGACCGAAAAGTGACTCTGCTCAGACTGGAAAGAACGGACTTCTCAGCTGCCAAATTCCATCCCTGTTGAGAGAAAGATAGAATTAGGCTCAGCGGCTTTGTTACGGCGCTTGGGGCCGTAGTCTAGCATGGTATGATACCCGGCTCGGGACCATGAAAGCGAGAGCCCGGGAGGCCGTGGGTTCAAATCCCACCGGCCCCACCACAAATTGGGTATGAAGCACAACACCTGACGCTCATCGACATAGATGGGTTAGTTGATCTAATCATCCAGTACTACGACAACTTCGATCCGGATACCAGACACCTACTTCCTTTGACAAAGATATACTGGCCGACATAGTCTAATGCTCGGGGCGCACGTGCAATCATTTCTCATTCGTTGATATGGCAATTGAGCCAAATTATGAACGTGGATTCAAAGACATTCAAAGGCATGGGTACAGTGGTATTGGCAGGCTGCACGTACTACGCCATTAGTCGCCAACAGAACACAATCAGTTTCCCTTCAATCAATCTCGACGTGCTGGGAGTCACACTCGTCATAGTTGCGGTAGTCGTGTGTCTCTTGCTATGGAGGCACGGTGACGACATTTCTGACGGGATCTGAGTGATGATTGGCTCCGAGATTTCAAAAGATACCCGTGGGTACGTTGTGAAAGTCTGGTATGTCTGCGCGAATTGCGGGAGAGAATTGAAGTAGTAAAACGCAGCAAGTGGATGCAAACCGATTCGAGGAACGATCCTCAGAGCAATGTTCAGCTCGCTCACGCATGCAACCATCCTGGTACGGGCATGGTGCCTCAATCCGTGATCGTCGGAGAGTGAGGACTTTATAAGGACTGGAACCTACATTATTTTATCGGAATTCGTATGTCTGCACGAAAATCGATAAGACAATATAGGCACACGCTCTCAGAGCGGGAAGCAAAGATTCTTTCAAGCCTCAGCTATCGAGGCAGGACAATCTTCACGGCAGAGGACCTCAAAGAGTTCACTCTCAATCCCAAGAATCTTCTCGACGGGCTCAGCCGGAAGAAATGGATCCTCAAGATACGGAAGGGAGTCTATGCCATCGTCCCCTTTGAAGCTGGAGAGCTGGGTGCTGCAAGCTATACGCTCCACAGCTTTGTCATCGCATCGTTCCTTGTCGAGCCCTATTACATCGGCTACTGGAGCGCTCTCAACCACCACGGGCTCACTGACCAAACGCCTCCGGCTGTCTACGTCGCGACAACGAGACCGAAGAATTCGCGGATGATACTGGACACCAGATTCAGATTCGTGACAATACCCAAGAGGAAGATGTTCGGCGTGGACGAGATTGAGATAGAGAAGCGAAAGGTCAGGATATCGTCGCGCGAGAAGACAATTGTCGACTGCCTCGACCATCCCGAGCACTGCGGAGGAGTGGAAGAGGTTGCAAAGGCGCTCCACTTCGCGCGGGACGAGATTGACTGCGAGAAGCTGGTCCAGCTTGCGCAAAGAATCGGCAACAACGCAGTGCTCAAAAGACTTGCATACATCGCGGAGGCGCTGCGACTCAACGAGTGCTCGGCTGTTCTCTCCACGGTCGCACTGAAAAGCGGATACTCGGTGCTTGACCCCACGCTTCGCGCGCACGGAAAGATCAGGGAACGCTGGAAGCTGATTGTGAACATCGCGATCGATCCTGCGAGGTGGAGCAGATGATTGCGCCTCAGGAACTGAGGAGAGCTGCCAGAGAACGAAGACTGGCGCTCGACCTTGTGGAGAAGGATTATGTCCTCGGATGGATTCTTTACAGCGTCTCATCAAGTTCTCTGTCGAAGCATCTCGCATTCAAGGGCGGGACAGCGCTTTCGAAAGTGTACTTCCCGAGCCAGTGGCGACTTTCCGAGGATCTGGACTTCACACTCCTCGAAGAAACTGGCTGGCAAGACATCGCCAAGAGTCTCAGTGAGGAAGTCCCAACTATCATGGAAAGGGAGACTAGGATTCCGCTGACCTTGAACAAGATTCCGTTCGCCAACCCGAACTACCTCCAGGGCAGACTCCAGTACATCGGGCCTGTGAGCAAGAACACCGTGAAGATAGAGATCTCGAAGGAGAAATTCGTGGGCGACGTTCTCCAGAAAGAAGCAGCACCGATTTTCGACTGTCCCAGGTTCATGGTCCATGTCTATTCGCTCGAGAACATCCTCGCGGAAAAGATCAGGACCCTGCTAGAGCGAGGCAAAGTCAAGGATTACTACGATGTCTGGAGACTGCTCAAGACGGAAAGCTTCGACTATGATAAAGTGAGGAAACTGTTTCTTCAGAAGTGCAAGGCAAAAGAGATAGCCTTCAGCGGCATTGACCAATTCTTTCCTGACGGCTTGGTTCGCACATTGGAGCCTTATCTGAAGGTCGGGTTGGCTCGGTTGAGTGCTGACCCTCTGCCGCCCCTGGAGACGATGATTAGGGAACTGAGATCCTGCTTGGCTGAGACGCTTGGCTAGCGTCCGGTTTCCGAACATGCTTGGACAAGTATGGAGAGAGGGGAGAAGGCCGAACCGGAGTGGAAAAAGCTCAAAATGAGGCGATTTGAAAGTAGCCCCACTGTGAATTTCAATCAAGTCCCACCGGCCCCACCACTACCTATCTCGTCGTCGCTCGCCAGACTCGTCCAGCCCGAACATTGATCTCCGCGCTTGGAGCAGTCTTGAGATACCACGGTGCAGCGATAGACCGCTATTCTCGAGGTTAGCGTTGTCACGGTTCTTAGGTGGAACATGTTTCCAATGGTGATTCGTTTCGAGAACTCAGCTGAGTAGCTTCAGGAATTCCTCTCTCGTTAGACCTGCCTGGAGAATGATGGCGGAGAGGGTTCCGCGGTCTATTTCGTCGTGACGCGGGACGACTACGAGTTTTCCATCGCGTCGCAGCACCATGTGGCTTCCTCTCTGCCTTGCCGAATGGAACCCAATCTTCTCGAGAGCCTTCACAACTTCACGCCAAGAAGTCAGCGGAAGCCTAGACGGTGACTTCAACCGTCTCGACCCCGAGGGCCTTAGACCTCAACTCCTCAAGGACTAGGGAGATTGCTTCGCGAATGTTCGCGAGGGCCTCCTCCTTGGTACGCCCCTGGCTAATGGCCGCCGGGATCTCCACACATTGCACAACATACCAACCATCTTCACCCATCTTGAGGGTGACGTGGTAGGTGTCGCTCATGCCTCTTCTGCGCCCCATAGAAGTCTATGCGATATTCAGCTTTTGCGGATCGTCCTCACGTCCACTCAAGTGAAGCTGGTCACGTTTCGTGTGATCAGAGTGGTCTGCAAAGTGGATCTCACGAAATCGAGCGGTACCGAACCTATTCGGACTGGAACTCTAGTCTTGAACCCAAACTCCTCAGCAAGGATCCAGCGAGGCCCACCGGATCCATCGGCCCTCGTGGCATATCTGCGCATGTTTTGCGGACATTCGGCGTAGTATCTGTCCGCATGGCTTTCGTTGGTTCAAAACGTGAATCGTCACCTAACCGGCCCCACCAAGATATTCTTCCAGGTTTGAGGACATCTCATGGGGCCTCAGGATGTAACGCACTGATTGGTTCGAGTCCTCTCCCTTGATGGCGATTTCGATCGTTTTCTACGCTTCGTCGACAAGGTACATGAACTCTTCAGGATGCATTCTGATGTCAGCCGCTATCTTTCGAAGCAGCCTTCGGTCTATCTCTTCTTTCGGATGGACAGGAACTGTGGTCGTGCGTCCATCAGGATGCTTCAGGAATACATGGGCGCCTTTTGTGTGTCTGGCAACAAACCCAAGCCGGGTCAGTGCCTTAATTACATCCCTCGCCTTTGCTGCGTGAAGTGGCTTTCGCATGTCATTCAAATCTTGACCTTCTTCAAAGCGATGAACTCGGGAACGGTAAGGTTCTCCCCTTCCGCCTCGAGGTAGAGTGTGATTACTTCTTTCACACGATCATCAAGCTCGCTGAGTTCTCTTGCCTGCGTATGGCAACCTGGTAGTTCCACCACGCTGGCTACGTAGTAGCCGTCTTCACCCTTTTCGATTACTACATGGAACTCATTTTGAGCCGTGATTACCAAATCGAGCCCTCACGTCAGAGTATGTAATCGGCATAAATAGGTTCATCTTGACTGAGGTCGCGAGCACAGCCAACAACTAGGCCGCCTGCGCTGTGTCCGAAGAACTCAACTCGCGGATAGAGAGAGATCAGAGGATTCCTTAGGCTACGAAGCCAAGACGAACAAAAGGTAGCGCTAGGGCCGGGAAGCGAAGGCAGACCCAGTGAAACTCATGACGGCGACCGCTGAAACGAGAAGCCCTAGGAGAAGGAACCTTATCCTGCTTCTAAGGGCATTCCCCGCGAGATCTTTGGCAAGGACCTACCTCTTGGACTGTTTGCGGATCTCTTGCGGACTCGGCGCACGTCTAGTCCACAAAGATTTCGTTGGTTCAAAACGTGAATCGTCACCTAGCCGGCCCCACCAAGACAAAACCTTGCTCTTGAGCTCATGTTTGCTATGAGATGAACGTCTGCTTTCTCCCTGCTTCCTTCCTGCTCGAGTCTTTCAATGCGTATGAGCGTTTAGAGTCCTCGACTCTATCAAGATGCAGTTCGCCGAAGTAAGAAGAGGTAATCCCTTTGTAGATGACACGGAGTACTCAGGCCCATGTCGAATAGGAGATTTCACGTCTATATCGAGAAGGACGAGCAGACTGGCGCTTTCGCTGCAAGATGCCTAGAGATGAGCGTGTCCAGCCAAGGCCGAACAGAGGAGGAGGCTTTGAGGAATATCAGAGAGGCAATCAACCTACATCTGGAGACACTCCAAGGCGAACTCAAAGGAAAGAAACTCGTAGAAGTTGAAGTGTAGTGGCCAAACTTCCTAGGAAGATTTCTGGGAAGGACTTGCTCAAAGTTTTCCAGAGACTCGGTTTCGAATTGGTGAAACAACGAGGAAGTCACGCATTCTTGCGCCGGATGATTTCTCCGCCAGAATTTCGTTGGTTCAAAACGTGAAATGTCACCCGACCGGCCCCACCAAAGTCTTCTCCAAAGATCAAGCTCCGCCACCCGCACAGGAGTCGGGCGTGGTTGGACATTGTACGGAAAATCAGGTCGAAAAACCAAAGCGCGAGTGCTTTCGGTTGAGCCCCTAGCTTCTACCGGTCTCGTATGCAACGATCATTCTGTGAACGGTTTCCGAACGAGGTTCGGGGATGCTCCGAAGGCCTTCTCGTCTGTCATAAGCTCTTCCCCGAGAGCAATCGCTGATGCCGCAATGAGGCTGTCGAAGTAGCTCAGTCCGTGTCAGATTGCCTCGCAGCATCTTGGAGCCACTTGATCCTGTTGCAGTCTCGTTCAAGAGAGGCGCGGAATCTGGGATGTGCGATGTTGATCAGTTCTCTCGCTCGCTCTCGAACACTCTTACCGAAGAGATCAGCAATGCCGTATTCGGTTACCACGTAGTGGACATCCGCGCGCGAAGTCACGACTCCGCCGCCTGGTTCCAAGAAGGGCGCGATTCGGGAGACCATGTCAGCCTGAGCAGTTGACGGTAGCGCGATTATGGCCTTGCCGCCCTTCGACCTTGAGGCCCCGCGGACGAAGTCAACCTGACCACCGACGCCGCTATACAGCGAATAACCTATCGAGTCGGCTGAAACCTGACCTGTTATGTCAACCTGTAGAGCGGAATTGATTGATGTCATCTTGTAGTTCTGAGCAATTATGTGCGGATTGTTTATGATATCACTTGTCTGGAACTCTACGGTTGGATTGTTGTCAACGAAGTCATAGAGACGTTTGGTTCCAAACACGAAAGTTGCTGCTATCTTGCCTGGCATGACGGTTTTCATGTCGTTTGTTATGACGCCGGCCTCGACCAAGTCCACTACACCGTCAGAGAACATCTCACTGTGTATGCCCAAATCCTTTCTGTCACCCAAAAAAGCAAGAGTGGCATTGGGGATTCCTCCGATACCGATCTGCAACGTAGCGCCGTCCTCGACCAACGAAGCGACATTTTCACCGATACGCCTCTCAACGTCGGACGGTGGGGGACTTGCATGCTCCGGCAACGGTCTATCTGTCTCAACAATGTGCGTGAGGCGACTCACATGAACGAATGAGCGACCAAGCGTACGCGGCATCTGTCCGTTTACCTCCGCAATGACGACGCGGGCCTGTTTGCGAGCAGCCAAGGTGCAATCCACGGAAACACCGTAGCTACAGTAACCATGGGAGTCGGGAGGTGAAACTTGTACTAGGCAGACATCAACTGGCACAGCTCTCGACATGAAGAGAAACGGCACCTCGCTCAGGAACACGGGGGTATACTGAGCCCTGCCTTCGTTGACAGCATCGCGCACATTCGGTCCGATGAACAGGGCATTAACGCGAAACGACTTTGAGTACTCGGGTTTGGCGTACGGGGCCTCACCGAACGTCAAGAGATGGATGATATCCACATCACGAAGGCTGTCAGCCGACGCCACCATGGCATCTATGAGAGGCAACGGTGCAGCCGCGTTTGACTGAATATACACACTGTCGCCTGACTTGATTGCTCGAACAGCCTCCTCAGCAGTTGTCAGTTTCCTCCTGTAATCATCACGCCAATTTTGATCCCATGATTGAGATCTGGACATGCCATCACAGCCTCCTAACAGATCCAACGCAACGCCTTGCAAGGAGATGCAGAGCTCTCCCCCTGAAAGCGTTGTGGCCCACACAACAAATTGATGCTTTGGATTTCTCGAAGTGTGAAGTTCGTGGCATGTCAGTGCAAATATCTGCAAGGGAGCTGCGGGTTCGTCGTACCGGGATACACCATCAGGTCAAAAGGTATACGGGCGTTCTGGAAAGCGTAGGCCAGTTGGATGCTATTGGACATGTGAACACTGTCATCGGAAGTTCCGTGTATGAGCAGTTATGTTCTACAGAACCTGTAGTACTTGTCCAAACCGAGATCAGGCTGCTAGAGAGTAGCGTCTGCAACGAAGAGGATTTTGATAGATTCTTCTCGACGCACCATATCCTATTTCGATGAGTTGAAGATGATCACCCGGTCGTACAGAAGAAAGATGGCATA
>Ga0315314_1001467_pt1 | contig 21286 bp, 24 predicted proteins | sample TDP9_MG_FD_203631 | JGI IMG/M metagenome (GOLD analysis project Ga0315314, IMG submission 203631) | Freshwater sediment microbial communities from Lake Towuti, South Sulawesi, Indonesia - TDP9 | ecosystem: Environmental > Aquatic > Freshwater > Lake > Sediment | place: Indonesia: South Sulawesi... | reverse complement strand
GTGAGCAAGGAGTTCAGCATAGTAGTCTTTCCAGAAGCTGTTGCTCCAACTACAATAGTTGAAGAGCGATTCTCCATGAGCATCCAAAGATAGCTAGCTATCTTATAGTCAAGAGTACCAAAGTTGAGCATATCGATTATAGTTATAGGGTCCTCGCGGAACTTTCTTATGGATATAGTGCTACCTTGAGGAGATACTTCACGACGAAAAGTTGCTGCAAGCCTATGCCTGCCTGGTAGAGTTGCATCAACGACAGGATAAGCAGTAGATATATGCTTGCCTGCCAAATGAACCAGCCTTATTATGGTATCGTCAAGCTCTTGATCATCTTTAAATGTTAAGTTCGTCTCAAGGCTCTCATAATTCCTATGCCACACGAATACTGGCTTCCCTACACCGTCCACAGATACATCCTCTATGTTTGGGTCGAGCATTATGGGATCGATAGGACCATAGCCAATCATATCCCTCTCAGCAAAATATAGAATCTTCGACCATGATATATTAGGCATCTTTCCCAAGCTCAGCTTATACTTTTCAACTGTTCTCTTTGCATGCTCTTCAAAGTACTTTTTAGGATCAACCTCAGACCTTGGTACCTTTAATTCTATTTGAAGTATGTTTATTATATCGCTGTAAACCTTTTTCTCTTCTTCATTCATCTTCAATTCATCTATGAGGTATATGAGAGTCTTTCTTATTGGATCTTCAGTTATTATTACATGGACAAAAGGCTCTTTCAATGGATATCTATTTACTACAGATATCCCTATTGGTACTGGCTTCGCTGTTATAGGCTCAAAAAGAAGCTCTTGATCTGTAGGATTTCCTTCCTTTTTATCCTTGGATGGTCTTAGTTTTACCATTTACAAGCACTTGTTAAAATCAAGGAATATAGACATTTATTTCATTTGTGGATTGCTTTTCTATAACTTATTTTTGACATATATGGTCTTTGTAGGCTTATCTATCTTGAATACTATCCTGACATCACTAGCCCTTAGCCTATAGTAATTTTGAGTATGTTCGCCAAGCTAGGTCACGTCGGTACTTACAGAGCCAGTAAATGGATTTGGTGTGCCATTATCGTAGTATGCAGAAACGGTGTGTGTACGAGTCCCTTTTGAAGAGGGAGCTGTTGCAGTCCATGAGAAGGATAGACTCTGTCCCTGCAGAATGTAGTTGCTACTGGCAGTCCAAGTTATGACTTTACCAACTATGTTTACGCTCCAGCCTGATGGGGCTGTGGCAGAGATCGAAGTAAAGTCATTGTTTACCGTCAATACAACCTTGTTGATCTTACCTTGAGAGAAACCATCGTTACCAACTTTTAGGGTAAAGGGTACATTGGGCGTGCTCTTTGGAACTGATGCTGGTGTATTTGTAAAGGTAGCGGCATTCACAAGGTCGTGAGTTATGACGCTTTGAATTGGGAGGAGGGTCTGACTATATCTACTTGCGTCGTCCAAATATGTACCGCTGAGAGTAACGAAAATAGAGTATACTTCCTTGATACCCATACCTAGTGCGGTAGTAGTATCAGGTACATTTTTGCTAGCAAAGTATATTGTATACATGTCAACATTAGGTTCAGGATAATATGGATTTCCTGGAATTTGAATTGGATCAGCCCCAGAGTATTTTACTAACTTTCCTTCAGTATTCGTGTTCAAAATAAACCACACGAGGTTAGCTGCACTTTCCGAAGTCATAGCCCAGAATACACAGTATTTGTCAAGCTGGATAGACCTTTCTTCATAGTTCACTACGTCTAATCTCCATACGACGTATGACTGACCGGGCGGGATGGCCCATCCTGGATGCCAGTATAAGCTTTCTGGATTAACTCCGTTCCAATCATTTCCGTTAGTAGCCCAAGCAAAATTATGAAAATAAAGAACGACTGGCCCGACAGCAGATGCAATAGACGCTATGGCTGATTTAGGGAGCGGATAAGGCCCACTAACTACATTCCCTCTCTCGCTTACGACTTTAATCGTCACATTCCCACCTGTGTAGGTGAAACCAGTAGGAATTTGAGCTGAATTCCCAGTGTTAATCGTATATGGATCTGGATATGGGGTGCCTGTGTAGTATGTAGCTGTACTCCCAATGAACACTGCCACCACTTTAATGGGTATTGGACCATTGTTTTTTACAACTGCATATAGTGGATTATCCTCACCTACACAAGCTCCTGATACTGTAAATTGCTCAAGGCTCTGCTCAAAGTCCATCTGTTCCCTATCTGTTGAAGCTTTATGTTGTAGCTGATAATTGTATTGAACAAAGATAAAGTATGCTGCACCAGTGGTGAAGATCATAGCAAATAATATAGTGGCAGCTATTATACCAGCAACACCTTTCTTCCTTCTATTCCATTCTTTATATCTTCTCATTAACATCACGCCTTCTGATAATATAATACGACATTGCCAAATTCGCCAACTGCCTTTATGTAATAAGTAGTCCCTGAAGTTGTTGGGTAGTAGAAAGTTATAGAGTTGCTTTTCCTAACTTCAACTGTTACTGGACTAGAAGTCCATCCAGTGGGCTGATCGGTAGGAGTTGGCGTTATACCTATGAAGATTTGTCCATTATTTGCTTTAAACTTAGTGTTTACTGCACCATTATTATAGAACCAGACTGTAACTTGACCATCTGTAGGATAGTCAAAGGCTACATTCGTTATTACAAACCTCTCTCTAAGATAATTCACATAAGTTGCTGTAGATTCTCCCATAGCACCAGATGCAACTGCTGCCTCACTATTAACAAAGCTGAAGACTGCAAAACCAACTACGAGAGTTATTGTTATTATCATTACAGTTGCTACTACAGGGCTTACCCCTTTTCTTCTCTCGTTCATATGTAATTGCTTCGTTTAAGTTACAGATAAGAATTATGGAGCAGTGCTCTATTACCTATTTTTATTTTTTCCCTTGCCTCTAGAGTAGCTTCAAAATATGACTGCTAGAACAATCTTCTCTTTTCAAATTCTCGACAAACCTTTCGCTCAGCAAATTCTTAATAATTGTCAAGCTACTCACTACTTATGCTGATTAATGATAAAAGCAATACGGTTGCGCTAAAAACATATCTTATAGTTCCATCCTTTAGCAGTTCTAACAAGACCGTATCTCTTTTTTACATATTCTAACTTCTCTTTTATTGAATCGTATATGCTTTGATCTTTATACAAAATTATCCCATACTCTAAGGCATCTAGGATTATGAAGTTTAAAGATTCTATCTCCTTTTGAATCATTTCAGTGCTAATGCCAAATGGTTGTATGTACCTCTCCTTTAATCTTACATAATTGTCCCATACATTGTCTGATAGTTCATCTGCAACAATTAGAATATCTATATCACTCGATTCTGTCCAAAGGCCTGTAGCAAAAGAGCCGAAGAGAATGGCTAATCTTAATTTATAATCTCCCTTCAACTTGTTTACATAATTATAAGCTATATCAAAGGCTTTTTTCTGTGAAAGCAATTATCTCTTCAGCCTCCTTTATACATTTATTGGCATCCTCTAATTTATAATAATCTACTGGAGCGCCTGATGGGTAAGCGTTGACGTATCTTGTCTGTAGATAATGCCTATCAAGATTTCTTGCCAATTCTAAGAGCTCTTTAGTGATATCAAATTCAGGCCCTTTCAATTCTTCTAACAGATCGTATAAACTATGCCCACGCCTTTCTTTACCAAATGATGATAATAATGCTTTTAAAGAGAATTCTGCTGCTTGATGGGAAAAGAAGCATGACGCCCAGTAATTCTCATCACTCAAAGAGTCTTTAGCCTGCTTTAATGCAGCCTTTGCCATTTTGAGCCAATCCTCCACTCTTCTCATGATTCATACTTCCAAAGAAACTTAAGTGAATTAGGGATAAAAGCAGTTCGGTTTTGTTCTAAGAGCTATCACATATTTAGAAACTTAAATATATTCATCTTTAATAGAATATCATGAGCCTTTTATATGCTTCGTACTTATTGTAATGATCTTAAAATTCATGAAAACTTTGCTTGTGTAGGGGAGTATTAGACTCACAAGAGGTCTTTAGAGTGAAGAAGATATTTTAAGGATTTACAAGAACTTGAGATACCATATCCCTCTGAGGTAATCTTATCATATTAAAAATATATCTCTACTATAGATGATCTATTCATAAGTCTTATTAATATTTTAGATAGATTCTTTACACATGTTCAATATAAAGAGGAAGAAGAAAGGAATCTCACCAGTCATAGCATCCATAATACTAATAGCAATAACAATAGCTGTAGCAATTGCAGTTGCAGGATGGGTCTTTGGACTATTCGGAACATACGGTTCTGCTGGCGGTGTCTCTGTAATTAACCCCACTCTTACTATTGGTGCTGTAGATGATACTTTTGCAGCAACTGTCAAGAACGATAAGGACACCGGAGTTTCTATTGTTAGTGTAACGGCAACGGGAGACCTTGGTGTAGCTATAACTTTCGATTTTACTGGGTCTGGTCCATACACTGCCCATTCATCAGGTCCGATCACGGCTACAGCAACAACGGGTAATTTCACTTCAGGTAGTCCTTATACCATTAGAATCGCATTTTCAGATGGCACCATAGTCAGCGCGAGCGCTTCAGCAATATAAACAGTAACTAAAGAATACACATAAGGCTTCGAGGAACGTAAAGTAAAGGTAGAAGATATCACCTCTAATTTTTTTATTATCAATTTTATTCTTATGCTTTATATCAATAGCATATTTATTCAAGAATTTTTATCATGATTTGAATAGGAAATCTCCCGCTAAGCTTAAGTAAACTCACTTAAGTAAGGAAAGTGTCAAATCTTCATCCAATACCTTCTCCTTCTCTTTGCAAAGTCTCTAGATGCTGAATGATTTTCTGATAATCTTCGACCCCACATCTCCATCCAGCTGATATCATCTCGTCCACGGCCTTCTTTACTTGCTTTTTGGTAATGAGCCCTTGGAGGTATGTTCTTATTAGTAAATATGATGTGCCTGCGTATCTTATCTTGTAGATCTTTGCAGTCTTTCTTGCCAGCTTATCGTCCACTATGGCTATTCCATCATACTCTTTGGCTAATGCAAGGACATGGATGTCTGCTTCATGTAAACCTTTTACCTCTAGTAGCCTTGAGATCAGCTCCTGGTCCCTAGGCTCCGCAACCTTGATGATATGCTTCTGAAAGAGGTTTTCAATGACTGTAGCTTCTGGTGCGCCTATAGCCCTGCCTCTATTAACTACCTCCTGCTTGACAAGAGGTGAAGTGATCTTCTCTAACCTTAGATCAATTAGGAGATGAGAAAGGCCGATCTTCGCTAGGTATATAAGGGGTGTTGAGTTGAGGACTATTATTTTCACTTTGACCCAGCCTTTAAGGCTTCATCGAATTCACGCCTGAGCTCTTCAGACGTATACTCAACCCACTCAGCCCTTCTCTGCTTTAACAGCTCAGCCAAATCCCATACCGTCAGCTTAGCGATTTCAGCAGCTTTGTTGAAGCTTACCTTACCCTCTTTCAGAAGGCTAAGGGCATAACGCTTCCTCCATTCATCGATACCGATTTCCAGTATCTTTCTCACAGCTGTAGCTTTATCAGCCTTCTCAAAGATCATAACATCCCTTATCTCCCTATCCAGCTCCTCAGAGATTCTTGTAGTGATGGGTTTTAGCGCCAACTATCTTCGTATCGATATACAATCATTCGTATACTTAAGCATTGCCCAGATGGATTCGATGAAAACTGGGCTGTTATCTCGCCTACTCTTCCATTATGATTCCCATAAGCTCCCCCTTCAGCCTTACAATATCTTTGCTGGCTATCTGATGGATTTCTACTCTGTTCCTTGGCTTCACAAATCTTTTTGCCAATTATCTCTTTAATTAAATGTTAGCTTAAAATTGAAACTTTTTAAGATCGATAATATAAGGCGATGAGTAAATCATGGAAGAAATAGATCAAAGAATAAAAAAAATTCTAGTTATACCTCCTTTTGCTGTATCAGCCGTAAATAGAAAGCCTATAGATGAAGAGCTTGGGATGGCGTTTATTTACTATATGACTGATAAAGAGAAAAAGAAGTCTTTTACGGGAAAGGAGCAAGAGAGCACATCCTTTATTGTAAAGGCTTATTATGAAATTTGGGCTTATCCCTTTGATAAGAGATGGATATTCATCGATCCTATGAAACTTCATTCCTTCTCTCTAATGGCTGTTGAATTGCCCCCAATAGATGAGTTCATAAACCATTTAAGGGATGCTCATAATAGTAGAGATCTTTTTAATAACATGCTTGTAAGACATAACAAAACTTTCTCCCAATTTGGAAGAAAGATTTACACTGTAACGGGCTTAATAGATAAACCTCTTGCATTAGCTATTACGAGTTATATGAACGATGTTGGTGCTACCACTGCTCTATCTCCAAATTCCCTCATGCTACCTTTACACATAGATGAGAGAAGGATGTTAGAGATTGTCTATGAGCTGAATAAGGTAAAAAGAGAGCTGGAGGACGATATGGCCAGGCTCGAAGAGACCATAAAAGTTTTAGATGAGGAGACAAGCTTTCACATGGCTCAAATAGATGAAGAAATAATTGGCATAAATAATGAATACAAGCGTCAAATGGAGGTTACAGCAGAGATCATCAATAAGTCTGTGGAGCAACTCGAGACGAAGAAGGAGCTAGAGATGAAGATGATTCTATCAAGGTTTGAGGAGCGTAAGGAATTCTTTAACTCTCAGATAGGAGAATACAGAAAGCTATTCATGTACCTAAAGAAGGATTATGAGACTTTGGAGGGGATGACCGATTCATCTAAATCTTCAGTGAAAGAAAGAAGTTACTTTGGTCTCTGGAGCAAGATATTAAAGGATATATCGTTAAGAATGGAAGACATTGAAAAAGAGATAGAAGGGCTTCAATCTGTAATAAAAGCCTTAGAGGATGAAAGAGGAAAGGAAATATCTTCTATCGAGGGTGCATACGCACAACTTATAGAATCTAAGATGAAATTACTCAATGACACAGATATAGAAAGAGGGTTCGAAGTAAAGAACAGGAGGGAAGAAGCTGAGAGTCTTTCTAATAGAGCCATGACGCTAAGACGCCAGATATTAAACATACATAGCCATGTCAAAAGTAGCTTAGAGCAAATAGAGCAACTACCACTTCAAGAGTTCGAGAATGATCAACCGAAGCTTTTGTGCATGCCTTTTTACCTTGTCTGCTATGAAGATATAAAAGGAGGGAAAAGATATAGAACATATCCTCCTAGCCTAGTTCAATTCCCTGTCACTCGCCCTCTATTAAAATGGATGCATGGCATCTCTGCTCAACCTCTTAGACCTTATTCTGGTCAACTTATGGACATCTTTGAGGTCAAATTCATCGAGTGTCTTAAGGCTGATCCTATCTTAGAAGGAGAAATTTATAAGAGAGGTAAGAAGTTCAATATGCTAACCTCTTATGAAACGAAAAAGCAGATTTCTAATGCTATCGATACTCTTTTAAAGCAAGGTTGGATGACCCAGAAACAGGTCTCAATACTCAAAAGGAGCCTGAAAGTAATGCCTTCTTATCATCGATAAAAGTTAGCCTCATATTTTCGTTATGTGTAACTTATCCATATGTACCAAGGTTATATTAATACCCTTACCCATAAGTTATGAGCGAATTGATGCATATTTAAATACTTGTAATATCCATACATTATACGTAATTAGATTGAGAATAATCCGCAGATCCAAGTTTGAGAGGCTTATAGACATTTTAAGAGTCGTAGCAAGTGTGGGTCTCATAAAGCAAACACATATAATGTACAAGGCAAATCTGACTTGGGATGAGTTAAAGAAAGATCTCCAATGGTTAATAGATTTAAAGCTTATTGAAAGGACAGTGATAAGCGAAGGCATATTCTATAGAATAACGAATCTTGGTTCAGATGCACTTTCTCATTTCGAGAAGATTGAGTTAATACTCAAATTGAATTATGAAGAGAAACTTTATAACGAAAAAAGGCTTTACCCTTACATGACAAAAAGCCTATAATCATTAATAAGTTTCACGAATAAGGGTTAGGACACCGAAAGTGATGAAGAGGGCAAAGAAGAGCAAACCCATTAAAACCGCTACTACATCAGGCGGTATAAAAGGCTCTGAATAACTTTGGACAAAGTTAAAGAATACCCATCCCAGTACAACAGATGCTAAGAATGAAAAAACGATCATTCCCATAAAACGAATCCATGATAACGCCACTCCAAACTTTCACCTTTGCTCATTTCTTTATTTATTAAGGCTTTAAATGAATCATGAGCTTTGTAGGAATGTTATCGCTCATGACTGCGGCTATAGTGACTATGCCTTCCTCAAAACCTGTAAGAGGTTCTAAAGCTTTTCTTATCTTTTGAATTGTATTGAGCTTGTCCTGTAATGTCTTAACTATATCTTCGAGCATATCTGTTTCCTGCCTCAAATTAGGATTTACAAAGACTTTCAAGCCTGATAACTCTATTTCCCGCCCTTCGAGTGAAGGTATCTGCTTCTCTCCCGCAAACTTGATTATAGCCTCTTGAGCCTTCTTTAACCTATCTGTTTTAATGCGAGTCTCTTCTAGACGGCGAAGGTAATCCCCAAGTAGAGTTCTGATTCTACCTATTTCATCATCTAATGACTTTTTAAGCTCGTCAGGCGTATTAAACATCCTAAGCTCTAGTGAAGCTTGCAAAACCTAATCCTGAAATAAGGGGAAGAGCCTATATTTAACAGTTATCATCATTACAACTTGTACTAAATGCTCCAGTTCATTTACTCTTTAAAAATCCTAAAAATAAACCTCCAATAAGTCCAACTAATGCGTTCACTAAGCTTTCAAAATATAGAAATGCTTCACTTGTTGCATAGTTCAAAAATTCTATAGTTGCATTCAGAATAAAACTAGGCAGGATAATGCCTAAGAAATCCTTTAATCCTATAGGCAATAATAAATGTAGAATTATCGTTATTATCACTGTCCCAAGCAGTCCACTAAGCAACCCTGCTACGGCTCCTCTTTTCCATTCTCTTGCTAAGTACCCTGCCACCCCTCCAGAAAACAGAGCACCAATATATGGAACAAGACCGATGAAGATCATCAGAAAAGTACCAGCGTAGACTCCAACGGCAAAGCTCCTTACCTGGACGCTTGGGCGACGAGGCTTCTGAGCCAAGTCTGTAGAATAAACTCCTACGGGCTTTGGTTCCTCTATCTTCGACTCTTCCAAGAAAACTTCTAATAGAGTTTTATTTAATAAGATAACATCGCCTATCTTCTTTATCTGTTGCCAGGGCACAGAGGATTTATACAACAGGACAGTTTTGCTGGATACAAGGTGTGTGGGTATCTCATAACCTCTCATCTTAGCGTATGCCAAAAGCTTGTCATCAGTCAAATCTTGAGGCTGTTCAAAACCGAGGGATTCTATGTCTTTCATAAGTTCTTTTGGTGTTTTTTCAGAAAAGATTCTTTTCTTCAATGAGTTCATATCTGGAATCAATCTCGTTACCATACCATCTTTGCCAACCTGAATGCTTAAACCATCAGCGCTCATTAGAATGCCGTGGACATTGCCTAGAATCTTCGCCATGTTATCGATAACAGGCTTGCCTCTTAAGCTCTCTTCATTTTGATAAAGCACAGCTTTCTGTGGCTCTATACTTCTTATCGTAGCCTCTATAGGAGTTTTAACTAAGATGCAACTACCTAACTCACTTTTGTTTATAGCTTCTATGTCGTTCAAGCGAATATATGGCTTTTCTTCTTCCACTTCTCTTAAAACTTCTCTCATAGGTATTTTTACTTCCTTAAGTTTTGCGTAGCTTATCAAGTCATTCTCTGTAACGGACTGTATCTTGAGTTCTTTTGCTATGAATCTGTATAGCTCTTGAACATTAGATATGCTAAACTTTTCCTTGAGGTCTCTTAGAAGGTCTTGTTTTAAGGCATCAATATCAGGTACAGATTCCTGAGCACTCTTAAGGGATTTTATCTTGAAGACAGGTCCTTCAGGTCCAATATCGACCTTTATCACATGGCCATAGATGTAACCCTCAGGGTCTACTACCAAAGCGCCGACGAGTTCTACTGGTCTAAACTCCAAGCTTAACCCCTTATCTGCAACCGATATATTTAAAGAGGAGAGTATGGCTTTTTAAACTTTAAGAGATGTTACAATTGAGTGCTAGGGCTCCAAGTGGTATTGAAGGATTAGATGAGTTAATGGAAGGCGGCTTCCCAAAAGGTAAGAACATAGTTGTATCAGGCGTCCCAGGGTCTGGAAAGACGACTTTCTGCATGGAGTTCCTCTATAAGGGTGCTGTTGATTATAATGAGCCAGGCGTTTATGTAACTCTTGAAGAAAACCCTGAAAGTGTAATGAAGAACATGATGAGATTTGGAATGGACTTAAAGAGCTTAACATCTAAGGGAAAATTGATTCTTGTAGATGCCAACCCGTTAAGAGGAGAAACAATGCTCACTGTAACAGGTGTTCATACAGGCTTTATCGAATTCAAGGCTTACGGGCTAGCAGAGTTGATAAGGCAAAAGGTGAGGGATATAGGCGCAAAGAGGGTTGCCGTAGATGCATTGACAGCCTTGCTCATGCATTATAGAGATGATTTTGAAAGAAGGTTAGAGATAGTGCGTTTGCTCATAGGTATATCTGGTTTAGATTGTACAACATTGCTTACAACAGAGCATCGCTCTTATGAATTAGGTAGACGTTTTCTAATGGAACATTTTATTTCTGATGGTGTTATCTTTCTGGATATGTTACAGGTAGGAGGAGGGTTTGTTCGAGGAATTCAGATTCAGAAACTTAGGGGTATAAAACATGATTTCGACTATCACTTATATCATATCACCGACAGGGGCATAGTCATCTTTCCAAAAGAAAAAGTTCTCTCTTCTGTAAGAGAAGAGTTTTAATCCTTTAGAGGCAGTTCAAGCACCTAAAATAGAAAAAGAAGCCTTAAGAATTCGATCCTGTAAAGGCTTATCGATGTTGCTCCTGAAGCTGGCTATCTGCTTTATCATGCTAAGTTATGCATCTTATAGTGATTGGAAGACAAGAGAAGTTGATGATAAGCTATGGATATTCTTTTCCTTTATAGGGATAACCCTTAACATAATAGAGCCGTCCTCTTACTCCAACCCTCAATTGTTAATCTTGATCATAACGTCCATATCTCTAAGCTCTTTAATCTCTTTTATATTATATTACTTTGGCTTCTTTGGAGGAGCTGACATGAAGGCACTGGTAGTCATATCATTAATCATTCCAGTTTATTATCCATCTAACTATCTTCATCCTTTTACATCTCTAATTTCTCTTACCAATGGCATATTCCTTACTATAAGCCTTCCAATGATCTTTTTCATTCTAAACATAATAAGGCTTATTCGCGGCAAAGATATCTTCTCAGGATTTGAAGGAGAGAAACTTTGGAGGAAGATTCTTGTATGTTTTCTAGGATATAGAGTAAGCAAAGCTAAGAAGAGCCATTTTTTCATGAGCTTAGAGAAGATAGTTGATGGTAAAAAAAGATTTCATATCTCTCTCTTAAAAGATGAAGAGTTTACATCAGGGCAAGACGTATGGGTAACGCCTGGAATTCCTCTATTGATCTTCATAAGTTTAGGATTCACATCAACAATATTGTTTGGGGACTTCCTTACCCTTTTCTTTCGATACTAACATCTCTTTTTTACATTGAAATATCGCCTCAGATCGTCTTAAAGCATAATTCTTGTTCAATCTTGCTTTGCTCCAAGACCTACTGCTACATATCTCACTTGATCTAAAAATTCTTTTGGATCATAAACCCTTCTTCCATCGACTATAGCAGGCTCTTTCATGTATCTTATGAAATCTTTAGGCTTAAGTTGTTTATAGCTATCCCATTCTGTAACTATGATGCAACAATCAGCATCCTTAATACAATTATGAATAGAACGTGCATATCGAACCTTATCCCCTAGCATTCTTCTAGCATTATCCATTGCCATAGGGTCATGAACAACTATTGAGCAGCCTTCTCTAATAAGATGATTTATGATCTTTATGGAAACTGCTTCTCTCATATCATCAGTATTAGGCTTAAATGCAAGACCAAGAATGGCTATCCTCTTCCCTTTTATCTCTCCTATGAGTTTCTTAGCCATTTTTATAGCTACTTGAGGTTGCAGTTCATTGACATTATCGACAGCTTCTAAGAGAATCGGTTCATAGCCAGCTTGCTTTGAGTAATTGATAATTGCTTTAACGTCTTTTGGGAGGCATGAGCCACCATAGCCTAAGCCTGCTCTAAGGAACAATGAGCCTATCCTTGGGTCTATACCTATCCCTTCAGCCACAACCTTTACATCAGTGCCTGGAGTATTTTCACAAATATTCGCTATAGTGTTAATGAAACTTATCTTTGTAGCAAGAAAGGCATTGTTGGCATATTTAATGAGCTCAGCTGTTGAGAGACTCGTCCTAATCATAAAAGGTATTTCATCACAAAACTTCCTTAATATTCCTTCTAAGCTATCTCCTGCCCTTTTATCATGCTCTCCTACGATGATCCTATCAGGCTTTATCATATCTTCGATAGCAGAGCCTTCTCTTAAGAATTCTGGGTTAACGCATAGTCCAAAGTCTTTGCCACATTCTTTACCTGATATTTTCTCGATTATAGGCTTTACAAAATTTTGAGTAGTTCCAGGGATTACAGTACTTCTCACAACTATTAGATGATAAATAGATTTTTCTTTCAGAGCTAAGCCCAAATTTCTTGATGCTGATTTTATGAATCTAAGGTCAATGCCTCCATCAGGTTTGCTAGGAGTGCCCACAGTTACGAAAGAGACTTCTGAGTCTATAATAGCGTCTTTGAACTCTGTGGTGCAATGAAGAGAATTATTCTCTAGCGCCATTTCTAAGAATTCCTTCAGTTTTGGTTCATAGAAAGTTGGTTTACCTTTTTTAATAGCATCAACTTTTTCTTGATCAACATCCACTCCTATCACTTGAAAGCCCTTGTTAGCATAGCACACAGCATGGCTCAACCCAACATAACCTAAGCCCAAAATCGAAATTTTTGTCAATTCAACTGTCAAGATAAATCCTAATTATATAAATAAGCTTATGATTAAATCGAAGTGATCTAATAGGAAAGCGCCCTATTGCAAACTCTTAAGATTTATTGGCAAGCCCTTTAAATATCACATAGATTCTTTTCCAAGAGGATAATGAAAAACTTAAAGAAATGATCATATTAATTTGAATAAAACTGATTCATATGTTAGATAAAATAGTCGAGGAAGACGTAAAGAGAATATGTGAGGAGATAATTCAAGATAAATTCAAAGGTAAAAGCATACTGATTACTGGAGGAGCAGGCTTCATAGGAAGCTGGCTATGTGATGTTTTATTTCGACTTCGAGCAAATGTTACATGTATAGACAATCTTTCTACAGGTAAACATGAAAATATAGACCATCTTTTAGGAAAAAAAGGATTTAAATTTTTTCAAGAGGATGTTGTAGATTTCAAGACTAATGAGAAATATGACTTCATATTGCACTTGGCTAGTAGGGCATCGCCTGAAGAGTACCAAAAGCATCCAATAGAGACCTTGCTTGCAAATTCTTTTGGAACTTATCACATGTTAGAAATGGCTAGAAAGTCAGGCTCAATCATTCTCTACACCTCTACCAGCGAGGTTTATGGGGATGCCAAAGTTATACCAACTCCTGAGAATTATTGGGGAAATGTTAACCCTGTAGGATTAAGATCGCCTTACGATGAGGGAAAGAGGTTTGGTGAGGCTTTAATGATGGCTTACTTTAGGGAATATGGTTTAGATACTAGGATCGTTAGGATTTTCAACACTTATGGTCCTCGCCTTAGGGCTGATGGACATTATGCACGTGCCATATCTCGTTTTATCTTACAAGCTTTAAGTGGCAAAGATATCACAGTCTATGGTGATGGTTCTCAGACAAGATCCTTCTGCTATATATCAGATATTATTCGAGGGATTCTTTTAGCACTCATTAAAGAAGGAGCAAGGGGCGAGGTCATAAACATTGGAAATCCTCAAGAGATGTCGATTCTAGATTTGGCTAAAAGAATCAGGGAGATGACAAAGAGTAATTCAAGCATCATTTTTCAATCTTTGCCAGAGGATGATCCGAAGAGAAGATGCCCAAATATTACAAAAGCTAAGGAAATTCTTGGATGGGAACCAAAAATTGGATTAGATGAAGGATTAAAGAAGACTATCAATTGGTTTAGGTATAATCTTAAAATAAATATTTAGTAACGTTTGGGACAAGTAAGCAATTAGTGCAGAGCCTTTATGAGTTCATCGAGCATAAACTTTATGTCTCTTATTAAGGCGTAGAAACATAGATCAGGTATGCCGAGATTTGTTGTACACGAGCACTGGGCTTCTCATCATCACTTTGACTTTAGGTTAGAGATGAATGGTGTTTTAAAATCATGGGCTATCCCAAAAGGACCACCAGTAGAACATGGGGTCAAGAGATTAGCAGTAGAAGTTGAAGACCATCCTCTTGAATATGTGGATTTCGAGGGAACGATACCTGAGGGAGAATATGGTGCTGGAAAAGTAGAGATATGGGATAGAGGTAACTATGTCTTAAAGACAAAAACAGAAAAAGAGATTCAGTTTGAGCTAAGAGGCAATAAACTTAATGGAGACTTTATACTCCTCTTCTTAAAGGAGGAAAGAGGTAGAAGACAGTGGCTACTATTTAAACGTAGGATCTAATAGATAGCTACCTTTGAGGTTCGATTATTACTTTTATGGAGTCTTTAGGGTTAGCTACAAGCTGGAAGCCTAGGCCTGTTTCAGCTAAGCCAAGCCTATGGGTAATCATCTCCTTTACTCGTATGGTATGAGAGCGGATTATTTGTAAGGCAGCCACATGGTCTGCAGGGCTACCTGCATAGGAAGAGGTTAAAGTCACCTCATTACGCCAGAAAAGCTCGTTTAGAGATATGGGAATAGTGACGCTAGGCTCAGTAGGAGCAAAGAAAAGAATGGTTCCACCATGTTCAACGGATTTAAGCGCCTGAATAATAGCCGACTTTGCACCTGTGCAAACTATCACTCTATCAGCTAGCATTCCATCATTAACTTCACGCACTCTTTCAGGTATTTCCTCCGAGGCGTGGAAAGCAGCGTCAGCCCCAACTTTTAATGCTGCCTTCAGCCTGTACTCGTTTATGTCTGTTGCAACTATTTTGCCTGCTCCCATGGTCCTTGCAAGCTGTATGTGAAGCAGCCCTGCGATTCCGCTGCCTATCACGAGCATGCTGAGGCTTGGCTGCATTTGGGCTAACCTTTGCCCACGGAGGACACAAGCAAGAGGCTCTGTGAAAGTTCCCTCCTCAAAGGATACACTATCAGGTAAAGGGTAGACCCCACGGTCTACGTTGATGGCTGGTAGCCTAACGTATTCAGCAAAGCCTCCAGGGTCGAAGTTTGTCCGGCGAAGGTTTTCACACACTGTGTGGTGGCCTGTGAGGCAATAGTGGCAGGTGTTACAGGGTACATGATGAGAAGCAGTAATTCTCTGGCCTTCTCTATAGCGTTCCACACCTTCTCCAACCTTGACTATTTCACCAGCCATTTCGTGGCCCAACACTAGAGGAGCTTTCTTAACGCGGTACCATTCCATTACGTCACTGCCACATATTCCACAGGCTTCCACACGTACCAAGATTTCGCCAAGACCTATCCTCGGTATCGGCATCTCCTCCAGCCTAATGTCTTGGTTATTGTAATACATGGCAACTCTCAAGGAAGCAACCTTAACAATAATAGTTCATCCACTAGAATAAATAGCTTACAAGCGAAAAGAAATAGGCTACTCTTTACCTTGCTTTAGGTTGTTGAAAAGCTCGTAGGCTTCTTTCGTGGTGGCACCCTCATGGACTATTGCCCTTATAGCCTTGATCATGGCTATGGGATAGTCGTGTTGCCAGATGTTTCTTCCCATGTCTACGCCTATAGCTCCAGCCTCTAATGCATCATGGACAAGCTGGAAAACATCTAGCTCAGTTTCAAGTTTAGGCCCTCCAGCGATGACCAGTGGGACAGGACAGCCCTCAGCAACTTTCCTAAAGTTCTCACAGTAATAGGTTTTAACCATACTAGCCCCTATTTCAGCTGCTATCCTGCAGCAGAGAGCAAGGTAGCGGGCTTCCCTCTTCTCTAACTCTTTGCCAACGGCTGTAACAGCCAGCACGGGCATTCCATACTCTTGACCCTCGTCAACAAGTCTTGCCAGGCAGGTTAAGGTCTGATGCTCATATTCGGTGCCCACATATATTGAGAAGGCAACTGCTGCTACGTTAAGCCGGACAGCCTCCTTCATGGACGTGATAATCTCTTCGTTAGCAAGAGTTCCCACAATGCTGTTTCCACCTGAAACCCTCAGAACGATAGGCGTGTCAGTCTCGAAGGGAATGGATGAGCGTAGCACCCCACGGGTTAACATAATCGCGTCGGCATAGGGTAGAAGAGGCACTATGGTTCTCCGCGGGTTCTCCAGCCTAGAGGTTGGCCCCTGAAAGTATCCATGGTCTACAGCAAGCATAACCGTGCGGCCGTCAGGCTTGATTATTCGGTATAAACGGTTTCTTAAACCCCAATCCATTAAAATACCTCACCTATCTAACTTTTCTATTCTCAGTTAAATAAAAATCTTCTCTAGCTTCAGCTTACCTTCAGTACCTATGGTGTCATACATGTGTATAATAACCAATTATGCTTACTCTTCTTCGCTATAACTATAACTTTTTCATGTTATGTCTTCTTCACGAAACTATAGACTATTGCAATTAACCCAACAACTAATATTAAAGTCGCTATTATTAGAATCCATGCTTCTGGAGTATACAATATCATTCCTATGCTTACAAGGAATATGCCCCAGCCTCCTACCATAATAGGTGGTGCCTCATAGGCTGTTGTTTTCAGAGCCTTTTTTATGAAGGCTAAAATTATGAGCCAAAAGCCAAAGATAACAATGGTTAAAGAAAGAACCTGCCATAAGGAAATAAGAGCTGTTAGTCTTGAAATTACAGCCAGAATTCCCAGAGTGAGAAGAAATATTCCTGCACTAAGAACGTTCCAAAGCCTCTTCATAAATCATCAAATCAAAGCTTATTCTATAAAAGTTTCGCTATTGATTAAACGAACTTGTAAACTTCTTTATCAGTATATCTTCCTGTAATCATCTCTTGCTCTATTTGACGAAGAAGAAGTATTCTCTTAAAGACAGGTGGATGAGTAGAAAATAATGTGTTAGCACTCGTCCACTTTGATCTTGCCTCCTCTTCCATAGCCAGCATCAATTCATGCTCATCCAGAACACCATCCTTATCTAAATCATACCTTGACTTATTTTCTAAAATTCTACCACAATCTGCTTTTGCTTGTGCTGGGTCTTCTATAAAGAATGCTCTTGCACCACTTGGCTCTGTTGGTGCAAGAGATAAGCCCCAAGCTATCTTCGTCAATCCACTTTCAAGGCTTCTAGGTGAAGAAGTTATGTAAGCAGAATAAGAATCAGCATAATGCTCTCTAAGCCTACTCAGATAGAGGACAAAGAGCATAGAGATAATATAAATGATGTATGCAATTATGGCCGCTATTACTATGGCTCCTTCTTTCTCCCTTTTTCCTGAAGTTCCTTGAGCCCAAAATAGGCTTCGAGCTATTATGTAGCATATAAGTGGAATCACAGATAGCATTGTTACGACTATGAAGTCTCTATGCTTTATATGACCTAATTCATGACCTATTACTCCTTGAACTTCTTCCTTGTCAAGCTCTTCAAGAAGACCCTTATGTAAGGCTAAAGTAGCATCACTAGCTGTATGCCCAAATACAAAGGCATTTGGGTTTAAGTCTTGCACTATTGCTAATTTAGGCTGAGGTATACCAGCCTTATTTGAGAGCTCTTTAACAACCTCTTCCAGCCAAGGATTTTCCCCTGAGCTAAGATATCTAATTTTTGTCGAGGATGCTACTATGGCAGGTCCTATGGCATATTGAAATAGCATGAATAAAATAGCCACAATTACTCCTAAAATCAAGCTTGAAATTAGAGAAATGTTGAATAAAATGGATAAAAATGTTATTAAGCCAGCAAATATCCCAAAGACAAGTAGAATAGTCAAGTTCATTGCCTGTTTTAACTTTATTAAGCCAGCCAAAGCTCTCACAACTAATTAAAATGTAAAAGTTTTTTTATACTTTATCCTTAAATTCTTTAGGTATTATTAATTGGCAGAAGTTGTTGAAGAGATTCGATGCTCAAATTGTGGAGCCCCCCTCACTTTTAAGCCTGGAGAGATGGTTGTTACGTGCAGGTACTGTGGCTTTACAGTCGTCATATCTACAGGTAAAGCCTTCATTCTTGAGCATTCTTTGATAATAAATAAGTATGATGAGCTTGAAGTTGATAGAATTTTAAGATCATGGATGAGTTCAGGCTTCCTTAAGCCTAGGGATCTGGCTCAAAAGGCTAAAATCATCGAAAAGGAGTTACAATATTTGCCTTTCTGGATAGTTCCAATATCTGCCTCAACTTATTACAAAGGCATATTTGAGAGAATTACCCCTCCTATAGTCAAGGAAGGTAGCATAAATAAGTCCTATAATTGGCTCATCCTCGGAAGAAAGGCATCAAAGTTTCCTACACGTGAATATCAAATTCCTATAGAAGGAAAAATACCATTCGACTTTCGCCAGATAGATAGAAATGCAAAGGTTCTGAATAGTGAGTTGAGCGAGGGAGAAGTAATTGATGAAGCGAAGCAAGAAGTAGACTCTCATCATAGGTTTCTTGCAAGCAAAGATGTGGATAGATTAATAGAGTTTAAGACTGATTATGATCTAGGTAATGCTGTGTATGTGCATGCACCTATATGGTTCATAGTTTATGAGTATAAGAAGAAGTATTATAATGTGATTTTAGATGGTGCAAATGGTCAAGTTATAAAAGGAGACATACCACCAATAGATCTTGGACTATTTTAAAAATATAAAAGCTTGCCTTACAAATTAAATAAAGAGAATTTGGGCGAGGAAAAATTTGAGGGATATGAGAAGGCTAAGTCAGAGACAGCGTTGTTAGAAAAGATAATGCTATTCATACCTGGGTTTAGAGGCTATAAGGAAAAAGAGCTAAGGAGAGAGTCTGATAAACTTCTAAGGGATAAGATATACAAAGTCTTGGTCGAAACAAAAGATGATCTAAAGGAGACTTATAGAAGGCTTGTTGAAGCTCGTGTTACAGAAGTCTGGGATGATGCAGATAGGCTCATAGCCAAATTTGATAGAATATCTGAAAGGATAAATCATGCAGAGTATGGATATGCAGGCTTCTTCAATGTAGTAAAGGTACATGAACCAGATTTGGACAGAATGATAAAATTTGATTTATCATTAGTTGAGAGAGCAGAGGGCATTAAAAAATCGATTTCTGAGTTAAAAGAAGAAATCTTAGCTGATAAGTTTGAGAAGGCGCGAGTAAAAATTCTTGAAATTCATAAAAATCTCGACTCGCTAGAAAAGACATATAACCAAAGAAAGGAGGTTATTCTTGGGGTTTAGAAGGTAAAAAGATATGCCTCAAGTTATTGAATGGAAGACGGTTGGACTTGAAGACATAGTCTGGAGATATCCAGTAGAGGAATTATCTTGGGGAGCACAGCTAATCGTTCATGAGTACGAAGTTGCAGTCTTCTTCAGAGATGGTAAGGCTTACGATGTATTCGGACCAGGAAGGCACACGATTACAACTATGAATGTCCCACTATTGAGAAGTGCCTTCAAACTCTTTTATGGAGAGACACCCTTTAAGGCAACTATAATATTTGTAGCTACAAAGCAGTTCGCAGGGAAGTGGGGAGCTAGGGCTCAAACTACAGAGCTTGCACCACTTCTTGTCCATGGTTCTTTCTGGTTTAAGATATCAGACCCGAGCTTATTTGTGAACGAGGTTGTAGGAGGAAAGGGTGCATATACAACATCAGAGGTCAACGAGTTTCTAAAGGGATTCATTAATGAGCAGACCATAGATGAGTTATCAAGATACGATCTTGCAACAGTTTTCACAAAGCTAGATGAAACATCGACTATCGTTAAAACGCATATAGGAGAGGCTTTAAAGAGATTTGGAACTGATCTTGTCGATTTGAAGTTTGAGGGCATTGATACAACTCCAGAGTTTAGGGATAGACTTTTCTGGCTTAAGACGACAACACCGACATCAGAGGTCTTAAGAATGGAGACTTTGAAAGAGGTTGGCAAAGAGATGGCTAAAGCACCTGGTGCAGCCATTGGTACAGGGATGGTCTTGATACCTCAAATGACTCAGCCAACAGCAGCCCCAGCAATGCCAACAGTAGCATTATTAGTCTGTTCAAATTGTAATACTCAAATCCCTGCAGCATCAAAATTCTGTCCCAGTTGCGGAGTTGCTATAGCTGTGAAGCCATCAACTCAGAAAAACTGCCCGAATTGTGGAAAGCAAATCTCAGTAGATGCAAAGTTCTGCCCTGAGTGTGGTCAAAAGCTTACCTGATGTATTTGAGATAACAACAGACTTCAGCATAATTCAGAGAAGAAATAGTTAGAATAATGAGTAATCTTAACTTACTATAAGGCTTACAAAATCGAATTTACCTACATCTACAAGCCCGTAATCTGTAATCTTCAGCTCTGGTATTACAGGTAATGCTAGAAAGGATAAAGTCATGAAGGGTGCAATAAGGCTACAGCCGAGTTTAGATACCTCTTCATATAGTTTCTTTAAGTTTACAACTATATTTTCAGCCTTCCAAGTAGACATAAGACCAGCTACAGGAAGTGGTAGCTCCCCAAGAATTTTTCCATCATTAATAGCAATAATGCCCCCTCCTATATCTCTCAGCCTATTAACTGCTAAGCACATATCGTTATCATTAACGCCAACTACAATTATATTATGAGAGTCATGGGCTATGCTCGAAGCAATGGCACCTTTTTTAAGACAAAAACCCTTCACAAAACCTTTCCCCATCCTTCCACTATTCTTATGCCTCTCCATAACACATATTTTCAGTACATCATGCTCAGGGTCTGATACAAGCTTTCCATCTTTTACTTCTAATTCATGCCTTAATTCTTTAGTGTATATCTGATTCTC
>Ga0315314_1001466_pt1 | contig 21288 bp, 31 predicted proteins | sample TDP9_MG_FD_203631 | JGI IMG/M metagenome (GOLD analysis project Ga0315314, IMG submission 203631) | Freshwater sediment microbial communities from Lake Towuti, South Sulawesi, Indonesia - TDP9 | ecosystem: Environmental > Aquatic > Freshwater > Lake > Sediment | place: Indonesia: South Sulawesi... | reverse complement strand
ACTATTCAAGAACGACCAGAAGATTTACCTGCTGGTCAACTTCCACGCCAAGTTAATCTCAGAATAATTCGGGAAGACTTAGTTAATGGTGCTCGTGCAGGTGATATTGTAAATGTAGTCGGAATTTTACGGACGAAAGCCCGCTCGCCAGCAAGTAAAGAACGGATTTTTGCAACGCATTTTGAAGTTAATTTTATTGATGTTTTAAATAAAGAAATAACCGAGATGAAAATTTCTCCAGAGGAAGAACAAGAAATCTGTGAATTAGCAATGCAACCAAATATTTATGAACGGATAACTCAATCTATAGCACCTTCTATATATGGAAATTCCTATATTAAAGAGGCAATAATGTATTTACTTTTCGGTGGCGTTAGAAAGAAAAAACGAGATATTCAAATTCGTGGAGAGATGAACGTTCTTTTGGTTGGAGACCCCGCAACTGCAAAATCTCAAATTCTCCAAGTTACTGCCAATATCTCGCCCAGAGCAATTTATACATCTGGACGGGGAACTTCTGCGGCGGGATTAACTGCGGCTGTAACCAAGGTCGAAGGCGAGGTTTGGGCACTTGAAGCAGGTGCCCTTGTCCTCGCCGATAAAGGTATTTGTTGCATTGATGAAATAGATAAAATGAATGACAATGACCGAGTAGCAATTCATGAAGCGATGGAACAACATATGGTTTCTATAAATAAGGCTGGCATAAATGCTCGGCTTAATGCTCGTGCCGCAATTCTAGCCGCCGCTAATCCAGATTTAGGTCGTTATGACCGTTATAAAACAGTTGCAGAAAATATTAAAAAACTTCCTGTAACTTTGCTTTCTCGGTTTGATTTGATTTTCATAATGAAAGATAAATTAGAAACCGAAGAAGATGAGGCTTTATCCGCTCATATTTTAGGGATAAATCGCCAAGAAATTGAATTGATTGATGAAAACTTTTTAAAGAAATATATTGCTTATGCTCGAAATCTTAATCCAGTTTTGACTGAAGAAGCAATGAAATGTCTTCAAGCATTCTATTTAGAAATGAGAAAGGCTGGTGGAAATAATGGCGGTGAAACTCCAGTCGCCATAACTGCTCGCCAACTCGAATCCTTAATTAGAATTGCAGAGGCTCACGCAAAAATTGCTTTAAAGTCGGAAGTATCAAAAGAAGATGCTGAAGCCTCGATAACAATTATGAGGAAATCATTAAAAGAAGTTGGCATTGACCCTGAAACTGGGAAAATTGATATCGATGCTTTAGAGACAGGTATTCCTAAAACAAGTCGTGATAAAATCCAAGTCATTCTTGGCATAATAAAGGAGAAAGGTGAATGTGTGCTCAATGAGATAATTAAAGCGATGGAAGAAAGAAAGATTCAAACCGATGATGTTCAGAAATTTCTTAATATGCTTATGTCTGATGGTATGATTTATCAACCACGAGAAGGAACTTACAGGGCGACCTAAATGCAAATATTTTATGATAAAGAAAAATCAATGGAACTTATGGAACGAATTCAGAATAAATTTGGAGATGAAAATAGGTATGAACGAGGAACAGATATTCATGTTTCCGACTTATGTTATTGTCTAATGAAGACTTATTGTCGGTTAAATGGTATTGAACGAAAACAGACTAAAGCAAATATTGGAACAATGGTCTTCGGAATAATCGCTGAGACAATACTTGCTTGGACTTATCCAAAGGATATGCTTCAGTATAAATCTCATATGCCTATGACTTCCGAAGAAGAAGATGTTTTCGGTCATATAGATATTTTTGAACAATTTAAACATCCACTCGAAGTTAAGGCAAGTCGAAAACAGGTCTTTATGGCAAGTCAAGTTCCAATTCAATGGATTGAACAATTAGTATCTTATATGGCAATGGAAGGATGTAATATCGGTTGGATTGTCATTTTCAATATTTTTTCCACACAAATTATCGCCTTCAAAATTGTCTTATCTCAACAAGAAATAATGGATTGGTTAGTTATTCTTTCTGTTCGACGAGTTCAGATAATGAAGGCAATAAAAGAGAAAAATCCAAACGGAATTCCAATTAAGGCAGATGAATACGGTCTTTGTGATTATCGATTTAAATGTCCGAGAGGCGAAGAATGTTATAGAAAAAGTAGAGAAATTGCCGACCAAAAACGGAAAGATAAAGAGGAGAAAAAGAAGCCAACTAGATATGACCCTTTTGCCCCGAAGAAAGAAGAACAAACTTTCAATCCGAATCTCTGGGGAACAAAAGGTAATCTGGGGGCGAAAGAATAATGCATGCGTGGAAAGGTTATAAATGTGAATTTTGTAAACGAGATTTAGGTTGTCCATGTTGTGGGGCACCCTATGAAGATTTGAGTATGGTTTCAGAAGAATATATAGATGATACTGGCGATAAAGTCACAGTTTATTTTTGCAGGGCTAGTTGCCGAGATGCGTGGAAAGAAAAGAGGAAAGAATATGAGCGAAGAACAAGAATTTGAAATTCCTAGTTGTTATAAATGGCGACCAGATGGTTTATGTAAGGGCGAGTTTAGTCAAGAATATTGGTCTTTTAAAAAATGTCGATTCTGTTCTTTATTTCCTGTAGAGTGGTGTGGAAATTGTGTTCATGCGAAATTTCATGGTCCACATTTAGCCTGTCATTGTCCGAAATTATTCGGCGGAGAACAAAATTATCAAAGAGGAAAATGGCTAAGTCATGGCACATCTGAAGTGGCTTGGATGACAAAGAAAGAAGATTGTGAAACTAATCCTAAACATGGTTGCCCAGAATATGAGAGGAGATAAAAATGCGGGTTAAAATTGTCAAATATTATAATCCATTCTTATTTCAATGGATGTCCTGTGGTATATTTCCAATGAGATATACGACGGCTATGATAAAGAGAGAATGGAAAAAGTTTAATGAAAAGAATTGTAAAGTTCTAGAAATAAAAATTGATATTGATGAAAGAGCATGTTCCGAGACAACTTTAGAGGAAATAAAAGGCTTTAAATATGGTTAACCAAAACCTTTATATATACGAGAGCCTTTATATATTAGAGAGGGTTTATATACTTGGGAAAACCAGTAAAATGGATTGACATGACTCCCGAAGAAAAAGATGATGTAAGAGAACGATTAGATAAAGCAGGAATCCCACGACTTGGAAGGAAAACTCATACTCAGATACCAACAACATATGATATATCAACTGATGAATATTATCGCATGGTAGATAAACAAAATGGAAAATGTCTTATTTGTAATACTTTTATGGGAAATAAACTCGTTGTTGACCATGACCACAATATAAATAAAATTCGTGGATTGTTATGTAAACGATGCAATATTTTAGTTGGAATGATTGAAAAATTTTCATTTCTAATTCCAGAAGTCAGGAAATATCTAAAAAAGAGATAAAGGTATATTTAAGGCTTTCGGTTATTCGCTTTTTGTCTCTAATTCTGCTATTCTCATGCGAAGAGTTCGTCTGTCTTTCTCAAGGAGTGCGACTGCTCGGCGGATTTCGGCAAGAATGCTTTTTTGGTCAACGTAAGATTGGATTACGGCTTGCCATTTTCTTATACAAATCATATCTGTGCATTTTTCAAGTTCATTTCTTGCACCTTGAATGTCGGTCTCAATTTTTTTTACGACGGATATATAGGCTTCCATTTTCGTTAATGCTTCTCTATCGATATCGTGAAAAATCATTTCAAGGTCTTTAATTTTTTCCTCTTCATTCATTACTGGCAGAAGGTCACGGATTTGTTGAGGCGTAATTTGGATTTCTTCACCATTATCGGTGATAATTTTTATTCGGTTAAGGTCTTTCTCAAATGATATTGTTGGCATTTTTATTCTATTAATAATATTGTCTAGCCCCCCATATAAATCTTTCTACAGAAATTGTATGCAACGAAACAATTTTTGTGACAACATCACTTATATTACGGATTCCCAATAGAATATAGTAGCATAAGAAGGTTGATTAGATGACTCGTCCTTTTAAATGTAAGAGGATGTTAGTCCGAGTAGATGGAAATGTTGTCGGTTTAGTTGAAGGAATGGCTATCGAGTTGATAAAGGAAGGTGGAAGTGAACCACACTATGGCTCAGAAACTCATAAGCATGCAATCGGAACAAAACACGCAACATTCAGTATTAGACGTTGGATGTTTATAGATACAAAGAAAAGACTGCTTTTCGACCTATTCAAGAATGAAACACCATTCAATCTTGATTTTGGCATAAGCGATATGGCTGGGTCACCAGATTTCGTGACTGGCACAAAAATCATATTAAGTGATTGCGTTGGCTATAGATGGCGACCAGTAACAGGAGCAGTTGGAGATATAATCGCTGAAGAACTCGTTGGCGAAGCCTTAGACTGGATAGATACCAATTTCTCGGATACTTAGACTGATAATCCAATTCGATTTTACGCTCTTCTTTTAATAGAGAGCAAAATAGACTTTTTTATCCCAATCTAAAACTTTTTTGGAAATTTTATCGAATCTTATACAAACCCGTTTACCGAATATTCTTTGAATAACCCAATGTAACGATTCATGGTTCAAAGTCGAAATTAATTCATCCTCTTGGGTTTCCGAACCAAAAATATATGCAGTTCTAGTTGAATAATCCCAAAAACCTTGATGGGGAGTAGGATATTCAAATTTTGGAGTAGGATATTCAAATTTTGTTTCGAATCGTTGGGGCATAGTTCCTCAATAATTTCCTAAGCAAGCGTTCTTAATAAAGATTACTTTTTGACTAATTCAACAGACTCTTCTGGATAAAGTTCCGCAATTAGTTCAAGGACTGTTGGTTGGTTCTCAAATAATGTGATTGCTTTTAATAAGATTTTTGCCCGTCTATGTAGAATTTTCTCCTCATCTGCAAGTTCGTTCGACAAGTCTTGAAGGATATCTGGACGATTTTGGGCTAGCCAAAGAAGATTTTCAAGCATATGGTCAATATGTTCATTCATTCTTCGTAGGTAAGCAGAGTGCTTTCTCGGATTATCTTTCTTCTTGATTTTTCCAGCGAGTTCGTCTGCAAGATATTTCTTCTGGATATCTGTAATCATATTTCATCACGTGCTTAGGACCAATATGGCGAATCTGATTTATAAGTTTTGTTACAATTTTTGTTTACTCTGGAATAAAATTGTTGAACAAAACTTATATGTATTTGTTACCATAGTGTAGGGTAGTGAATGAAATGGCAACAAAACCTGAGAAGGAAAAGCCAATAACTGAAAAATTCCCACCAATGTCTCCAGAAGATATTGAGAGGGAAGAGAAAGCCATTAAGAAAGGCAAAACAAAGTATAGTATGGAACAAACAGAAGTTGAGAAGGCTTTAGCTGATTATCTAGAAATTACCGACCCAATAGTGTATAAAGACAAAGCAATTGCGTGGGTTAGACGACCAACAATGAAACAATTGAGGGCAATGATTCCGCCAGAAATGGCGAAATATTTCGATGACCCAAAAAGTGTTCCAGAAGAAATAGGCAAAAAATATGAGAAACACTTTTACATTAAGATGGCTGAATTAATCAAAATCCCGAAATATACTGCTGAAGAATGGGAAGATAAAGCCAATCCTTGGTTCGTTCGTCTCTTCTGGGAGCATATCGCTAATATTGCAAAATTGATGGAAGGACAAGTCGAGGGTTTTTAGAAACCCCGATGGGTCGTTCCTTCATGGAAGTCTGTCGGTTCGTCGGTTGCTTACCGAGCGAACTGTATCAGAAGCATAATCCGACAATCGGGGATTACTTGGCTATTTCAGCCTATTGGCAAAAACTACAGGAAGAAGAAAACGAAAGGATAAAGGCAATATTAGGAGCGATGAAAATATGAGAGGATTCGTCTTTACAGAGACCGATTCGGGCACTAAAGAAGCATGTGCTAAGGCTACTGAAAGGACTGGCGAAGAACTTCATGAAAAATTTATTGAGGCGATGAAAGATTATTGGTATAAAGTTTGGGAAACTGCTCGTCAACTTTGTTTTGAATGGGCTTATGATACGGGCACTCTTTATGAAAGTATTCGTCTTCTTTGGCAATATGAACCTTCAGGTGGATTATTTGAAGTTGGAGTTAGTTCGGCTGGAGTGGAAATGTTTGCCATGATTAAAGTTGGCGGAGCAGAATATATTAATCCTAAAACTGGTAAAGCCTGTAATTATGCTCAAGCCGTTCATGATGGAACAAGATATATGAGAGAAAGACCTTTTCTAACTTATGCAATTTGGCTATGTGAAAGTTATTTGGATGAAATTTTGCAAAAATATAGTGATGAAGCGTTATCAGGATTTGAGAGGGATTATTAATGGCTTTTGGTTTCTTTAGAGGAATATGGATTACTCTTCGTGCAACAAATTATACGACTGGAGCATTTACTGCTGTGCTTAAAAGTATTAGAGATTTAACTGATGCAGAGAAAGAATTGATACGAGTAAGTCAGGGAATGATGCAAGTTGGTATGATATTTATAGCAATGGGTGGACTCGTCGCATCTACGATTACCGAGATAATCAGTATGTCATCTGAAGGAAAGGCGTATATGCAAGAATTTGGAAAGGCAATAAATGAATCGCTCGGTCAAATTGGTTTGGAAATTCTTAAAATAATTCGTCCTCTTTTAGAGATAGCCGCCGTTATTCTTAAAGTTGTAGCAAGTAATCCAATATTGCGAACTATGGCGGCGATATTCTTACTTCTTTCTGCGGCTGTGTTAGTAGTTGGTGGTGCTGTTATAGTTCTTATTGGTGGTATGAAATTTTTGGGAGTAGTGACATTAAAAGAAGTTATTCCTACTATGATAGAGATGATTGGCGTAAGTAATGCTACGGCAGTAAGTATTTATAATTTAGCAAGAGCAATTGGTTTGGCAACTGCTGGATTCACAGCAGGATTGGCTATTGTTTTGATAGTTAGAGATGTATTTGGGAAGTTACCTGCAATTATATTGGGCGTAACGCTTGCTATTATTGGTTTGACAATCGCAATAATGGCATTGAAAGCAGTAGGCTCATTTGGAGCAACTTTAGCCCACGATATCGCAATCTTTGGTGTAGCCTTAGCGGCTGGTGGTGCTTTAGGTGCCGCAATTGTAGCAACTCAGCCAGAATATCAAATGGGAACAAGAATGGTTGGTAAAACTGGACCATTCTGGGGTCATAAAGGCGAAGTTATATATAATCCAGAAAATCAACTTCCAACACAAATAAATCGAGATTTAAATAGACCAACATCACTTCGTCAAGATGTAACAGTTGATTTAAGTGGAAGCATCATTCAAACCAAGGCAGACAAAGATGAATTACTTCCAATGATAAAAAGAGGACTTAGAGATATTGTTTTGGCTAAAGAATAGGTGAGGTAAATGCCGCATGTTTGGACAATTGAAGTTAATAGCGTTACACGAAAATGGAAACGTATTGAATATTCAATGAGTTTAAATAGTGACCCAACTGAATTTTCTGCCATAATTGAATATTCATCGAATATATCTTATTTTCAATATGTAGAAATAAAAAATAATGGAACAGTAGAATTTGCTGGTTATGTTGAAAGTATAATTCCATCTTGGGATAAATCGGGAAGAATTTTAGAAATTAGTGGACGATATATAAGTGTTATTTTATGGAAGAAATTTACTGAAAGATTTTCTGACTCTAGACTTGATGGATTTTTTGGGGCAGTTGACCCAGCAAAATTAATCGGTTTTCTTTTAAGATGTCCGATTTCAGATTTACCTTCGGCTAGTTCATTTCATAAAATTGGTTGGGGTTTAGATACGACTAATTGGATAGTTTCTGCAATTAGAACAGGAGAAGGACGAGAAGAAGATTGGGTAAAAATACGAGAAGTCGGTTTGGCTTGGCAACTCGGACCAATATATGATAATTCTTGTTTCAATGTAAATGGATTTACTAACGATGATAACGATTGGGATACTGTGGGAGCATCACCTTGGTTAGGCGATGATAACTTTATTTCAACATATATAGAAACTGGACCACCAAATTCACTTTTAACTGCAAATGCTGATGCTGGTCAACCTTATGCAACTGTTGCCAATGCATCCATCTTTATTGTTGGTGATAATGTTAGAATATCTGAGGGAGTCGGAAGCGGAACAAATGAGGGAAGAAGTATAATAGGAATTAATGGAAATATTCTCGAATTTGAAGCAAATTTAATAAATAGTTATACTGTTGGTGGTGGTGGTGGAGTATGGAAAAGAGATAATATTATTATTGATGGATTTACGTTTGAGGATTTGTCTCATACTAACGGTCATATAACTTCCGCATATATCGATTTATTTGGAAGATGGTTTGCCGATAGTTGGAGTTTTTTGGGAGAAGTCAATTCAAATGTGGCTGTTTATGTTGATGTGGGAAGTGGATATACATTAGCAGGAACGGCGACTTGGAGTGTGGGCGAATATCCAGTAGGTTTAGGTTATGCTATAATCAAAAAATCTGTAAATTGTTCTAGTATAGTTAATACATTTGCTAAAGCAAATGCATGTAAAGTGAAACTTATTTTTACTGGAGTTGATGCAACTAAAAGCGGTTGTCGAATCAGCGAAATGCGTCTTCGAATAACTGGAGCATCCTATCAAACTAACGGTGATTGGTTTGAAGTAAATTTCGGTGCCGATAAAAACCGTATTTGTGGCATAATTATCGAATCGAGAATGAATTCTAATAAATATGCCAAAAATTATGTAATAGAAACAAGTCCATCCTCGACATCTTGGACGACACGAGCAACACAAAACAATAATTCTGCAAGGGATATTATTGAATCGTGGACGCCCGTAAATAACGTTAGAAAAATACGAATTAGACTTACAGCCAATGCTAATTATGAGTGGGAAATCAGTCAAATTTATGTATATAGTGCAGATGATAATAAGTATTGTGTTTGGGGCACATTACAATTAAGAAAGTTAATTACTATGCAGGCGACTGGTTATATAAATTGTGTTGAGAGCGATATTGGGAAAAGAGTGGAATATGCGGGATTTGAATTTGGGACTTTAGTATCTTATGATAATGGAACTAGAAAATGGTTGATAGATGATGATGGCACATTAAATTTAAATTATGGAAATTATGTAGAAGTTACGGGTGGAACAGGTAAAGGTTATGTAAGCACAGTCGCATCAGTTTATAATGGCGGTCCTTATTTATCTGGAACTTTGACTTCTGAAGATTATATTGGAACATATGGCACGATTACTCCAATGAATATTCCATTTTCAAGAGTTAGTGACGGAATAAATGATGTTGTAAAAAAATGCCATGATGTAAATTATGATATTTGGGAATGGTGGGTTGACCTCTCCAAAAATGTCCATTTTGAAGATAGGCGTGGAAGTCCAAAGCCTGAAATAAGTTTTGTGAAAGGAACAAATCTTGAGGGGGTAGCAAAAGAGGGAAAAACGTCTGGCGTAGTTAGTCGAACACGAATAGTTGGAAAATCTGAATCAAAAAAACAGGATGAAGTCTCTTCGGAATGGAAAGTTAATGATGAAGGACAAGATGATTTGGGGACTTTTTTCGAAGAAGTAGAATCTTCTAAACGTGTTTCAGATAAAGATACTGCTGATGTTATAGCCAACGTAAAAGTTCAAAATGAAGGAGAACCAGAAGAAGTTTTTACAGTTAAAGTATCTAATGATACTTATAACCCTCTGGCTTATGTAGTTGGTGATGATGTTACTATTACTGATTCGCTTACTGAAATGAGTGGAACTTATCGAATAATGGCTATCAATAAAATTATAACTGAAAATGGTGAAGATATAACTCTTTATTGTGGTTCAAAATGGAAAGATATTAGCGATGAATGGGCGTCTATTCGACGGCAACTTAGAGAAGTAGGGTTAGGAAATACAATTATTGAAGATTGGCTTGCAGGTGGGTCAAATCAAGAAAAATTAGATGCTGAAAAAATAACTGGTGAATGGGAAAAATCCGCTAAAAATGATGACCAAAAACCACCTGCCGATAAAACAGATGATGGATGGGAAATATCAACTGAAAATTATTCTCAAGATATAACAACGGATGATTCTTGGTTTCGTTTGAGAGGAAGCAAAGATGCTGGAAATACACGAACTCTTGAGGCATATGTTAAAAATATTGAGGGGGCAACTCCAAATATTCGTTTTGATAAAAGTCCAAAATTTGTCTGTGATTTTAAAATCCCAGTAACTTATGAAGACCCTAACCTCATTTTAAACCCAACAGAACCAACCTCTTGGAGAGATGGAGATTATATTTATATAAGGATGTTTAATGCTAGCAATAGGGGATTCGGATTTAGAATACTTAAACAAGATGGATTATATAATTTATATTTTGGTTTAAATGATACTAGTGGGGGATATTGGTATAAAGCAACTCAAACTGCTGTTGGCACGTCAGTAAATATAGTTTCTAATACTAAATATAGACTTGAGGCTGTTGTTGATTGGGATGCACGTCAAGTTAAATATTATTTTAACAATGAATTACTTGGAATAATCGCATTTGGAAGTGCAGAAAGTGGGTCAAGCACGATGTTTCCAATATACACATTTCTTTCCACAAGTAATCCAACAGATGGAATAATTTATTGGGCTTGGATATATATCTATAAATGGCGAGCAGAATGGGAGTGGGTAGCATAATGGCAATTTTATCTTATAGTCAAGTTGATGATGATGCTGGACCAGAATCATTCTATTTTTCTGGAAAGGTTTATAGGTCATTCTATGCGAATGAAAGATGGTGGATATTTTATGTTGAAAATACTTCTCCTTATAATCTAGTTTATAGAACTTCAACCAATGGAACATCTTGGTCGAATGAAACTATTTTTAGGGTTGGAACCGCTTCTGGTTATCAACTTTTAGCAATCTGGTTTGATGGCATTTATCTACATTATGCATTTCATCAGAGAACAACTGGTTATGGAACTCCAATTTATTATAGAATGGGAACTCCAGAAAGTAATGGAACTATTACGTGGCTTGCGGCTGAACAAACCGCTATCGCTGGAATTGCTAGTAAACATTATCGTTATTTGACAATCGTTTGTGATTCTAATGGTTATCCTTGGATTGGATGTTATAGATATTCATCGAGTGCTGGAGATAGAAAAGTTTACGTTCATAAGTCTTCTACTAAAAATGGAACGTGGATTGATGCAAATGGATTTCCCTATTGTCCAGATAATAATGATGAGGTGAGAAGTAGATTATATCTTGCTCCATTAAGTTCTGCACAAATGTATATTCTTTATGATAAAGGAGCAACTGGGGGAGTTTCTTATCCAATAAATGGAAGACTTTGGACAGGTTCATGGGGAGACCAAGAGACTATTATAAATAATTCTAATGACCAAGCGAGTGCTATAGGATATGGAAGTAAAGTTCATTTAGTATATAGAGATGGATTAACGAATGATTATAAATATATTGTAAGAGATGGAACTTGGGGAACTCCAATTCTAATTGAGACAAATAACGAATTTGATAAATTTTCCCTCTCTGTGAATAATATTAATGGAAAATTATATTTATTCTATATTGAAGGAAATCCAACTGATGGCGATGTAGTTAAATATAGAATTTATTCTTCTTCTTGGAGCGATGCAGTCATTCTTCAAGATAGGAAACCAAAAGTTTTAATTGGTTGTTTTGCTTTTTATGAGGTTTTAAATCAGAAAATAGGAGTTTTTTGGAATGATGATAATTATGGTAGTAATCCTTATATTCTAGGTTATAGTGGATTAACTGGCATTACTGTTTTTGGTAATGGCTATAATGGTGGAATTATTCCTTCAAGCGGTGATTCGATAGGTTTTGAAAGAATATTAGATATTAGTATAGAACAATCCTGTGATGTTGCATTAAGAAATGTGCCTTTGAAATCTACTGGTGAAATAATGGATACTGGCACATATCTTTTACATACATTGACTTTAGAATTTACTACAAGATTATCCGATGATGAAAAGACTACAATAGAGACAATATTTACTTCTCATGATAAAGTTGATGTTTATCTTGGAGAATGGATGTTTACTGGTTGGCTAAGAAAACCAGATATAGTTTATGAATATGAATCGAATAGACCTTGGAGAGCACGATTAATTTTTGATATTTATACATATAATTATTTTGGCTCATCTATTGGCACGTTTTCAAATCAACAATTAAGATTGATTGGCGGAACTACTTTAGATTATGAGAATATTATCGATTTTATTATTAGTCAAGAAACTAGCGTGTCTATTCCTCAATGGGTAAATCAAGACCCATCGATTGATACGAATGTTTGGAATAAATTACTTAAAAGAATGACTTATACTGTTAGAGAAACCGAATATAGATTTTATCAACTTCTTCAAATATTAACGGCTCATACAGCAATCACACTTTATGATTACATTCATGGACCTACAAATAAAACAGCGTGGCTAATTTCTGTAAGAGCAGTATGGAATCCACTTAAAAAATTTGATTATCCTTCACTCTCGTTTATTAATACGCCTTGGGAAGTCGAATTTGAAATTATTGTGCAAGAATAATTAAAAAAAGAAAGATGGTGCTTAGTTAGGTTTTTCTTCTGGCGTCTTTGTAGCATCGGCGATTATTTCATTGAGTTTATCTCTTGTAAGCAATAGTTTTAGCACACGGTCTTTCAGGGCATCCCACGCTTTTACTAATGGCGTTCTACGGACTATGAATTTAGCAAGTTTGTCAACACCCATGATGACGGCGGTATTAGTGAAGTTCAATATTACTGATAAAGGTATTTGAGGAATACCTGTATAATCCGTAAATTGACCCCACATATCTGGCGTTATCTTAAAGTAGCCAGTTGTTATTGCACCAACGACTGCACCTAATATGACTGTTTTGCCAAACTTTGTCCAACTGAAACTTTCCCAGAATTTCCGTGTGAGGATGGCTTTCCAACTTACTGGTAGTTCTTCAGATGCCAAATAGCCATATAACCCTGCTTGAGCACCATAGAATGCACCCAATACTATACCTTTTATCGTTTCTTCGAACATGTTTATCACATTACCTTAATTATTCGGCAGGCAATTTATAAACCTTTCGCTCTGGATATATATAAGCATATATATGTTTTGGTTCTTTCTTAATCCATTTGCGGTCAAACCATCGTTTTCCTCGTCGAGTGGTTCCATAGCCTGCCGTCATACCAAGATAAATCCAATTATCTGCTCTATATATTGAACCTTCTCGTGGTGGTTCAACAAATGTTATCAAACCAATAAGTGGACATCCATATTTCTTTTCATAATCGATTTTCATCGTTCGGCGAAAAGATTTAAGCGTCATTGAAGCCAAGTTTTTATCTGATTCAATTAATCGAAAGACTTCATTATTAAGCAAACAAAGAAGCATATCGGCTCTGTTTTCATTGGTTATTCCAAAAAATTTGTCAACTGCCTTAACGCTATAAGGTGCACTATTTCCGCCAATAATTCCAATTACTCGCTGTTTCCAGATAACTAGATAATTTATTGTGCGACCAACTATCCCTTTGCTTTGAGGATAGTGAGTAAGATAAAGCGAAGCAAAAAGTTTATCGCCTTTTGGGACTTGAATTAAACATGGATATTTAAATGATTGAGGCATTAAATAGGTCTGGCTTAGAGCGGTTTTTAATTCTTCTGTCGTCTTAAAAGGAAGCATGCCCGAATGACCGCCACCTTTTTCTTCCGCAATTTCATCTGGGTCTTTACCTAAATACTTTTTAAAACAATCTTTACAGTAATAATTACCCCACATTCCATAACGACCTTTTTGACCGCATTTACAACACTCTTTAGTTCTTTTTGCTATACTTCCGAAATGTTTTCCAATAGATGCGTATTCCTCACTCATTTTTATACCTCATGAGGACAATATCCATATCGTCCTTTACTCGAATTACAATTTGAACATAAAACTCGAAATCCGTCTGGAAAATTATTATTGATTAGCCAAAGATAGAAATATATACCAAATTTTCCAAGTCTATCTCTATGTTTAGTTCCCCCACCTTCAATATGGTCTATTGTCAAAAATTCAATATGAGTTTCTCCACAACAAGCACATTTGGGTTGACCACCTGAATAATGAGAAAGGACTTTTAAACGAATTATTTTTATTCTATTTTTCCTTCTCTGTTTGATTTTCTCTTTGTTTTTCTGATATTTTTCTCGTTCTCGCTTTTGAATAATTTCTAAATTTTGTCTCCGATACTCTTTTGCATCCTTTAGAATTTTTTCTCTATTTCTAATATAATAGAGATGATACCATTCTGATGAATATTTAGAAGGACACATATCTTTGTCCCATTATAATTATTATTAAAGTTAATATATAAATGTTTTGGTGCGGATAGAGCCGATTTGAACGCTCATCTCCTGATTGGCAATCAGGTATCCTAGCCATTAGACGATACCCGCTTCACCGAAGAGACTCAATCATTTTCTTTAATTCGATTCGATGAGGCTCTTCATAACTTTCTAATTTAGACTTTCCAGCAATTATTTCTCTTGCCTGAACATAAGTAACGATAGTATGAGTTAAATCCTCAAGTGCTTTATCATCATCTCCACAAATCGATGAAATTAGCGTTTTAATACAGCCGATTAATTCATCTTGTGGAAGTTTTCTTAGGAAATATTCTAAGATTTCAAATTTCCACTTTCTCTTTTCTGACATAAACTTTCACATCTGTAGTTCCACAAAATCGACATACCTCTTTATTATCAGTTATTATTATACATTCCATTTTTTCGCATTCGTGAAAATAGAGTATTCTTTCTTCCTCTTTTTGTTTAATTGGTCGTAATTCCTCTTCAAGATATTCTGGATAGGCTTGTTCTGCCTCTTCAATATAATTTCGTGGACGTGGTTCATCGAATCTATGAAACGTTGGTCGTCTTTTCCGCCTTTCCATACTTTTCCATCAACTCATTAATAGTTTTAATTGCTTTTTCGAGAGGTTCCGTAGTCGAAACTAAAATATCGATATTTGGCTTAGTTATTTTGATTTCGTTCTTCGCCTCTTTTTGTTCACTCATTTATATCAACTGAGCCTTTATTTCAACAAAACGCCGAAAGATTTTATTCCATTCTTGCTGATTATTCCGTTTCATTTCCATTAGAAAATCAAATTTTGGCTTCTTAGTCTTATTATCGAAAATGGTCATAATAACATCTCCACCATATCGGACAATTACTAAAGTTTCTCTCTTTCGACAATCTGGAATTGCAATTCCTAGACGGCTGGTTTTTCCAGCAAGAAAATCTTCAAAAATCTGTTCTGCTATTTTAAGAACTTGGGACATTTTGTTTCTGCTCCTGAGCCTTTTTTAAAGTCTCTAGTTTTCTATAGAGGCGATTTATTTCATTGGCAATATTTGCTTGAACTATCGGAAGTTGAGGATGATTAATTTTTGGCAATTTGATTCGTCGATATTCGAGTTCACGGATTCTATCAAGAATTTCTTTTTCAGTTTCAGGCTCTTTGGGTTGATATTGCATTTGTTGTTGTCGCTGTTGACGTTTCAATTGTCTTATTTGTTTTCCTGTAAGTCGTTGTGGCATTTCAAATTTCCCTCATTAATCCATTTGGTGGCGGTTTATAAAAAACTATATGAACGGGAGCAAGCATTTTTTCAACTAGTTGCTTGGCTTGTTCTTTTGGTAAACCTTTCTCTTCTAACTTTTTTATTAAAACTTCAGAAGACGTTTTTTTATCTTCTTTATAACGGAGAAATTGTTGAGTTGAACGGAGAAATTCATCGGATGGGATATCATCCCAATCTTCAACTACTGTATATAGTCGTCCATTTTGCATTATTGTGCCAACTAAAGCATAATTATGGCATCCTTCGCATGTGCAAACTTTCCTATCATGAGTTTGAGTTTCTTTGATGCTTTTAATTATTGCCATCTGTCGCTTTAATCTTGCTTTAGCATCTTTGTCCATAATAATCACTTTAATCTTATTTATCCTTCCTTATAAACTTTTAGAAATCCGTCATTCTCTTTTGTAGTTGGTCATTATATCGGTCTCGAATAAGTTTTAAGAAAGTCTTAGCGGGACGAAAATTATCGATGGCAACCACAACAAATTTCACGCCTTCTTTCATATCTGATTCTCGAAATTCGCCTTCTCGGTCAGCCTCTTTGCCAGTTGTTACAAGCCAGAGATTTTCTTTATTAGCATAAATAAGATAGATATTATCTGGATTAAAGGCATCTTTTTTACAGAGCCATATTGAACGAACAAATTTACTTTTTATCTCTTTTATGATAAAATCCACTTTTTTCTCACCAAGAAATATGCGGACAAAACTTGGTTTACCGCCTTCATTAATTGCGACTGGAGAAAAACCATATTCTTTGATTAAATCGATTGCCTGCTGAATAACTTCTTCGTGACGTTTAAACCATTCGTCGTAACTAGTATTTGGCATTTTGAAATTCCTCAAGAACTATTTTGGCATAGTTTATATAATCAAGTGCAATTCGCATAGAAATAAAGAGATTAAGAGCAATTTTTTTCCTAAGTCTATCTTGCGGTATTTTCGGATTATCTAAAATCAATTTTGCTACATAACCAATACGTTCAAATCTCTCTTTTGCCGCTTTATTTTCAGAACTAATGAGTGGACTAGTCATTTCACGAGAAAGAAGAAATGAGGATTTGAACCATCGTTCAAATCGCTCGGATTTTTTCATCAGTCATCACGAAGAAATTCTTTGAATAACTCGACCCACATTGCTTTTTGTTCTTCGAGATTTTGAGTTAATGTTCGGCGTGTCTTCTCGAATATTTGTGTTCCACAACAAACGTCGCCAACTACCCAGATTTCATGTGGTTTGAGGACTTTGCAGACTTTGACAAAATGTTTCCAATAATCTAGAAGTCTTCGATTGGCATTTGTAAGTCTTGTATCCCAGACTTCACCATTATATTCATAGGTTTCTGGAGCAATTGCACCAACTTCGCCTGTATGAAAATCTGCAACAACGGCAACCAAGAATTGAGCATCTTCACACATTTTCTTGAAATAGGTTTCAATATTTACTTCGACTTTTTCCTTAACATATTTTTTGTGCTCTTCTGCTTCGCCAGACTCATAGATTTTGTTCTCATTATGGTTATAAACGAATGGTTTATAAAGCCATTTCTGAGTTCTAATGCGTCCCTCTTTTGTTACGATAATGAAAACTGCACCAATATCTGATTGATAGTGTGGAAAATTAGCAAGGGCTTTCGGATATTCGAGAAAAGTTGTCCAGCAAGGAACATGAGTTATTCTGAACGGGTCATCATCAATTGAGCCACGAGTAGTATGTCCATGAGCCGCAACCATCATAGCGATATTTGATGGAAGGGCACCTCGAAACATTTGAATCATGAATTTCTCGGCATCTCGTTGACTTACTGTATAAGGATTTATTGCACCAAGTCTTCGAGTATGAGTAACAAAAGCCGTCTTTCCATTATGTAAGTCTTCTAATGACCACAATGCTTTATGTTCACAATCAAAACCTAAATCTTTTAATTTAAAACGGATATCTTGCATGAGCAATGTATCCAAAGATGCGTGAACGGTTGTGCCATCCCAAAGTTTGACTTTAGGAAGCCACTCTTTTGCTACCTTTTTTCCCATGTAACATCACTACTATATTTCGTGTGTAATCGTCTTAATAAAGGCTTTGGTCTTACTTTTTCACAACCCTGAAATGCGATTCTTTTCCTGCCGATACATATTCACCATTTATTGACCTGACGATACTTGCGATTTTAGCGAAATTTTCTGAACCAAGATATTGCCTTGGTTTGATTACTACTGTGCCAGCCTTTGGTTCGTCGAACATGAGCATATCAGCCAGTTCTCGTGGAAACGTGTTCCTAACAATATCAATGAATACTGATGTAACTGGCGTAGGTGCTGGAACTGGGGCTGAAGTTGGTGCAGGCGTTGGAGCAGGTGCTGGTGTAGGCGTTGGAGTAGATATTGGTGCTTTTTTAGCATCCTCTTTATCTCTTTCCATCTTGGCTAATTTCTCAAGGGCTGTTGCAATCCTATCTAGATGGTGAGCAGTTTGGGCATCTTTAGCCTGAATAGCCTCAACTATCTGCTTTAGATAGGTAAAAACAGTTTCTTCTTTTGGCTCTTTAGGAATTGCTTGTGGTCTATCAACTTTTTCGGCTTCTGATGGGTCGGCGAATGAACCGCCTTCAGTATTGGTTTTTGGGTTTTCTGCCAATATATTCACCTCAAATTGGCTGAAAGTAATGCAAGGAACGTAGAGGAAGGAGAGCCAAGAAGCAAAACTCCATTGATATTAAGTGAGTGAGGCTTAAAATTAACGGATGGAGCAACCTTCTTAGCGGAGAACTTTACTATTCCTTTTTGCATCTTTCAGCCTCTTGAAATACAATAATTGTATCCTTCTTAATAAAGGTTTGGTTTTGGTTTTAACATAATACTTATAAGCCTATTTTATCATATATTTAATCACGTGATGAATATGTCCGAAAAACCAGTAGAGCCAGAAGTTAAATGGTCCGACTATCGTTATCTATCAGACCAGATTTATGCTCAGAAGAAGTTGATAAAACTTTTGGTTAGAATCCTTGTTGATAAGAAAATTATCGGTGAAGAATTAGCTAAAACTTTCGAGGAAACTAAGAAAATAAATCCAAAACTTCTTGAGTATTTCGAGGCGAAACTTTGGATTCAAGGAGCGATAAAACATAAAGGTGCTCTTCGTGCCCAATTGGGCGTAAAAGAAGATGAAGAAATTCCAGTTTCAATTCTTAATCAAATTAAAAATACTGATACTGGAAAGACGGTAACTTTCAAAGGCAAAAGTATAACAGTAACAACTCAATTAAAAAGACGGGCAATATTGGCTTTACGTCTCAAGGCAATGCATAAATAGTCTCTTCAATTTAAATAGGTGATTCCGAATGCCGATACATGTTAGTTGGAAATCTATGGCTGAAGGCATGAGGGGCACCTATAAACAAGGCAAAGTTAAATGCCGACCTTTTACTGACGGGTCACAGGTTTGTATGAGAGCAAAGGCATGGCAGGTATTTTTTGCGACAATAAATAAGATGGGAGCAGATGAAACTAAACCTCGACCAGCCAGAAAGAAATCCGTTAATGAGGCAAAATTAATTGAACGGTTTTTGGAATCAAAAGGAATAAATGAGGAAGTTCCAAGATGGGCGGTCTTGGCTAAAAAGGTTTTAGGTTCAGATAAATTCAATGAAAAGATTAAAGGATTTTGGAAAAAGAAACTAGATGATTGGTGTTCTAAAAATCCAAAGTCCAAATTCTGTAAGGGGGATTAGAATGCAAGGTTCTTTCCTCTTTATAACTAGCGAATTTGAATTTCAAGAGGCGGATGAGAAGGGAGCAAGAGTTCTAGCAACTTTTATGGAATTAGATACTCCCTCTACAAATAATCGAATTTACCGTATAGAAGAGGGCGAAAGTATTGCCAAATCATTAATTGGAAGACCAATTCGTTTTGGGGCTGATTGGCTTGGAAGACACATTAAACAAGTGCCTCAAATTGGTATAGTTGAATCGGCTTTTCAAGAAGGCAAAAAGATTAAAGGAATAGTGCGAATCTGGGAAAAATCAATCGTCGAAACTTTAAAGGCTGGAACAAAATATCTTTTCAGCGTTGGCGGAATAGCCCAATTTGGAGAAGTTTTTGAGAAAGGAAAACAACTTTTTACAAGATTATTTAATGCAGTTTGCACGCATCTTCAATTATTGCCCGAATCTACTCCTGCTGGCTTTCCAACGGCTAAAATGCATAAAGTAATTGAGATAAATGAATCATGTATGATATGTGAATGTCAACATGGTAGTTGTCCAGTTCTGAAAGGAATATCATCTGATTTTGAAGAGGCAAAGAAGATAAAAGAGGCAAAAGAGAAAGTTTTAAGTAAGGCGATTCTCCTAGATATTATAGCAATTGCTATAGAACCTTGGGAATATATGTGACTATCGCCAAAGTTCATTTGAATTTCCGCCTTCCTAGACGATTAGTAAAAGTAATAGAGGATATTGCTCCATTATTTAAAGATTCTGGATTAAATGACCCAAATTATGGGGCAATGACGAGGGCTTTAGAATATATCCTTCAATATTATATGGTAACTGATGATTATCTTAAAAAGGTCAAATTTATTAAGCAACAACAATGGGAAATCTTTTTACATCTCGCTCAAAAAGAAAAAGAATGGCGGGAGTCCCAGAATAAATGAGGCAACTTATTATTACTACTGGAAGTTGGAAATATTTAACTAGGGTATGGCTTCCATCTCTTCGTCAAAGAGGAGAATATAATGGAGAAGTCTTAGTGCTTGATTATGATTATCCGCCAGAAGCCGTCGAAAAATTAAAAGAGGAAAAGAATGTTACATTAATAAAGGTAACAAAAGTTTTTAATTTAATTCCTTGCGATAGATTTCGGGCAATGGCTGAGATTCTAGAAAAAATACATCAAAATTACGATGTTGTAATGCATCTCGATTTAGATACGGAATTTTTTCAACCGATTCAACCTTTATTTAACTATGCCAAAGAAAAAATTTGTTATGTTGAAGAATGGGTAGCAAATAGAGCGTGGTTTAAACCTTCAGGAATACCTAATATTGAAGAATGGTGGAATAAAATAGCGTCGAGAGCGATAATTAATTCTGGCATGTTAATCGGACCATCCAAATTAATTCTTGAGGCTTACAAGTTTATTGCCGAACAACTTAAATATAAAAATAGTTGGGGCTATGACCAGTTACTATTGAATGTTTATCTTTATTGTTTCGACGTTCCAAAAATTAGTGTTGAACGTAAATGGAATCATGGTCAAAAAGGCTATCGTATTGAGGGGAAAGTTTTTGACCTTGAAGGTGAAGAAATTGCAATCCTTCATAAACGGAACGTCTAATTGCATTCAATGTGGTCGTTTTGCTTTAGTTGATGATGACGGTTTATGTATTGAGTGTTGGGAAATTTTAGAAGAATATTGGTGGCTTGTTTTACCGTTAGAATGTTTATCTGAAAGACATTTATCCGAATAAATCGACGCCCTTCCAAGGGAAATCTTTTTCATCCTCTTTTTCGTTCATTTTTCTAGGATTAATTCCTAATGCTTCACAAATTGCATCTACTTGAACGTCTTCTAATTCTCCCCAATCACAACAAAGATAACAA
>Ga0315314_1001465_pt1 | contig 21303 bp, 26 predicted proteins | sample TDP9_MG_FD_203631 | JGI IMG/M metagenome (GOLD analysis project Ga0315314, IMG submission 203631) | Freshwater sediment microbial communities from Lake Towuti, South Sulawesi, Indonesia - TDP9 | ecosystem: Environmental > Aquatic > Freshwater > Lake > Sediment | place: Indonesia: South Sulawesi... | reverse complement strand
CCAGCCGAACCCAAAACAAACCCCACGCCTCAGCTTGGTGGTGGTGAACAAAATTCTTCTCAGCGCACCACCAACAAAATTATTTTTCAACTCAACTTGTTGTCCCCGTTGTATAAGATTGTCTAGGACTGCCTAGTCCTGCCTAGTCTCCCCCTCCCCCGGTATATAGGGGTCAAAAATTTATTCAAACCAAACACGCCAAGTTTAAGAGAATCGTATGAACCTTATATATTTGTTCTGCCGCATGCAAATTGAGGCTGTTTTATGAAGAGGAAGCCTTGGCTAAAGTTTTGGCCTGAAGGGATACCTCAATCCATCGAGTACCCAGAAGTTCCGCTCTACGACCTTCTTAGAAGAACCGCGGAGAAGTATCCAAACCACACGGCGATGATCTTCCAAGACAACAAAATCAACTATAGAGAGTTAGACATGCTCTCTGACAAATTCGCTACGGCTCTGAGCGACATGAGTGTAAAAAAGGGCGATGAAGTTGCCCTCTTCCTCCCTAACATCCCACAATTCGTCATCAGCTATTATGGAATCCTCAAGACAGGAGCGGTCGTCACCCCAGTAAGCCCACTCTTCAAGGAAAGAGAACTCGAGTATCAGCTTAACAACTCAGAAGCAGAAACCATCGTGGTTCTCGACCTACTCTCCCCCACTGTTAAGAATGTTCGAGATAAAACAAAGCTGAAAAGAATAATTGTAACTGGCATAGCAGAGTATCTGCCCCCGCTGAAGAGGATTCTTGGCACGCTACTCAAGAAGGTTCCCACGCTGAAGGTGGTTCCAGAGCCCGGAGTTTACTTCTTCCAAGAGCTACTAGCCAAGTATCCACCTAAACCGCCGAAAGCGGAGATCAACCCTAGGCAGGACGTTGCAGCACTACAATACACGGGAGGTACGACGGGCATACCGAAGGGAGCTATGCTCACTCATTTTAACCTCGTGTCTAACGCGGTTGCGTGTGCAGAGTGGCTTCACGTCTACAAGCCGGGTGAAGACGTGTTCATGACGGTTCTTCCCCTCTTCCACATTTATGGGATGACTACTTCCATGAACGCCGCCATTTATAACGCTGGAAGTATGGTTCTCCTTCCCCGCTTCGACCCTCAAGAGGTTCTGAAAGCCATCGAAAAATATAAAGTGACGATATTTTGTGGAGTCCCCACCATGTATGCCGTGCTAGTGGCACAGCCCAACATTGCCAAATACGACATCTCGTCTGTTCGCTTCTGCATCTCCGGCGCAGCCTCCCTCCCACCTGAAGTCCAAAAGAAGTTTATGGAACTAACGGGCGGGGTCTTGGTGGAGGGCTATGGTCTCACAGAATCTTCGCCGGTCACTCACTGCAACCCGTTGGATCGAACGATGAAGACGGTGAAGATAGGCGCTATTGGGTTGCCATGGCCTGACACCGATGCCAAGATCGTCGACATCGAGACGGGCAAAAAGAAGCTTAAGCCTGGAGAGGTGGGAGAGGTTGCCGTGAAAGGCCCGCAGGTGATGCTTGGTTATTGGAAGATGCCTGAAGAGACCGCGGATGTTCTTAGAGATGGCTGGCTCTACACTGGCGACATAGGGAAGATGGACGAGGACGGCTACTTCTACATCACCGACCGGAAAAAAGACCTGATCAAGTATAAGGGCTACAGCGTATACCCGCGAGAAGTCGAAGACGTGGTCTACGAGCATCCAGCAGTCAAAATGTGCGCTGTTGTGGGCAAGCCGGACCCTATTGCTGGCGAAATTCCAAAGGCGTTTGTCGTCTTGAAGGAGGGCGCAACCGCCACTGAGGAAGAGATCATCAACTTCGTCAAGGAGAAGGTGGCTACCTACAAAATGGTGAGGGAAGTCGAGTTCAGGAAGGAGTTACCCATGACCCTTGTAGGTAAAGTCTTAAAAAGAGACCTCAGAGAGGAAGAGCTTAAAAAGGCAGAGGTTAAAACCGCGTAAAACAAAATCCCCCTATTTTACGTACCTATAAATCGAGAAGTTCCATAGCGTTGAGGCTGAGGATTTTTGTTTTTTCCTCCTCTGTTAGATATGGGGAGTTTTTTTACCTCATTAACCGCCGATTGTATGCTGAACCCCTGCACAGCTGGGTAGTCGGAGCCGAAGAGGATTCGATCCATCCCCACGGCTTCCCTAATCTTTTCTATAAACCTCTTTTGGGTAACTACATACGTCACGGCAGATATATCAAACCACACGTTCTCGTGAGCCCTCCCCAGACGTAAGGCTTCTTCCAGCCAGATTCCGGGCGACCTAGCGCTGTAACACCCCATGTGTGCTAAGACTACCGGAGTCTCCTTAAAATCTTGAATTATGGATTGTAGATGTCTTGGGTTAGCGTCTTCAGAAATTTCTGGATGCTCCCATACGCCGGGGTCGCAACCTGTGTGAAACATCACAATTTTTCCATTCTTCTCGCAATACTTGAAGACCCTTTCCAACTTTTTGCGGACCTTTACGGGATTGAAGAATTGAAGTGTTGGAATAAGTTTGATTCCTCTTAAGCCAAGCTTGTCAATTTCTCTTATTTTCTCATCCGCATACGCTTGACTTTTAGATAGGTTGATGGACCCAAATCCCACGAGATTTTTTGAATGTCTCTTCACCAGAGCCGCAATCAGTTCGTTGTCTGTTCTCACTGTTTGGAGGAGCCATAGCATCTCTTTTATAACTTGTGAAGCATCCCATAAATAGAGGTCTAAACAGTGCTGCAAAATTCTGTTCCGTGTCTCGTGGCGGTCAAGGTCTTTCGGGTCCACATCCAACGCCAGCAAAACGCCGAGGTCGACCTTAGCCGTCTTCAACTCTGCTAACAAATCATTTTCAGTGATCAACGTCAGCAATGGATGGATGTGGACATCTACGATTTTTTCAGACACCCACAAGCGTCCTTTATCCCTTTGCACTTTCCTTTAATTTAGAGTAGTCAAGGGCGAATAAATTTTAGACCACATACACGCCGGAGAAATAGTCTGGTGGTCACGAGGGATCAGTCCCTCTTATATTTCCTCGAAGATGATCTCCCTCTTTTTCAGTTTTCCTTTTTTAGAGAGAAACTCTTTCAACGGTTCAGGAAGACGGTCCTCCAAGAATTCGCATCGTTGTGTGGTTAAATCCTCTATGGGGCATTTATCCCTTCGAGGACATTCACTACAGATACTTTCGATCAACAACCATGAAGGTCTCATTTCTCGTCATCCATCATTATTTAATGGGATGATTTTATAAAAAAGAATGCTAGCCTAAACCACATTTTACAGCTTATTCGGCTTCGCTCAGCAATTCCTTAAGTGCCTTCACTTCCTGCCTAAGCAGGATAATCTCGCTCTCTAACGCGCTGGCCTTAGCTTCCGCCTCCTTTTTAAGCTCTTCTATTTCCGCCAAAAGACTGGCTCTCTCGCTTTCCAACGCCTTAATTTTTTCTCGTAGATTTTTCAAAACTTGCATAAGTTCTCCCTCAATCCCCCTAATTCTTTCAATCATACCTTTAATGCTTGCTCTATCCTCTCCGATTGTGGCCCTAAATTTTGCTCCACAGTTGGGGCACTCATATAGTCCCACAGTGAAATTGGGCCTCTCAGCCGTCTTACTGAGCTTGCTAACTACCGACCATGTCTTAAACGGATTTACGACCTCGCCTCCACATTTCGGACATTTAACCAAATATTTACCCTCAATAACAATTTAGGATTGATTCTAAAATATCTTTATCAGAGTGGGGTTCGTTGAAGGAATACTGAGCGCTTAAATATTTAATCGCATTTGTGTTAAAGTTCTGAGTATGTGTGAGATAACTAATGCAAATCTGTGCTTTGATTATGAAAGGAGACATATGCGCTACTATGGCACTAATGCTTCACTTACTGCCTGTAAAGAAAACTACGTATGGATTACTTTTCATGAAGAAAAAGGGGGATGTTAGAGGGCGATGATGAACATTAAGCGTTCAACAAGTTCCTTGTATCGGTTTCGAATTGTAACTTCAGTTACTTCGGCGATTTCGGCGATTTCTCTCTGGGTTTTTCTTTCGCCGGTAAGCACGGACGCGATGTAGCTAGCGGCTGCGGCTATGCCCGTGGGTCCCCTTCCTGACGTGAGTTTAAGTTCTCTAGCGGTGGTGAGGATTTTGTGAGCAATTTCCTCTACCTTTCCTTGCATAGTGAGCTGATTAGAGAACTTAGTGATGTATTGGCTGGGTTTTAGGGGCGGAATAAAGTAGTCGAGTTCCTTGATGAGGAACCGGTAGCTGCGTCCCACCTCCTTCTTGTTGATGCTTGAGGCGTGGGCGATTTCCTCGAGGGTTCGGGTGACGCCGCACTGTCGACAAGCCACGTATATGGCGGCAGCGGTCACGCCCTGAATAGACCTTCCTCGAATAAGATGTTCCTTAACCGCTTTCCGATAGATGACGGAGGCGGTTTCCAGAATGTTTTTAGGCAGGTTAAGAGTGTTGGCTATTTTAGAGATTTCAGATAGGGCGAAAGCAAGGTTTCGCTCAGTGGCGTCGGAAACCCGTATGCGACGTTGCCACTTTCGAAGCCGATAGATCTGGGCCCTTTGCCCCGGAGTCAGCCTCTTTCCGTAAATGTCACGGTCGTGCCAGTCAATCATGGTGGAAAGTCCTTTATCATGAATGGTGAAGGTCAGGGGGGCGCCGACACGGGTTCGCTTGGCCCGCTGTTCATCATCGAACGCACGCCATTCAGGTCCGCGGTCAGTGAGTTTAGCGGCGATGACAAACCCGCAATTCATGCATACAATTTCGGCGCACTCATAATCCCGCATGAGCCGGGAACTCCCACATTCTGGACACTGTTGAACCTTTATGGGTTGTGGAGGAGCTTTTTCGCTCATCTTTTCTTCTCCATTTTGGATTTTTGGGAGGGGATGGCGTAAAGAACATGGTTAACGAGACGATGCGGGTCTCCTATATCAGGTTTTACAACCACGTATGGAGAGGATGTGGGTCCAAATATGTCAAAAATCATTCCAATAGGCTTAAGGTGTTCGTCCACAACCTTATCGCCGATTCGCGGAAGATTTTCCACCTTAAGAATGATGTTTTTGCTTGAGCTTACGTGGAGGACACAGCCGATTCTCTGCAAAATTTCGTTTTCCCCTCTTAAAAGTTAGGTTTAAGAAACGAGGCGCATTATTTAAATCTTACTGCCAAATCTGACCGTTTTTCGAGTTTTTAGAGTTTTGGCGCATTAGCCTCTTGCGCGAATATTCAAAAGTTCTTTAGCAACCCTTCGTATAATCTGGGTTTTGGATCCCGTTTTAGGAATGGCGATCAAGCCGGTTTTTTGCCATGAAGCGCTTGGATATTGGGCGTCGGAAACGATTTCAGGTTGGAGTCCCATTCGCTCAACCGCTTTTTGAACCTCTTCCAATTTGGGGGTGGTTATAGCGAGTCCTTTAGGAACCCTTCGCCCCTCCACCCGGGTCTTGGTTAAATCGAAGTAAACCAGCCACAGGATGATCTTGTCTTGTTTCCGCATATTCGACCACCAGTCGTTTCAATATTTAAATGCTTAATTGTTGTGGTTGCGCAGGAGGAAATAGGCGTCAGGCTTCTTTGGGGATAAGAATGGCGTTTACAAGCCCGTTTTGTCCAGGGCGGGATGTCACACGCGCGGTTCCTAACGGCGTCTCGATGATTGTTCCTTTCGTGATTACACCTCGACGATCATAATCCACGTTGGCGGGGTTCCTTACCACACGAAGAATCTCCACCCTTTCAGTTTTTCCAGTGGAGAGATCGGAGATGTTTGCGTGTGTTGCGCTGAACAACCGTAGTTTCACGTTCTCTCCATGTCTACGACTAGTCTTCTTTTTAAGGTCACCTAGTGTGGTTTCAGTGGGGAAGGAGCCTCGCTCAAATCGCCTTTTCATTCGATACACGCGCTTCCTACCCCCTGAAGCTTTCCTCTTGCGTAAATCTCCATGCCAAACGGACAAGTCGTTATCTCCTCGGTAATCTCGATGAGACTACAAAAACTTAGCATATAAGGTTATCTACATGAGAAAGGAACTCAAACAGCTTTTACTTTCTAATGCCGCACTTATTTTTTCTTTGTTTGGCTAAAACCCGTCAGCTCTTTTTCGTTACAGAGTTCGTCAGCTGTGAATCCCACCTCATCGATGATGAACTTTGGCTGAGATATCGTGGATGGACTGTACCAGTAGTTGATCGTGACTTTATGTTTCTTGCAGAGAACCTCTATATCAGCTTTAAACCTGTGGTATAGCTGAACAAGTTCCTCTCTGAAGGAATGCACTTTCTCCGGGTTCTTAACTGTCTTCCTACGTGCTCGCGCCATAATTTTGCAAGAACCCTCATGTTTAACTCTCAAATTATTATAAAAGGGTTATTAAGTGCTGGATATATCTCTAGATATTATAACCGTTAACGTGAGAATGGCGGATGCAACAATTTTCTTGGACAAATAGTGGGCATTCGTGTGGATGAGGAGCGTTATGTTGAGAAAAATGTGGCAAAGTTGTCCCAGCTTTGTTGCGTATCACTCTTAGAAGAATGGTCTTCTGCTTCTCAGCTCTGCAGTAAGGTACCTTAGCAATGAAGTTGACTTCTAGGCTTGTGTCATCTTTGTTCGGGTTCAGCTTTGGTGAAATCCTCGAATATGCTTTTGAGTTGTTGCTTCATAGTCCGTAGATCGTGGCTTAATCCGAAGTAGTCGGCGAAGAAGTCGGTGGTTCGGACCACTCTAGTTCGTCCAGCTTTTTCACGAAGGATCAAGCCTAGCTCCTCCAGTTGTTTAAGATGATTGTATGCATGGTGACCCCGCACATCAATGACCTGGGCTTGCGGCACTGGCTGTCGATAGGCGATGTAAGACAGTGTTTTTAGGGGACCCGAAGAAAGGAGTGGTCTCAATGCTAGCCTTCGAACTTCAGGCGTGTATTCCGCCTTTAACTGTAAAACAAAGCGTTCGTCCTCGAGCTCCAAGATTTCAAGGGCGGTGTTTCGGCTTTTATACTCCCTCATGAGTGTTCTCGCAAGCGACTGAATTTTCCTCTTAGAACGAGTCTTAAGGATGGAACCCAACGTCTTCAAATCCAAAGGGCGGCCAGCCACGTAGAGCGCTGCCTCTATCAAAACCAAATCACGTTTCCACGTTTCCTGCTTAAGCAGCTCAGCCCTCGGCTCTTCATCCTCCAATAGCTGGCGCTCCTGCAAGGGTTATGTAGATCTCTCCGAAATCTTCCTCTTGCCACAAGCTGACCTCTCCCCTTTGTGCGAGAAAGAGGAGGGTGATGAAGGTTTTTATGGCTTCCAGTTTTTCTAGTCCAGCTATGACTTTAGAGAAGCCTATCAGATTGGCTTCCCCAGCCAGCTGTAGAAGAAAGCGATATAATTTGTTCATTTGCTTCTCGATTTCCATCAAGTACAGATCGATAGGAGGAAGAACTTCCGGTGGAGGCGGTAGAATAGGTTCTAAGCGCGGCTTTAGACCGAATATGCTTTCACCTCTCAGCACCTCGTCCAAGACTTCTAGCAGATGCTGGACGGTAGTAGACGTTAGCTCATAACGTAGAGGAAGGAATAAGGGCGGTGGGAGAGAATCCAGTGGAGGTTTAGGCGGGGAAGGAGGCTCCTCCAACTTTAGGAGAAGCTTCGACTTCATGAGGTATATGGTGGCAGAAGAATCGAGCGCCACACCCGAGGCTCTAAAATCGACCTCCCCTCTCTTCTCCATTTCCTTTAGAAAGGACATTAACAAGAAGGAGAGGTCCACGTCCCACGGACGTATCTTTTCTAGCCTATGCAGTTCGAAGAAGATGTTCCACGGAGGTTGAAAGTAAAAAGGTTTTTTGACAGAGGGCACCGCTATGCAGCCCCCTTGAACGCGACGGAAACCACATGGGAGACTCCGTTGTGCTCGTACACACCGTAAATCTTCTCAGCTTTGCTCACCATTTCTGGCTTCAGCGTAATAACCATAAACTGGGATTTCGCCGACTCCTCTGCCAGCAGTTCGCCTAGCTTTGCTACATGAAAGGCGTCTAAATGCGCGTCGATTTCGTCAAATACGTAGAAGGCAGCGGGCATGAAGTCTTGTATCGCAAATAGGAAGGCAACCGCAGCCACGGATCTCTCCCCACTGCTCGCCCCACTCACGAGGATCGACGGCTTGCCAGGAAACTGAACCATCATATCGATTCCGCCAGCGAACGGCTCCTCGGGATTCTCCACCTTAAGGGTTGCTTCTCCACCACCCGTGAGTCTCGAGAAGTATCGGCTGAAGTTTGTGTTTATTTTGTTCAAAGCACCTGTGAACACTTCGCGCTTTTTCCGTTCAATCTCGTCCATGAAGGATAGGATGGCTTGCTTTTCTCGCTCGAGCTCGTTCATGCGTAGGGACAGCTCTTTGTATCGCAAAACTTGCTCAGCGTAGTGTGAGAGAGCCAATTGGTTAACGGCTCCAAGCCGCTCCAATTCAAATCGCATCAACTTCAGCGACGACTCTGCCACCTCGAGTTGTTCCGGTAAAACCTTTAAAGGCTCTTCATAACCGAGTTCTTTCAGTCGATGACGATGCTGCTCCAACTGCAGCTGTGAGGTTTGAAGGTTGAGCTGAAGCTGATTAAACAATCGATCAGCACGCTCATACTCAGCATCCAATCGATGCAACTGTTTATCGATGTCATCAATTTGAGAAGTAAATTTTTTAGCTTCTTCCCTAGCGGTTAAAACAGATCGGGAAAGTTCCTCCTTAGATCTTTCAAGCTTCAAAGCTTCCTCCTCAAGTTCCCTCTTTTGTTGAAGGGCTTCCTCAACCTCCTTCTCCGTAGTCAACAGCTGTTGCTCAACCTTTTTTAGTTGAATCTTAATGTTGTCATAGCCTACATTAAAAACGTTTTCGAGCTTCGATTGAAGGGTTGAAAGCTCCGTTTCGACACTACCAAGATTTTGCCGAAGTTTTACGATCTCGTCTCCCAGCTTTCCTCGCTGAACTTCCAGTTCTTGAATATGAGATGGATCGGTTTTTCTTCGTAAGGTGGTTAATTCGTTGCGTAAGGTTTGCATCTCCTTTCGAATAGAGCTGCGCTGCGCTCTTTGAAGCCATATTTGCGCTTTTTCTTTTTCAAGACGCTCTTGAATGCCTTTAATATATCCATCGATATGTTTGATGTTCCGATTGGTGCGCTTGATGTTTCTGCGTGTTCGCATGATTTCGCTTTCCAAGGTGGTGATGGTTTCCGATAATCGAGCAATTTCCACCCGAGTTTTATCGATCTCCTCTTCGAAGGAGGTTACGTCGCTTCCTCTTCTTGCTAGGTGCTCTTGAAGAGTCTTCACTGCTTCATCTAGGCTCTTGACGGCGGTTTCGCTTGGGATAATTAAGGAGAAGTCGATGGGTGCTCGATAATAGCCGCTCTCTATTCCTCCACCAGCCTCATAAAGGTCTCCGCTAACTGTAACTACTCTATAGCCATCACGTGAAGCGGCAAGAGCTGCTTTATCATCACTCGCTACTAGGGTGTCTCCAAAAACGAAAATTACCGCGGGCGCGTACTGTTTCGCGTATTTAACAAGCGTGGAGGCAGCCCCAGTTATTCCCTCAATTTTTGGCGAGCCAACTGGTTTGATGTTAGACAGCCCCTCAAGGGGAATGATCTTGATTCTGCCAAGTTTCAATCGTTTTAGTGTCTCAGTGCACGTGAATGCTGCGTCGAAGTTTTGAACAACAATGGAGTCGAGCCAACCGGCTGCCACTGCCTCCATTGCTTGCTCATAGCCCTTCTCTATTTCAATTAAGTTTCTGAATCGGCCATACATGCCGGGGATCACGCCAAGTTCCCCGAGCTCTTCGATGCTTCTTAAGGCCTTGTCCTCTCCCGCAACTGTTTCAGCTATTTCTCGTTGACTGGCAAATTCCACCACCGCCTCTCGAGCAGACTCAGCGATTTTCCCCGCTTCCATAATCTCTCTTTCTATAGACTCCTTTTGCACGATTCTCCGATCTAGGGTTTGTTGAAGGCTCTTGAGACGCGTCTTCTGCTCTTTCTGCACCCCTTGAAGGTCAGTAAAGGATTTTTTGAGCTCATTAAGAGTGGATTCCAGCCTTTCCTTACGAGCGTTGAGATCGGCTAGTCTACGTGAGAGGACCTTGATTGTTGTTTGACTTCGAGCGTGATCGCCGCGAAGAGCGATGAAGTCTTGGTAAAGCTTGTCTAGTCGTTGTTCGACTTCCCGAATTTTCTTGCTGTTTTCACCTAAATTCGTCCATAGCTGGGCAGTCTCGTTTGAGATGGCGTCGTGTTGAGACTGTTTGCTTGTGATCTCGTTAGATAGGCGATCATGCTCATGTTTTAGTCTCTGAATTCTATCCCGGTTTTCAGTGATTTCATTTTTGATTGCGTTAAGCTGTTGAAGACTGTTCTCTCTCACTTTCTTTAGCCCTTCAAGGCTTGCTGTTCCCGCTCCTATCTTGGTTGTCAGTTCAGTTAGCTTTGATTTGATGTCACCTATCTTAATTTGAACCTCAAGAACGCGCGTACCGCTCTCTTCGACCACTTCTGAACTAAGTTTTCTCCACTCCTTTTCAATTTCGTGACGTTGAGACCGGAGTTTCTCCCTCAATTGCCTTAATTTTTCAACCCTTTCTTCAATTTCTTTGACCTTTAATGAAACCTCTTCCATTTTCCTCTCAGTTTCCCGCATTTCATAGGAGATCTTCATGGCTTCTGACCGCTGAATTTCGTTTTGAATGAAATTGTAGCGAAGCAGTTCATTGCGCTCTCGTTCTAAGTCATCTACCCTTTTTTGCACCTCATCTATTCGACCCATGGCGGTTCGAATAGATATTTCGGCGGCTCGAAGCTTTTCTTCCGCCTCAGCCTTCTCGGCATCATATTGAGCTATACCAACCATGTCTTCTACGATTTTTCTACGATCAATAGAGGAGATTTCAGCCATGCGCGTGACAGTTCCTTGCACCACAACATTGTGCCCTGTTGAACTGATTCCAGCCATCGATAGTATATCAATAATGTTCGATCTTGAAAATCTCCTTCCGTTGAGCCGGTAAACACTTTGCCCGTTCTTGTAAACTTCACGAGAAACAGTTACCGTGCTCGTGTCAACAGGTATGCGGTTATCCGAGTTGTCAAATTGAATAACAACCTTTGCGGCTCTCGCCTTCTCAACATCTGCGTCAGGACCCCCATAAAATATGAGCTTCGCAAAATTTTCAGCTCGGAGTCTTCTGGCGCTTAGCTCGCCCAGCCCAAACAATACAGCGTCTGCGATGTTCGTTTTCCCGCTTCCGTTTGGTCCAGTGAGTACGGTGAAGCCCTTGCCTAGCATAATGCTGGCAGCTTTTGGACCAAAGGATTTGAAGCCCCTCATCTCAATTTTCTTAATGTAGGGCATTTTTATCTGAGCCCGCCTTCACTGTTTTTAAGCTCCCTGTTCTACGAAATTATGCATAAAAATACGTTTTAACTATTACGCAATCAAACTTCTAAAGGTTTTTCATCCTCTTCTTACGCCACGGAACTTTTCCGCCATTGCTTTGACAAAAACCCTTATTTTTTCGCCATCACCATAAACGAGCATATATCCGTTCTTTTGCATTTTGTACGAAAGTTTATTCTCCTTCGCTAATCGTTTTATATCTTTCTGAGAAGTGTCTTCTGAGACCTGAACTCGCACCCAACGTTCCCCCCGTGGAAGCCCCGGAACAAATCTTAAAACGGGTTTTGTCTCCCCCTCCTCACAAATCTTCCTTCTGGCTTCTTCAAGCCTTTTCATCCACTGCTCAACGTAATCTGATCCAAATTTGTTTTGGGCTACAAAAATCAAGTATGATTCTACATTTCCGAGGTATACCTCGATTCTTGGAACGTTTTCAATGTAGGTAGGGTCGGCTTTCAGAATCTGTATCATGGTTTTGGCGGAGCGTAGGTCATTCATCACATCGGTTGGGATGGTTTCCCCCTTCTTTCGAAGGTCGGTGAGCAAATCAGCCAACACTTTCCATGCCTCCTCATAACTCATTAGTCACCTACCCTCCATTTCACAACTTCGAATATCCAAAATAGGCATATCAGATTCTTCATGTTTCGATTACTTTCCTCATCCTTAAATCTTCCGCTACTTCCTCAATTTTAATTCAATCAGGACGTAGGTGGCTTTTACATATGAAAAGGTTTTTGCGACAACTATTGGCGAAATTCCCCCGCAAACTCCATCTCTTTTCTAAATGTTTGTTGTGTTTAAAAATTATTAGGAGTTAAGTTCCCGGTCCTGTTGTAAAATCGCTCTCTAACTTCAAGTATATGTTTCGTATTTTGACCGAAAACATTTAGTAGTGGAAGTTTATCTAGCGTACCACTCCTTTTCTATAATCATGTATCCAAGTTCAAGCTTTGCCATTCGCCCTCTGTGACCACTAGTGAGCCTTACAATTTTTGGGGAAAGGTCGATTTTCCTTGCGTACGCAGTAGCGGCTGCAAAAAAGACGATTGAATTAGCCCCACGGTGCAATTTCTTTCCCTTCTAGAGCGCCCTCTCTCTTTAACTCTTCGAGTATTTCGACTACTAGTACGGGGTCCAATTTCAAGTCTTCTACGATTTTGCTTGTTAAACATCCAGGATGTTTAAACACATACTCTTTTATCTCTGCTTTGGCTTCTTCTTTTGATATGCTCCGCAATTCTATCACTTCTTCAGGCATGAGCATCTGTAGCATTAACTCACGAAGTCCTTGAATATCCAATTCAAACTTCCTCATGCGTTCATCGATCTTTAATGCAAGCTCCTCAATGAGTAGTTCGAGGCTTCTTCTCCAGATTTCCTCAGCCACTTCTTTTTCAGATTCTATTAACTCTCGATTAATCTGTAATAATTTCTTTGCTCCATAGGTTCTTATTCTCATTTTTATTTTACACCTTCAATCAGCTCATAATGCCTAATTTTCTCTGTGGTTGCGTCTACTGTGACTCTCGCCCTGTATGTCGTGCCCCTCTTATTGAAGTCGCAAATAACAGTCCACACCTTCGTACTGTCGTCATATGTAACCCTAATTGCACGAAAGCTTCCAAGTTCTCCAAACGGTCCAAGAGGTTCCCATATTACAAAACGATGAACTATATCTAAGGCGCGTTTAACGTCTTCTATCAATAAACCAGCCCCTTTAGATACAAGGGGTATGATGCTTTTTTAAGTTTATTCTAAGGTTAAAAATGTGAAACATACGACGCCAAAATCTTGAGGAAACACAAATAAAAAATAACTAAAATCCCCAAGAATAATACGAAAAGGTTTTTAGTGTCGTTCCTACAACAAAACAAGCAAAACGAGTTTCTAAATGTGGGGTGATGAGCTTGTCTGTGTTTGCGGCACCTGGGGCATATGATCGCGCGATCACCGTTTTCTCCCCAGATGGACGCCTCTTTCAGGTTGAGTACGCCCTTGAAACGGTGAATCGTGGAGCAACCATACTGGGGATTGCTTGCTCCGAGGGAGTTGTGTTGGGCGCAGAAGAGAAAATCGAAACAAAACTGCAGGACCCAAACTTCACTTGGAAGCTTTACGAGGTGGATGACCATCTTGGGGCAGCTGTTGTGGGTTTGGGATCTGACGCCCGTATCCTAATTGACCAAGCAAGGATCTACTCCCAAAGCAATCGATTAATGTACGATGAGCCCATCGATGTGGAAGTTGTCACGAAACGCATCGGAGACATAAAGCAACTGTATACTCAGCACGCAGGGGTAAGGCCCTTCGGAATCTCCATCATTTTTGGCGGGGTGGATAAAATAGGAAACAAATTGTTTGCAACCGATCCAAGCGGCTCCTACCGAGGCTATAAGGCTGTAGCTGTAGGTATTGGTCGTGAAACAGTGGAGGGCATTTTAAAGGCGGAGTATCATGAAGACATGACCTTGGACGCGATCATTAAGCTTGGTATAAAATGTCTTGTGAAGGCTCTGGAGACAAGGGGGGAGACACCGAGGGTTAAGGTTGCAGTGATTCCATCCGCAACAAAGAAGCTTAAGATGCTCACTGACGAAGAGATCGAGGCTCATCGGAGGGGCATCGAGGGCAGTGGGACTCCATGAGTCAGCGTTACACTGTAGCGCGCATAACCTATGAGGGAGAACATTTCGAGATTCTCGTAAAGCCAGAGCCTGCTCTCTCGTTTAGGCTTGGAAAACTTACGTCAGTTTCTGAAGTACTGGTCACCGACACCATTTTTACCGACGCTAGCAAAGGGACGAAACCAGCGGAGGACAAGTTGAAAAAAGCTTTCGGAACCACGGATACCGTCAAGATAGCTAGCATAATCTTAAAGAGGGGTACATTGCAGTTAACCACTGAGCAACGGAGACAACTTATCGAGGATAAACGAAAACGAATCATCTCTTTCATATCCCGCCAATGCATTGACCCGAGAACCAACCTGCCTCATCCCCCTCTACGCATAGAACAAGCAATGGAGCAGATTCACTATTCGATAGACCCCTTTAAGGAAGTTGAAGAGCAAGCAAGGGAAATCATAAAACTTTTGCGGCCAATTTTACCCCTAAAAATGGAGCAGGTCTCCGTGACTGTCCGCATCCCACCCGAGTATGCGAGTAAAGTTTACGGAACCGTTAAGGGGTTTGGAACGATAAAACGTGAGGAGTGGCGGGCTGACGGATCGTGGTTTGCGATCGTGGAATTGCCCGCTGGGCTTTACGGCCCCTTTTTGGAAAAGCTCGGAGAAATGACTCGGGGAAACCTTGAAGCAAAATTAGTTGAATAAGTTCTTTATGGAGGTGATGAAATTTGCCTACTTTTTATGAGAGGAGGCAACTTGTAACGCCTGGCGACCTGCTTGCTGAGGACGATTACGTAGCTGGCGAAAACACGTACAAAGATGACGGAAAAATTTATGCTACCCGAGTTGGGCTTGTCGATTATGAGGATCAAAAAGTTCATGTCGCTGCCTTAAAGGCGTTTTACATTCCCTATGTTGGAGATATGGTTATTGGAAAAGTGGTTGAGGTGGTCCTTGGCGGATGGATAGTTGACGTGAAAGCGCCCTACCCCGCTTTGCTTCGAGCCTCAGACGTTCTCGATCGACCATTTAGACCTCAGGAAGACGATTTGCCGTCCATCTTCGACGTGGGCGACCTCATAATTGCCAAAATAGTCGCTTACGACCGAACACGCGACCCTCTGTTAACTGTTCGCGAACCAGGCCTTGGGAAAATTACCCGGGGTCAGGTTGTTGAAATCACCCCTACGAAGATTCCGCGAGTTATCGGGAGGAAGGGATCGATGATAAATATGTTAAAGCAAGAAACAGGATGTCACGTTACTGTTGGTCAAAACGGCTTAATCTTTGTGAGTGGTAAGACTCCAGAAGACGAGCGGCTCGCGGTTATGGCTATTCGCAAAATTGAACAAGAAGCCCACACGAGTGGGTTAACAGACCGTGTAACTGAGATGATCCGAAGGGAAAAAGGAGGGGTTTAACATGCTTCAAGAGAAGCCTCGTAAACTGATCGATGAAAGTGGTGTTCGGTTGGATGGAAGAGGGTTAAATGAATTGAGGCCGATAAAGATAGAGGTTGGGGTTCTTAGCAACGCTGATGGCTCTGCGTACATTGAGCAAGGGAAGAGTAAGATTCTTGCCGCGGTGTATGGTCCAAAAGAGGTTCATCCCAAACACTTAGCTCTGCCGGATCGAGCTCTGCTTCGCTGTCGTTACCACATGGCACCGTTTTCGGTTGAAGAAAGAAAGTCACCGGCTCCGTCAAGAAGGGAAATGGAGCTGTCTAAAGTAATTCGAGAGTCCCTAGAGCCTTCTGTTTTTGTGGAGTACTATCCGCGAACATCGATCGACCTTTTTATCGAGGTTCTGCAAGCGGACGGCGGGACGAGATGCTCGGGAATCACTGTTGCTTCTCTAGCCTTGGCAGATGCTGGAATTCCCATGAGAGATCTTGTTGCGGCATGCGCGGCTGGGAAGGTGGAAGGACGTTTAGTACTAGACTTAACTGACTTCGAGGACAAGGGGGGTGAGGCAGACGTGCCCTTGGCATGGATGCCCAACTTAAACGCTGTAACGCTGCTTCAGATGGACGGAATGTTAACGATCGAGGAGTTTGAGCAGGTTGTGAACCTCGCCCTCGAAGGCTGTAAGAAAACATACCAGCTTCAAAAGGAGGCTTTGAAGGTAAAATACGTCACTGTGAAGGAGGCGGTGGAGGAATAATGTCCTCAATCATGGTCTCACGCGTAAAGCAAAAACAAATCGCCCAGTTGATTTCTAGCGGAAAGAGGCTAGACGGACGAGGGTTGACCGACTATCGTGAAGTTCAGCTGGAAGACGGAGTCATCGAGCGTGCTGAGGGCTCGGCGCGCGTGCGTCTAGGCAAAACTGAAGTGATGGTTGGAATAAAGGTTGAAGTCGGCGAGCCGTTTCCCGACGTACCCAACGAGGGTGTCCTTACCGTGAACGCGGAGCTGGTGCCGCTGGCCTCGCCTACGTTTGAGCCTGGACCACCCGACGAGAACTCCATCGAACTTGCTCGAATCGTGGACAGAGGGATACGAGAGTCTAAGGCAGTAGCTTTAGAAAAGCTGTGTGTTGAACCTGGAAAGAAGGTTTTCATCGTCTTTGTCGACATTTATGTTCTGAATCATGACGGAAACCTCATTGACGCCTCAGCTATAGCGGCGTTAGCCGCCCTTCTAAACACTAAGATGTTCAACTATGAGGTGAAGGAGGGCGAAGTTAAGATAAAGCCGGGCTACACCCCGCTTCCGGTAAGAAATTATCCGATAGCGGTAACGTTTGCCAAGATCAGCGATAAGCTTGTGGTTGATCCTTGGCTGGAGGAGGAACAGGTCATGGATGCTCGGCTCACGATGACTCTGGAGAAGGACGGAAAGGTTTGCGCGGTGCAGAAGGGTGGCTACGGCTACTTCACGATGCAACAAGTATCAGAAGCCACGAAGATAGCTAGGGAAAAGACTGAAGAACTGCGGAAGCTTGTGGTGAAAGGCTGATGGGTCGAAGGCGAACAAAGAAGGTTGGCCCGGCAAGGGGACTCGGGGCACGGTACGGCACCACTGTCCGAAAACGATACATTGAGGTGATTTCGAGTTTAAAAAAGGCTCACACGTGTCCTCAGTGCAGCTCTGAGTCGGTTCGAAGACAAAGCGTGGGTGTGTGGAAATGTGGGAAATGCGGCTTCACCTTCACTGGCGGCGCTTACACGCCCGTAACAAAACTAGGTGTCGTGGCGAAGCGTGCCGCAAAGGGCCTACCACCTGAGGCTCTCATGGAAGAGGAAAAAGAAAAGTGATACTACTGAACACCTCTCGGAGGCCCACAAGTAGGATAAGAACGTTTTGTCAGGACCTTGCCCGCTTTGCACCGCACCCAGATCACGTTTATGCTCCTTCCTGAGACGATCGAGGTGGGTCCTGCATTACCGTATCCTCTGTGGTGTGGGAAGCCTGAAGATGAAGGCTCACGCGGTTATTCGCCTGAAGTTTCCGTCAGAAAAGCATTTGGCAATCCTGCTCAAAGCGTTGGAGCCTGAAACTAGAAGTGTGCCTACTCTTCGCTCCCGAGTTCAAGTTATGGGTGAAGGCAGCACCTTAACGCTGAACTTTACGGCGAGAGACACCTCTGCCTTAAGAGCGTCCATCAACTCCTACCTGCGCTGGATTGCCCTCGTGAATGAGGCATGTCTCGTTTTGGAGTCGCTGAGTAAGAAATGATTAGATAAAGAAAGTTTACATAAAAACACTTTAATTAATGTAAGGTTATAGTCTGTGGGAGCTCTGAAGGGGCTCTTCAAGACATGAGTAATGCGTTTGAGGAATGGAAATGAGTGAGGAGATTTCGAGGCTTCCACCCCATGTTCAGGAGCGTTTGTTGAGGCTTCAGCAGCTACAGCAGACGTTGCAGGCGGTTTTGACACAAAAGCAGCAACTCGAGCTGGAGCTTACGGACACGGAGCAAGCGTTGAGCGAGTTGGAAAAGTTAACCGACGATGCGGTCGTTTATAAGTCGATTGGCTCGCTTCTCGTGAAGTCGGAGAAGACGAAGTCGACCACCGAGCTAAACGAGAGGAAAGATCTTCTTAACATGAGGATTGGCGTGTTGGGTAAGCAGGAAGAACGACTGCGGAGCCAAGTGAAAGATTTGCAAGTGAAGCTGCAGCGTGATTTACGTCCGCTTGCACCGCCATCGCCGCCTGAGTCTGAATCCTAGGTGAAGCTTTTGGAAGAGATAGGCATATCTGAGCTTACTGCTGAGCAGATAGAAGAGTTGTGTAGGATTGCGGAGAAATCCGCGAGGGAATACGTCCTTTCCAAGGTTCCTTCTCAGCGGATCTCTGATCTCAACATAACTGTGGATACTGAAGGGGTGAAGCCGATTACCGTGAATGTAGACGTGGAAATCGTTTTGTCGCCCTTGATGAAAAACTATGACGTGGAAAAGTTGGCTAACGAAGCCAAAAACGAAGCATTTTTGTCGATTGAAAAGTACTTAAGGAAGCTCCATGCTGGTCTGCGTCTTAACGAAACATTAAAAGGCTAAGCTTCGATGACCATCCACCACCCTAGGAGACCTAAACAAATAGGTTTATATAAGGGGGATAATTAATTTCCTTTTGGGAAATAAATATGTTGGATGAGCGCGTGGCTATCCTACAGGCAATAGCCCCAAATCCCTGTGGTGTAACGGAGTTAGTTAGGAGGTTGCGATGGAAGCCGGAAAGGGTGGTCTCTCTTTTGAGAAAAATGGAAAGAGAAGGTCTTATAGACTTTCTAGAAAATTCACATTCGAGAAAGGCAGGCAGACCACCGAAAGCAGCTACAGTTACAATGCTGGGCAACGAGTTATTAAATGACTTTTTGGAATGTAAAAAAAAGATTATCCAGATAAATGAAAACGATATAAAGAGTGCAGTATATCAAGCTTCTTTATGTGAACGTCTTATAGAACATAACATTTCTCCTTATCAAAGATTTTTTGAGTTGAATAACCTTGCTCTCAGAATCAGGAATTCCGTCCTTCACAAAGGCTCTACATAAACTTGTCCAAGTTTTTGAAAAAGAGAAAATAGACTATATGTTAATTGGAGGCTTAGCACTACCCGCTTATGGTCTGGTAAGAGCAACACAAGACATCGATATAGCAATAGCTGTAAAAAATATAGAAAGTTTAGAGCGTCTATTCAATAAATTGATTGAAAGAAGTATTAAACCGACTTCAAAACCAATCCTTGGAGCAGCTTGCATGTATTTTCTAGACTCAGAAAACATGGTTGATATTGAGATTTGGCAAAAACCAGATGGAATAATTCTTGATGAAGAACTATTAAGACGAAGAAATTACATAGAGTTAGAAGAGAATCTTCTCGTTTGGATTGTTGGCGCAGAGGATTTTATAATAAACAAATTAGCTAGGACAGATAGAAGAGTCCTCGACGAAAGTGATGTCGTATCTGTTTTGGTTAGACAAAGAGGAAAGTTGGATAGAAAATATCTGAAAGAAAGAGCAGAGAAAGCTGGTGTGTTAGCTTTATTGGAAACCTTGGAACGTAAGGTAGTGGCTTAAAAGTCAAATTGAAAAGAAGATAAGATCATCTGTTAAACAAATAATTATAGAATCGGTTTCAATGAGTGGAAGCTATAATTAGGTTTGGTGGACGACGACGCCAAGTACGAGGACATGCAGAAGAGCCTCAAGGAGCTCATCCCTTGGGATGAGATTCCGCAAGAAAGTTGGGAGCGTGTCGTCGGGCTTCTTTGGCTACTCGCAAAACACACTTGCAAAGCACAGAAGCCTAAGTGTGGGGAATGTCTCCTAACGGACATCTGCGAGAAAAGGATACGTCTCCTATCAAGTGAGGGTTAGTTGCTTTTTTCTTGACCAACTTTTACTTTCAAGGCTTTCATTCCTATGTATGAACCACTAGAAGTGTCAAGATGTGAGAATTGGGTAAAGTTATCGCTGAACCTAGAGAACTGATTAGAATTGTGAGGGAATAAAGAGATAAATTATGTCCTTAACTTTCATTTTCAAGCATTTATAAGAACTGAATCAGACTAGGAACATTTTTTAAGTTATCTTTCCCATTCATCTTAAGAGTAATAGAAAAATGTTATTTGGTAACTTATTCTCCTAGTAAAGAGTGTGGTTTGACTTGGAAAAGGAAGATGTGGTTAGCGGAATAGGTGCAATTGTTTCAACAGTTGCTGTCGTTTTGGGATATCTTTGGAGCATAGGTTTTATTCAATTAATGTTCTCCTTCTTGGCAGGCTCTTTTTCTACCTACTTAATTCAGCATAGGCTTCAGGTTGAGTCCGAGAAGCGGAGAATCTATAGAGAGCATGAGATTCTGATGCGAGATACGGTTTATGGACCTTTATTCCAGGCTATGAATCAAATTCTTGAGCGGCTTGAGGACATCAGAAGACCAGATGAGGGCACATACGACAAGAATCCTATGAAGGGCATAGAAAAGGTAATGGAACACTATTTGTTTCGCCTTTCTGAGAATGAGCTAAGGAATGAAGTCTCTCAGATATACGATGACCTTGTGGAGTATCGTGACGCACTTCAAAGAGCAGAAAGAGCAGTCTATGATATTGCAGTTCCTAAACTCAGGGAAGCGTATGGTTCATATATAAGCTCTACAGATCCTCGAAGTGTCTTCTTTACCTTAAGTGACCACCAAATGACGATAAAAAGTATTGGATTTATAAGTGCCATCTTGAAAAGAGTGAATCCATTAAAATTGTTCCAAGAAGCTGGTGCTGACTTAGAAAGCCCAGCAATTGAAGTGCTCTTCAGGGGCTCTAACGTACAGCTCACGAAGAAAATAGATGAAGTTTTCACAGAGATAGAACATTCTGCATGGAAAGAGAATAGGTTGCTTGAACATGAAGAAAGGCGAAAGAGATTAGCAGATGCTCTAAAAATGACCATTCCCAAACTAGAGAGAAAAATAATAGCATAGAAAGTTTTTCTGTAAAAAGGGGGCAAAAGAAGAAGTAACCTCTCCAAAGGATTTCAAGGATTTTACCATAATCATAGTCCACGATGACGGAATAGGACTTATAAGCAATAGCAAAACAATCCCAGTGAGATAATGGTACAAAGTATCTCTGCCAACTTCACGAATAAGAAGGGATATCTTTTTAACAAATAATTAAAGAATTGGTTTCAATGAATAATAGAAAGAGAGAGAAAATTTCTCCGTTGTCTAGGACTGTCTAAGGCTGTCTAGTCTCCCCCT
>Ga0315314_1001464_pt1 | contig 21345 bp, 18 predicted proteins | sample TDP9_MG_FD_203631 | JGI IMG/M metagenome (GOLD analysis project Ga0315314, IMG submission 203631) | Freshwater sediment microbial communities from Lake Towuti, South Sulawesi, Indonesia - TDP9 | ecosystem: Environmental > Aquatic > Freshwater > Lake > Sediment | place: Indonesia: South Sulawesi... | reverse complement strand
CTGTGGTGCTTTCTTTTAGGCGTTCTAGAGCTGCTCCTAAAGTTTTTGTGTTTGTGATCGCCTTAGCTTCTTTCAGGTTGGGACAGAAAACGTCGCATGATGCTAGAAGATGTTGAAATAGTTGAGGCTTTGACTGAATCAGGTTGTATGCTCCCGGATCAAATACGACTCTTACTTTATGATGCTTGGCAATATCAATGGCCTTTAATATGGCATTTTGCTGATCTGGAGAGACTAGGGAGTAACCGCAGACGTAGAGATACTTGGAGGCTTCTATGAGTTGTTTAGAGCTTTCAATTTCCTCTGGTGTTAGTTTGTCGTTGGCTCCTCTAAACACTAGGAAGGATCTTTCTCCCTCGCAGTCTGTTAAGACTATAACTACGCCTGTCGGCACGTCTGGGTCGAAGAGGATATTTGTGGCAACATTGTTCGATTTTAGGTCTTCTTCATAGATTTTTCCATGCATGTCTCTTCCCGCTTTTCCTATGAGAGCGGTTTTTAATCCCAGAAGCGACATTCCAACCGCGATGTTTCCTGATCCGCCCGGGACGAGCTTGGCGAAGTTAAGGTATGAGGTGCCTCCACGAGAGAAGCTGTTCCTCCACGTCTTTTTCTGGGCTATGACATCGAAGAGGATATCTCCAACCACTGTGCAGTCGAGGGGATTCGTATCGAAGTCCTTAACCGCGGAAGTAAAGTTGAGGTCTGCCATCCACGGGCCAAGGGACAACAACAGGGTTGCTGGGATGGTGAAGCCGAAGTTACCGCCTAGGATACCTCAAAGCTTCTCCGATTGCTGGAGATTCTTGTCAGGGCCTGTGAGTTGAGGCGGTTTGCGCCGCTGCATGTATAATCACATCTATATCCTTAGGTCCCTGTTCAAGCTCATTTAGGTTTCTGACATTTCCTCTTATCAACTTGACGCTATGATACTTTGTCAGCGAAGTTCATCTCCCTTCGCTCGACCGTGTCCTATGGTACAATTTCTCTCATATCTGAGTATTTGCAGCGAGGCTACTTAATCCTATAATAACACCATTGTCCCGTTGCCACTGAACGGTTTTCCCTCCAAGTCTTCCTTGTCCATTAACTCCTCAAGTTATTTGACCTCTCGCCTAAGACGGATCTTCTACTCTTGGTTTACTCTTCGTTTAGCCATAGACAAGACCAACCCCCAGATACTTAAAGCCAACCCTCGTGGCTTCGTTAGGGTCGAATATTCTTCTTCCGTCTACAATTAGGGGCTTCTCTCTCATGAACTCTTTGACTCTTGAGAGATCTAGTCCTTTGAAGCTTTTGTGATCTGTGGCCACTATGAGACAGTCGGCATGCCGAACTGCCTCCTCAAGAGAATTAGCGTTAACAGCTCCGAAGCTTTCCTCGCATAGGGGATCGTAAATCATGACATTTGCTCCAAGCTGCTGAAGGATTTTCACTATCATTTCAGAAGGGCTGAAACGAGGATCATCCATATCTCCTTTGTAAGCGGAACCTAGTACTGCAATCTTCGAGCAGTTCATTTCCTTGCCCAAACTTCTCATTCCCTGAACAGCAAGCTCAACCACATGTGTTGGCATATAATCGTTGAGGTCTCGAGCGTTTCTGATTATTCTGGATACATAGCCTTTAGCTTCTGCTGGATGCAAAAGTAAGTATGGATCCTTAGGCAGGCAAGGGCCGCCAACACCGGCACCTGGTAGGTGTATATTGACTCTTGGATGAGTATTAGCAAGCCTTATTACTTCAATGACATCAACACCAAATTTCTCGCAAATTAATGCAAGCTCGTTAGCGAATGCTATGTTCGTGTCACGGAAACTATTCTCAGCAACTTTGACTACTTCAGCTATAGTAGAATCTCTGATGAATACAGATCCCTTGGTAATCGATCTGAAAAGTTCGGCTGCAAGCTCTCCGCTATGAGGATCAAGGCTTCCAATGATCTTAACATTTTCAGCTAACTCTCTAAGAGCTCTACCGGGAGCAATACGCTCGGGGACGTAAGCAAGCCAGAAATCAACACCAGTTTTCAAATTGCTGGAACGTTCGATCAATGGCATGATGAAAGTACGTAAAGTCGTAGGAGGAATTGTGCTCTGAACGAGGACAAGCATACCTCTCCTCAAACCGTCTCCGACAACACGTAAAGCGGACTCCAAGCAGGTCAGGTCAGGACTGCCACCTATGATGGGTGTGGGAACGCAGATAATGACAACATCGGATTCCTTGACAGCCTTCAAACCATAAATGGTAGCAGTGAACGAACCATTCTTGACACTCTTTTCAACAAGTTCCGCTAGGCCAAATTCCTTGCTACTTATTCCTTTGAGGACTGATTGCACAACATCGAAGTTAACATCGACACCTGTGACACGAAAGCCTACGCTAGCAAAGACAGCAGCGAGAGGCAATCCGATCCGTCCTAGACCGAAAATCGCAATCTTCGCATCATGGTCTTGTATTTTCTTGCTCAAAGTTCCGGAAGAACAGTCTATCATATCAAACCTCTCTATGATTATTTCTGTCTATTTCCGCTGGGGCGAGAATGTTGATTAGTGATTTGATTTTCTTTGTCCCAATCTTTGACGGATGACGAATGTGGTACCTTAACAGGCTTTTCCAATGCCTTTTGACGTAGTATCTTTCCGCCCTTCTCCTAGCAATTTCAAGTAACACTTCTACCTCTTCTCTTGGCACATTGCCCTCAACTTGAATGATATTATTGGGGAGAACCCGATGAATGTACGCATGTTTTGTCACATAATCATGCAATTCTGTCCCAGGGAAAGCGTGTAGCGGATTAAACCAAATGCCGTCAAGGCCTAGACGAAAAGCAAAATCAACTGTCCTTTTCATATCATCTATCGATTCGTATGGCGATCCTAATATAAAACTGCCCATCAATTTGATGCCCGCTTCTCGGGTCAACTTCACTGCTTCCTTAACATGCTGTACTGTTGTGCCCTTTTTGTAGAAGTTGAGCGTTTCATTAGATCCGCTTTCAATGCCAAACCAGACAACTTGGCAACCAGCTTTCTTCATAGATTCTAATAGTTCATTGTCTATGTTATCCACCCGTGACTCACATTGCCACGTGATATCTAAGCCTCGGCTCAGCATCTCATGACAGAAGTCCAGAACACGTTTCTTACTAAGAGTGAAGTTGTCTTCATGGAAGTCAATAGATCTGATGCTGTATTTTTCTTTGATGTGTTCGATCTCGTCGACAATTCTCTTTCCGCTCATGCCCCTCCATGATCCGCCCCAAATGCGTGGAGAAGAGCAGTAAATACATCTGTAAGGACAACCTCGACTTGTGGACATCGTCGTAACTGGCGCCTCCAAGGAATGTGACTCTTTGTATTCGGGATATTCCCTAATTGGAAGGAGATGCCTCGCAGGAAACTTCAGTTTGTCGAGATTCTTGATGTAATTTCGTGGAGGGTTCAAGTGAAGATGCCCAAGAGAATCTCTATAGCAAATACCTCTTACATGAGACAAGGATCTTTTTTCAACCAGAGAGCTCAGATATTCTCTTACCGTAAGTTCTCCTTCGCCGTAGACTGTAGCATCGAAACATCTGTACGCCATAACTTCTTCTGGGAAAAGTGAAGGATGAGGCCCGCCGGTGAAGACCACTATATCTTCGTCAAGATTCTTGATTGATTTTGCCAGCTCGACGCAGCTCTCGAAAGTAAATGTTGTCATTGAGATGCCTATGGCATCAGGATTGAAACTGCTGATTTCGTCCATGATCACAATTAGCTTGTTTTTCTCCAGATAGTTGTCGATGATCTTGACCTCACAGAAATCTTCTAAGTAAGACGCAACGAAGGCTAGACCCAATGGGGGCTGAGGAGTCGTATCCCACAATGGAATAGCTACGTTGGGGAAGATAAACAGAACCTTCATCACGAGATTTCTCTCTTGGTTACATAGTTGAGTGACATAAAAGGTGAGCTATGCTTACCGTCACGCTCTGCTAGAGCTTCTTACAGTAGAAGATAGTTAGAAAAGAGAAGTACTTAAACGGTGATTTCGAGCTAAGATTCTCGATCTGCCCGAGAAACGGTCGTCTTAACACTCCTACACCACATACTTTCCTTACGCAAAATCCCGTAGATCTTAAGGCGTTTTTCAGAAAGAAATAGGAATCTCTGCAATAACCCTGCTCTAATAGCCAGAATGTTCTATCTCTTGAAAAGATCTTAAGAATTTTCTTTAACGTGGACCTAATTCCTCTATCCTTCATGTGCTTGTAAACGGATATCAGCTTATCGGTGATCAAGTTAAAGTCAAAAGAGAAACTGTTACCAGTAGAAAGGATAAGAATCCCGTCAGGTTTTAAGATCCTTGAGATTTCTGTTAGGAAGATTATGACATCCGTGGAGGAAGCTATAATCTGAATAGCAAGTATTAGATCAAAAACCTTAGCTGGAAATGGAAGCGAGTGGCAACTTCCTTGGAGGAGGAAGGCATTTAGGGATTCGCGAATAGCGACTTTTTTTGCGCTTTTCAACATATTCATGGAGATATCGTAAGCGATGACCTCATTGCTCACTTCAGCTAATTCCTTTAAGAATCTTCCTCGACCCGCTCCTAAGTCCAAACTCCTGCTTACTGAGCCGGGTAACATCTCTATGATCTTTCTTTTTTCATGTAGCAACCAAAGGTTCTTTATACCCTTGGGGCTACGCCAAGCAGAGTCAAGCTCATATCGCCTCTTGATTTCACGTTCTATACTTCTATCCATCTTTTCGATCTACAGACCTATACGATGAATTGTTATTTTTTCTTTTCCAATATGCAAATGACACTGCCAGCGATCAACTCCTTTACGATTGGAAGCCTAGCCACTCTGTTGGTGATCTGATAATGCAGGATGTTAATCATACTAGCGCTGTGTCTCAACATCCTTTCGAACCTTCTCACCGTGATTCTATTTAGTGAGTTATAATCATCCCATTCCATCGAGGGTGTCCTAAAACCTATGGGTGCCTTTCTGAGCAATATTTTCTTAACAACAGACCTTGGCAGAAACAAATGCAGCCACCATCTGCTTATGAAGTTATACAGATGCCCTCCCAACGGGCTGTAGTATGGAACGAAGTTGATGGATATGTGTCCCCCAGCCTTCACAACCCGCAATGCTTCCCTCAGCGTGCCTTCTGGATTATATACATGCTCCATAACATCATCAAGGAACACCACATCAAATGAGTTCCTCAAGAGTGGTAGGTTGCATGAATTGCCGAGTATTACCGCAAAGCTATCGAAATTCGTTTTGCAGTATTCTACAGAATCCCGTGATATATCTAATCCGATCGCTTCCTTAGCAGGCTCTGAGTAAAGAAGTGTCTTGCCGCCGAGTCCACAACCTACATCTAGAATTCTTTTTCCAACAATCGATATTTTACATTGTTTGAGTCTTTCTAAGGCCTTCCTTGCGCCATATCTTTGATACCTGTTATAGTCCTTCTTGGACAGCCATCTCTTTTTATATAGCTCATTGAGAGTAATCGCATTTCCCCCATCTACTTAGAGCATATAATAACCACCCATAATGATACGGTCGGGATTCGTAGTCTATCTCATAACGAGAGAGAAAATCAGCAAATCCTCCCAAGTTTGCGTTCACTAAGATGCTAGAAACGATTCGAAAGGGTTTTTTCCTGCGGATAGATCGCCAAATGATATTCTTATCCCAGTCAACTATTGACACCCCTAATTCATTTTCACCAAGAAGCCAGTTTAAGCCTTTAAATGCATAATACTGAAAATTCTCTCCACTTACTTCAGACAAATATAGAAGCGCCATAGGCGACATTCCATCTTGATGAACTGAATAGACAGGATATCTATCCGCGACAGTCCCTCTTCTAATATCATAAGCCCACCACCATTGCCCTCTTGGACCTTGTAATGAACAGATTTTTTGGCAACAACGTATCGCACAACTTAGTGCCTCTTGGTCACCAAAGAGTTTGTAGTACCTAGCAAGGGAATAGATCGGATAAATTTGATTATTGAAGGTCGAAAATCGTCTATTTTCATGGGTTTCATAGAACAAACAGGTTTCTTTATTGAAGCAGTGCTGGACAAGTATATCTTTTACTTCCTCAGACTTCTTGGTGGTTCGCCTCGACTTGACAATCTCATGGTATTGCAAGAGGCCCGATAACAGCCAAGACAACTCCATCGTTGCGTAAACCGTACGGGTTGGCGTCTCGTATGGTTTGCCCCGATCATTTATCGCTTTGAAAACAGCATCTGACACCGATTCTTCGTTCTTGGATAACAACCACAAACACAGTCCCAGATCCCCAATGTTTTCCGGCTGCTTAGACTTTAGCTTATTGGACAAGCTCCTTACCATATCCTTCAGACTACTCTTTGAGTAGAAGCCACATTTCTCATATTCTGTCAAGCCAATCAGCGAAATCAAGGTGTATCTAACTGATCGACCGCACTTCGTATAGTGATGTCCGATATTTGACCATTTGTAGCATACAACTCCATCTTGGTAAAAGGAGTCATACAGCGCATCCTTCGCCAATTCGACTAATCGATTTACATCAATCAGTTTGATTACCTGTCTATTGTGTTTTCGATAATATCCCTTACCTGTTTGGCGATCAATCTATGATCAAATCTCTGCTCTGCAATTCCTCTGGCATTCTGGCTCATTTTTTTGGCAAGGTGTGGATTTTGAATGACTTGCATAATGCCTTCAGCAAGCTCCTTTGAACTCCCAGGCTCAACTAGATACGCGTTATCCTTGTGTCTCGCATACTCGTTTACCCCACCCACGTTCGTTGCCACAATGGGTAATCCACATGCCATAGCCTCTTCGAGTTTTATTGGAGTTGAAACATTGGTAACGAGGTTAGACGGGCGAGGCATGACAAAGACGTCATAACAAGGTAGCACATCAAGAAGCGCGTCATGTGAGACAAAATTACGTCGTATTTTCTTCCCGATCCTCTTTTCCCGTATCATCGCCTGTAGGTGATCAGGAAGGGCCTTGCAGTATAACGTTAAATTCACATCATCCATATCTAACATGCTCAAACTCTCCAAGAGACACTCTAGCCCCTGCCATCTTTGTGTTCCGCCGACATATACGAGGGATGGCTTTTCGAACTTGAAGCTCTTCTTTACTCGGTATCTACTGAGATTTATAGGAATAGGTATGATACGTATATTCTCTGAAATATCAGGAATCCTTTCTTCATATTCTTGAATAAAGTAGGATTTCAACTTGCTGTTGTGAACTCTAACTACGTCTGCGTATGATGCGCCTAGGAATCTCTCCATCTCAGCGAATCTCGTTACAACCTCATTCTTGTGGAGCAGATTTCTCTGTCCGGCAATTGACGAGTTCAAATCATAAAACGACATAATCTTCTTCCTTTTAGCTAGTTTCAATAAGATCGAGCCGTATATGTCACGAACCCACACGTAATCTGTGGGGTGATTGAGTGACAGAAATGCATGGGACCCATATAACAGGCTACCGAGTACCGGGAGGTCAATAGGGCTAGAGCATACTTTTACTTCTGAAAAAAGCCTCAGACACTCGCACATGTTATTCAAGTGAATATCCATTCCTGAATCTGAGGCAAAAGTTGTGCACGCAAACAGGGTGCCCTTCAAGGCTATTTGCTCCTCATCGGTGGCATCGCAACTTATACCAGATCGTGTTCCATCTTAGAGTTGACTTTTGGGTTCCAAAAAACCGGTTATCTCTCCGTTGTCGTAAACTCTGTTGTATATTTCATTTAACGTAAAGCGAGGGTCATAGTTGACCTTCACCAATCCCCACGCCGATCCAGGCAGGCCTCCCCACACGACAATAGGTTCTCTAAGCATGCTAGCCCTAACAACTACTAACCCCTTTTCTAATAGTGGCACGAAGTCCCTCCTCCAAAACCAAGCTTCTTTTGCTATGTCTTCGTATCGCGCTTGTTGGTAGTGTTGCATAACGTATATCTCATTCAGACACGTGCATGACGCAAGATCGCTCGACATTACGTATTGGTCCTGAAGAGTCATAATGGTCTTTGCAGCTCGAACCTGAGATTCTGTGAAGGTGAAGCGAGCTAATATGTTGCTTGAGTAAATGGGGCTGTCCATGTTTGAAGTAGGATTTGTAATCAAGAAGAAAGAAAGAAAGAAAACAAACGACAAGAGCAGACATATCCTCCTTCTGTTTCCTCTAACTCCGGCGAGGAGTACAGAAAGGCTAAGCGCAGCCGGCACCGACATGAAGAACTCAGAGGCGTACATCCAACGATCTTCGTAGAAGAAAGGGATGCCGGTTATGACTCCTATAATTGGGACTATTGTAACAGTGGCTGCACTGATCACCCAAAAGAAATGAGCCCTACGCTTGATAAATAGCATCAGCAACAGACCGATAGTAGACAACATGTAAAAGACAGAAAATCCAAGATAGCTGAGAAAATTTTCGAGCCACATACTCTTCGCGTACTCTTCTACAGCGGTCATAGCAATCCTTCCCGTTCCCAAGAGAATATTAACAAGAGAAACTCCGAATTGTTCGCTTATGTACGGGTCGAATATCCACTTCGTTAGAACTGCTCCGACAAAGTAAGCCCACAACGTGAACAAATATCGAGGCGGCGCAGTCTCATTGGGGTATACACGGCTCGGCAGTTTGTCACATGCGAGGAGCGCCGCGATAACGATGAAAAGAATTCCTGAGGTGATGGTATGCGTTAAAGGAGTTATAGCAAGAACGATGAGAAGTAATGGAAGAGAATGGTAATTTGACCTTAAGGTAAAAAGTATTTTCACACAGAGAACTACGAGTAGGAGCGCGAATGTTGATGGTATTACATAAAAACCCGCCTTTATCTGGTAATCAGCCATAGCTAGAAAGAGCGTAGCGAACAAGCCTACTCTCGAAGAAAAGAGCATCTTTCCCAAGAGGAACCCAATTAGCAATATAGGTATGCAGGAAAGAGAAGCTGAGAGCATCATGGAATATCTGTAGTCAAAACCTGTTAGCAAGGAGAATGTACCAATCAGCAAGTGAAAGACAGGCATGCTACTGTACACAAGCCACGGGTTAAAGGGCTGACTAATCGCGGGAATTTTCCCTTCCTTCATTATAACGAGGGTCAGAAGTCTGTGGGTGTGTGTGTCAGCTCCGATGAGATCTGGAAACACGAATAGGGGAGTCCACCGTAAGGAGAGTGCTAGAAGTATTATCTTTAACAGAATGTTCGTATGATCGTGTGTGTCTGTCGTCGAGGCTATTTCTAAGGCTAGTAGAGAGGAAACAAAACTCATCATAATGAAGTAGCCTATAGATCTATGGTATGGAGTAAGCCATAGAGCGAGCGGTAGACTAGCGCAAAATGTGCAGAGAAACAATCCATTAAATGCTCTGCGTTTGCATACGTTCATTAAGACTTGAATTGGAATCCGATGTACAAGCCTCCGCCTCGATACCATGTAAACGGCGCATGCAAACATTATCGAAAGCCCTATCTCTAGTCCGTGAATTCGACCAGCTTCAACTCTCACTAAAAGGAGATACGCTGACAGAGTTAATATGAAAGCACCTGCAATGAAACCAAGAATCGAAACGATCAAGTCCATTTCTTCGAATAAAACTTGTATCACACGATTGTGGTTCAAAACGAACTACCCGTCTGTTTTAACAATCCATCGTCTTCCGTCTTCTTTCGGATTATCTAGATTTTGTAATACTTCATAATCCAGACCAGATCGTCATTTGGCGGTGCTGCTGATGAGGCTTTGGCCTTCACAGTATTTCGGAGTCGGTAGATTCAGTATATCCAGCATTGTGGGAAGGATGTCGAGAACAACGGCCTCCTTCACGTTCCCCTTCAGCTTCCACTTCGGCGTGTAGCAGATTAACAAGCCCTTCTGAGCCGGATCTGACGGGTCCCACCCATGCATGCCTCTTGCAGTTCTTATCCACTTCGGCAAAACGCTTACGTAGTAGTTGGGGAATAAAATGACGCCTGGGTCTGCTAGAAAGATGAGGTCGCCGAACCGATTATCCTCAAAATCCAAACCAAATCTAGAAAGATGGTCTTTTGAAAGTATACTACCCTCCTCAAGCGTCTCTAATGTTTCGCGGATCGACTTCTCCGCATCTCTGCAAAAGAACCAGAACCTAGCCAACGTGCTGTCGTAGAAGGCAAGATAGTCGCGAGGTTGTTTAAATCCTGTCTGGTTGATCGCCCGCTGTAGATTGATCTTTCGCTTCACCTCATCTAGGCTATGGTCAGAAAAGACGAGAATGTTGGGGAGCAACTCGAAGCGCTCCTGACACGCATGATACATCCCATGAAGAAATAAATCGAACTTTCTTACTTCACGTCTGACTCTGGGAGAATGTGGGCCGTAGCGATGGCTCAGCAAGTCGAAGGATTTAAAGAAGAATATGTCCACTTGGTTCCCCGACGTCTTCATTTTTTCGACGTACTTTTCAGGGTCTTTATCCAGCCACATGGCTTTGTGATAGGTATATGAAACCCCATTTTCTTTCAAAAACTTGAAGAAGGTGGGGACACCGCCTATCTGATACTCTTCGTCGTAGTCGAAGCTTAGCCTAGAGAAGTATGGGATCAACTCCTTTGGGATAGCAGCTAGGTAGAACTCAGCGAGCCGACTCCCAGATTTTTCCAAAAGTTCCAAGACAAATTGACGAGCCACGATCCTCCATTTACGGTTGGGGATGACGTTGAAAAGAGAGTAAAGTAACATGGGCTGGTTAACGGCACCGCGAACGTGCCCCCAATGGGTCCAATATCCGTGGGAGCGTGGATACACTCCCGTCCAGATTGTCGCTTTGATCGTGGCTGAGTAGCCGAGCAACGACTTCAGCGGACAAATCAAACCTCTTCGACCTAACTCAATCAGGAAGGGTGCGTCCTCATTGTTAACGTAGTTAAAGCCGAAGCCGTCTAGAAATATAATGAGAAGGGACTTCAAAGATTTCACCTAGAAGCTATATCGTGCTGTAAGTGTAGCTGGGAGACTATGTAGTCATTTAAGGACACTGCCCACGACTTCAGGATCTCCCACCTCTGGCACTGATCGACGGTTTCAGGAATCCGTAGGGGGAGGATCCTTTGCATCCTCTTTTCGGCGTTTTGCATGTAGTCCTTATTGAATATCAACTTTGACCGACTGGAGTCAGCTCCAAGAGCGAAGAGAAGAAGAACTGACGCGGCATAAGTCTCCCTTACGGGTTCCGTGAAAACGATAGTGAGCGGGGGTAGGGCTCGATAGTAGAGATACAATCTAATGGTGTACATGATAGAGTTTAGGATCTCGTGTGGAATTCGATCAATAGTTGAAAGCTGTGAGAGAAATTCCTCGTTGTTCACAGAACTTAGGCTTTGAGAAAGTATGGTGGGCAAAACTTGTCTGTCACATTCTATAACATCAAAGAGATCTCTTAGTGCATCAACACTGTGAGCCTCGTTCTTAACCTCACCTGCCTTTACGTTCAAGGCCCATCTGACTCTATCATCTAGGTCAGGGATTCTCTTGGCCAGGTAGGGGTAATCATTCGGAAAGGACTCGCAGAAAATCGTTGCGCGGTCGCGATAACTAGGCCTAAACTTGTTCTTCAGAATGAGGAGGGCTGTTGCCATACCCAAGTAGGCCTTCGCGCAAGCATATGAAATCGCATTAGCGTATCTCTCGTGTTTTTTGTCGCCTGTCAAAATTCTTGTGCTAATTGAGGCTAACGGCTTCACAACACTAAAGTTCATAAAGATTTCAAGAGCTTGATATTTATACACCATGTTTGCCCGCGGCAACAATTTGATCTTTCTGGATCGATAGATCCAGAGGCCTCTCTCCTTTAGTTCCGTCACGAAGATCGTCCTTAGACGATTGAAATCACGCAACGAATACTGACCTACGTTAACTTTGACAATCATGTTCCCTGCCTTCTCCTCCGCTTTTCTAACCGTGTAATCGAGAGTCGGATCATAGAACCGTGTAATCATAACCAAATCAATATCCTTTGGCGGAAAACCATATTCTCCTGTGGACAAAGACCCTCCCACAACTATTCCCTCTAGGTTCCAACGTCTCCTTTCAATTAGAAATTGTAAAAATCGCGAAAGAGACGCCACAACTTGTTCAGCCACCTTGTAATCATCATCAGACCTACACTTCGTAACCATTCCCTTGAGCAGGGCTTCGTAAGCTGTAGATATTCGATCTAACGATGATCCCAATTCGTCCGACGGTATTAAGCCACCTATTTTCTTCTCACGTTTTCATAAACGTTCATGTATTTCTCGGCTTGATACTCCCAATTATGGTATCTTTCAACGTGTTCATATGCATTATCGCCCATCCGTTCACACGTATCAATACCAGATAGGAGCAGACTAATCTTGGAGGCCAAATCATCTACGTCGAGTGGATTGGCCAGCATACCATTGTAATTTGGCCGTATGTATTCACGAGCAAAGGGGAAATTGAATGCCAATACGGGCTTCCTGCAAGCCATTACTTCTAGAGCAGATATCGGCTGAGCTTCGTAGAGACTTGGTAGAGCGGCGAAATTGGACATTTTTATTTCCCTGATAAGGACCTCGTAACTGACGTATCCCATAACCTGAACGGATGTCGAGAGTTTCAATTTGGTCAGGAGCGTTGGCAGTCTATCAAGCATGGGACCTCGTCCAAAGATTTTCAGTTTCAGATCTGGAAAATCGTTCTTCACTTTCGTCATGGCTTGTAGTAGATAAATGAGTCCCTTACGCCACACTAAGCGTCCCAAAAAGACGATGGTCGGTGCAATTCTTCGATCATTTCTAGCATCTATGCATCTAATCCTTTCTAAGTCGACCCCATTGTAGATCATTGTTGCAGGGGGAAGGTTGATGTCATGATATATCGACCGTACCTCACCCAGAGTAAAATAGCTACATGTAATCATGTGATCCGCATACGTGAGGGAATGTTTAATCAGCGTGTTGTACAACGGAAAACCTAGGAAGAAATGATTCGTGAAGAAGTCGCCCCGCGTCCACTCGCTTACGGGAGCCAAGGTGAAGGCCTTTAACTCGCTCAGCGGAGTTCCATGAATAGACGTGATAAACGGCTTACCAAGCTTCCTTGAGAAATGGATGAGAAGCGCTGATGCCTCAGGGCAAAAACCATGGACTACATCATACTTATCCAGATGCCTCTGGAAAAAGCTATAGTTTCGAAGTTGAAACCATAGATATCTAGGTGGAGCATCGAAGATAGGCAAGCTAATAACCCTTAGATTTGAGCCGAACTCGTTGATGAAGCCTGAGGTGAGTCCTTTAGTAGGCATTACAGTTGTTCCTTTGAAAACAGTAGTATCAACTCCTCTTCTTGATAGAGCTCGAGCCATGCCTATGCAGGCCTGCCAGATCCCGCCAAACTCATCAACAATTAGCGCGACCTTCAAACTTAGACCTCTCGCGCAGTGGCTCTGGTAACCCGTTGATTCTCCAGGCCACTACTTCCACTTGAGTGTAAACGAAAAAATAAGACTATGCAACCCAATCATGCGCTTTCTGAGGGGACTACACATTCTCATAGCTTGCCGAGATCAGCCTTATGTTTTAGGGGAGGCGCATCACACCTATAAACAATAACCTCTGCGGCTTCAACAAGTGCGGCATGGTGGCCCAGATATTCGCTTTCATTGCTTAGGCGACATCCTATGCCCAAGTTCTATCATTGTCTCTCGAAGACAAAGTCACATGGCTTATACTCGATCAGCTTCACTACTTCCTCAAGCTTGATATGCTCACGAGTCTCTTCGCATAAGGATAGAGCACTCTCCCCTTTCGCGGTCATATTTATCCTATTTCTGAGCATCCACCACTCAGCGACCTCTGATGGTGTTGTAAGCCAACAATCCGGGTCTCCGGCGATTTCCTCGATAAACTTTTCATAGTAGTTCATCATGCTTCTACGACCAAACAGATCCTTATCCGGATGGATTATCACGTTGCAGAGGCCACCTAAAGACTTAATGTACTTCCAGAGGGTTTTCCAAAGCTCCAGAATTTCTCTTAAAGACAGACCACTAAGGTACATTAGCTGATGATCTTGGGGCAAGGTGACTGTAAGTTCCACTAGGCGCTCTGAGACGTTAAAAGGGTAAAGCGTGCATATGCCGTGAGGCTTTCTTTTTATGCGTGAATATGCTTCCCACGCTGGCACTGAAGAATCGTAGATGAAACCTGCCTTTTCAGTAGCCCTGAGAATCCTTTTAGTATGCTCAAGCAAAGGGGCTCGAAAGCCCTTCGCCTGACTCCCACTAAGCCGTGTTAACAGTTCTCTCGACTCCCGAAGCTCCTTAACTATCTCATTCTCAGTAGCAAAGATTAGCCTGCCGTCATGTCGATATCCATGCGAACTGATCTCACAACCCTCAGAGGCTAAAGCCCTAAGGATCCTGGGCTCAATCTGATAGCATCCTGTTGGAATGTTCCAAGCCGATCTGACATTGAAGCTTTTCTCAACGCTCCTCAGTAGACCGACCCCTTCTTCGAACCCATGCTTCGTATCAACATCATGGGTAATCACCGCCGCATACTTACCCCCTCTCTTCCAGAACCCTAAAGTCTTAATAGGTCGTTGGGATGTTATCACGATGGCTGCAAGGAGGAAATATCTTAAACCATCAAGATGGTTCATATGGGAAAAGTAGCTTCCTGTTGAAATTTCAGCTCGTGCAGTCCAGCTCAGTATCTGGTTACCGAGCCACCTAGGTACTACTGAGGTCATAGGCAACCGAGAATACAGTCTAGAGAAGAGGCTGGGTTTGAGGTCCAGGCTGTCGTTTACAAACTGTTTTATTTCACCAGCAACATCCACACTCAGCAGGTATACATGAGTCCCCTTAAGGCGAAGGATCAAAGGGATACCTTTGACCGAGACAACCTCCTCAAGTGGGCCCCTAAAGGAGTAAATCCTCGAGACTTGGAACTGAATGTTTTCCAGACCATGGAGCCTTATTCGGAGTCTTAGCCATCTTTCTATGCTCGTAGCCTCAACCTTAATGCTTCTTAGAAACCTTTTAAACCATTTTTCCTCTGAAGGTATGCATAGGATGGGCTCAGGGGCAAGATTTAGCAAAGAGGGGAGGCTAGAGTAGGATATCGTCAGTATCTGCTCTCCTGAGGACCTAGGATTAATTTTAAGGGGCATTTTAAAGAGGTTCAAAGTATCTACGATAGGCCTGAGTTCGCCTCTATTGCCCATTAAAGCCACAGTGTTTACCCCTGCCCCCTGAAAAATGCTCTCAGACATCGGCATCTAACTGTTGGCTGTTCTACCCTTGCCCAGCGTATCGGAAAGAGCTTTCGAAGTTCCGATGCGGGTCTCTTGAACCTTTGTCCATACCGCTTGTCGCCCTCCTTTAATATGCTTCAGGAGACCGATGACTAGATACGTGTTATGCGCTAGAAAGGAGATCAAGTATCTTCGAGTTACAGGTAACGCGACGAGAATGAGCGTTGGAAGAGCTAGGATCGGGTACTGAAAAATAGATAGAAGGCCGTAAGCGTATAAGAAGATGCCGACGATAGGATTTAAGAGGTGCAGATACAGCTCTGGAACCATAGTGAAAAGAGGCAACTTCAACTTCCCCCTAATCATCAGACGTACGCATAAAAGCCAGAGAAAAATCATCTGTTGAGCCCTCCTAACCTTCCCAACAGCTTTCCCCTTCCAAGTGTAGTAGACATTGTTGTACGTCCTCGCTTCCGGAACTTGCAGACATCTAAAGCCCTTCTCCGCAACCTTTATCGCGGCACCCATATCATCAGCGCCACTGACCTCATCAAACCCTCCAAAGGCATCGCGCTTATATGCTGACAACTCACCGTTCAACACCAATGTGGAATGGATCTTCGACTCACCCACCCTTATCGGTTCATAGGCAAGATGATATGCAACTTCGCATCTCGTCGCTGATGTTTGACCGGGATTTAGTGGAACCTCCGTTCCCGTAACAGCCCCTACTGATGGATCTGCTAAATACGGAAGGAGAACTCTAAGCACATCAGGGGCCCAATAGGTATCTGCATCTGTTGTAACTATCACATCTCCGTCAGCCACCTTGACAGCCAAGTTCATAGCTTTTGACTTTCCCTTTCTCTCCGACTCCTCTAAGATTTCCATCTTGAACTCAGGGCGTTGGCCCATGAAGGCTTTCACGATAGACACCGTGGCGTCTTTTGATGCGCTATCGACAACGATCACATCCATCAGCTCTCTTGGATAGTCAACCGTCATCAGATTCTCAAGCCTCTCCCAGATCACTTGCTCCTCATTATACGTAGGCAGAATCACGCTAACTGTTGGCGAGTATGAGGCGTCGACCTTGACGTTCCAGGGACGAGTTGAGGCTATATGTCTCATCCATAAGATGTACAGCAGAGGCAATCCAACATGCATGAAGCCGAAGAGCAGGAATAAGGGTAAAACCAGTTCTATCGTGTCACTCACCGCGGGACTCTCTTGACCGTAGTCCCAGTACCTACGCCGAGATAAGTGAAACCCATCTCGATAAGTGCACTTCTATTCAAAGCATTCCTTGCATCGATCACTACAGGTCTCTTCATGAGACCGCGAATTCTCTTGAAGTCTAGCTCTCGGAACTCAGGCCATTCCGTAAGCAAGATCAAGGTATCGCAGCCCTCAGCAGCCTCAAAGGCATTAGCACGAAACTCGAATTCCTTGTGGCGTTTCAGTTCCGACTTGGCGACTTTGGGGTCATATGCCTTCACCTTGACACCTTTCGAAGCGAGGCTCTGAATTATTTCAATGGCAGCTGAACGACGAAGCGTACTCGTGCCAGGCTTGTAGGTTAGCCCAAGTACTCCCACAATAAGACCTTCTAAAGATCCAAATGCCTGTTTAAGCTTTCTTTCAACAACTTCATTCTGTTGTTGGTTTGCGTTTAGGACCGCGTCTGTTATTTGCATTCTATACCCTTCTCTTTCACCGAGCCCCTTTAGGACGTGAAGATCCCTGGCTAGAGTGCCTCCTGAGAAGCCTAGGCCAGGTAAAGGGGGACGACTCCAGATTCTTTCGTCTTGATACAAGAACAGTTGGATAGCTTCAGCAATTTTCAGGGCGTCTACGCCGATCATATCCGAGAGATTTGCTATTTCGTTCATGAAAGAGATGGGCAGTGCAAGAAAGGCGTTAACAACATGTTTAGCCATCTCCGCTGTAGCTACGCTCATTCTTATCATTGGAGCACCTAACGCACGATAGAGTTTCTCAACAGTCGTGGCTACAGGATCACTATCCGCACCGATAATAACGGCCTTCGGCTTTAAGAACCGCTCGATTGCCTGTCCAAGTCTGAGAAACTCTGGAACATAAGCCATATTGAAGTTCAGAGCGGGATTAGTTTGCTTAATGATCGACCTAATTCGCTGACATGTTCCCATGGGAACCTGGCTACTGACGATCACAGCAGATCCATCTTTCAAATACTTCCCTAACTCTCCAGTTATCTCAAAGATCTCAGACAAATCTACCTCATCCTTGGCATTAACAGAAGTATCAAAAGCCATGAGCACATATTCTGCATCCCTCAAAGCTGAGCTCAGCTCTGTCGTATGGCTCAAACGCCCCGCCTCAAGATTCTTCACCATAAGTTCCGAGAGGCCAGGCTCAAACAGAGGTGGAATACCCTTATTTAGGTCTCTTACTCTTTCTGGATCTTTGTCCACGCCAACAACGCAATAGCCCAGAGTAGCTAGACACGTTGATACCACAGAGCCCAGATGCCAGATGCCCACGACGCAAACTTTCAGCCCAACATTCATCATACTATATCCTCACCCTCCAGAGACCCACTTAAGAGAAAATTTTTCGCGCGCGGTGCAACCGAAGTATCAGCCTGACCTGAGGTCACTTTTCTTTAGGAGCAAAGAATACGTCATCAATACGCCTCAGCGTGTAAATTTGCTTCGACATGATGTAGGGTATGCGCTTTGCCATCGTCTTCCAATCATCCCAAACCGCGCTTATCACTCGCCCAGTCAAACCATCAGACTCATCTGACGCTAGGAAAACCGCCAAACCCGCAGGAATTTCAGGGGAAGTTCCGCCTCCACTCTTTACTCGTCTCGAAACAGCTAAAGCTTTCTCTCCTGCTGCCTCTCCAGCAGCTAAGACTTGATCATGCATCGTCGTATCTACGGCGCCCGGCGCTATAGCATTAACCTGAATGTTAAACTCTTTCACTTCTTCAGCTAAAGTCTCTGTTAACCGCAACACAGCTGCCTTCGACACGGCGTAGGCTGAAAACCTTGGCCTCGGTTCACAAGATCCTCCTCCAGAGAGATTTATGACCTTCCCATAACGCTGTTTAATCATTATGGGTAAGACGGCTTTGCAACAAAGAAACGTCCCAATTAGGTTAATGTTCACGGTCTTAACCCACTCTTCAGTTCGGTTTTCCACGAGAGGCCCTATAGGTCCTTGAATCCCAGCGCAATTGATAAGTACGTCAATCTTCCCGAATTTCTGCATAGTTAAGTCAACCATTCGTTCCACCTGCTTAATTTTCGAAACATCCACCTTGAGAGCCATACCCCTACGACCCAAGTCCTTTACCTTCGCCGCCGTCTCCGCAACCTCTGACCAAGTGCGAGAAAGCACCACTATATCAGTCCCTTCCTTGGCCATTGCAAGGGCAATAGCGCTCCCAATTCCCCTACCAGATCCGGTAATGATAGCAGTCTTGCCTTCAAGTTTCAATAAAATCACTTCATTGAACGGTGACCGTGGAATCATTCCAGCCGCGCCTTAATCACCGCCCAGAAGGAGTTATCCAAAGGCGGTATCAAGAGTAGAAGCGGGCTCATGTGGCTGAATCCAAGTTTACGATCGAACTTCTTTGTAACTGGAACTTCTTTTACCTTATATCCAGTCTTTATCACTTGCGCATAAAAGTAATTCTCAAGCGAATACTTGTCAAGACAATCTTGCCACAAATTAATATTCTTAACAATGTCGAGACGAAAAGCTCTGAACCCATTCGAAGCGTCAGTTGCAGGGAAACCTGTGATTAGCCTGAAACCAAGCGTATATAGACGTGTAAGGAAAGCTCTAGAAATTGGCATGCTAACTGTTCTCTGTCCATTAAGGTATCGTGAGCCTTGAACAAAATCGCATTCCCCACCGAATATGGGATTGAGAACCTTAGGAATGTCTCTAGGATCATCCTGGCTATCACCAGCCATGATAACGCAGACATCAATCTTCCTATTAAGCGCATACTCAATCCCACGCCTTATCGCAGCTCCAACCCCTCGCCTAGGGCCGTTATCTAAGACAACAGCGCCTGCCAACATAGCTTCCTCACTTGACCGGTCAACAGTCCCATCATCAACAATAACGAGGACCTTGTCCACAAGACCCGAAGCACATTTGAATATCCCTGACACCAATGAGCGAATTCTCTTCTCCTCGTTTAGGACCGGCAGAATAACTGCTACACGTGGTCTCCTTCCCTCACCAACTCTAGGCATGTCTGACAGCCCAGCTCGCAACAGCATCACTGATATACCTAATCTCCTCAACCCCAAGCTCAGCGAACATAGGTAGTGAAAGGATCTCCTTTGCCGCCTGCTCCGCGCAATTAAGCCTGCATGAGCATCTGTCCTTGTACGCTGGCTGCAAATGTATGGGCGTCGGGTAGTGAATTGATGTCTGAATCCCTTGCTTCGTCAGCTCAGCCTGCAGTTCACCCCGTCTCGTGGTTCGGATTACATAAAGATAATAGACATGTTCGGCTTGAGGAAGGCAGTAAGGCGTCTGAATTCCAGGCACCTCACCCAAGAGTTCATCATACTCACTCGCTATCTTTCTCCTCTGAGCATTCCACTGATCTAAGTATTTCAACTTCAACGACAGAACAGCGGCCTGCACTTCGTCAAGCCGAGATGTGTACCCAGGTTCAATGTGAACATTTAACTCTGTCCTTCCATGGTTGCGCAGTTCCCTAACCTTAGAAGCTAGTTCTTCATCATCTGTGGTAACCATACCTGCATCCCCAATAGCTGCAAGCGGCTTAGTAGGGAAGAAGCTGAAACAGCCAACATCTCCAAGGGAACCAACTTTCCCACTATTATACGTTGCTCCGTGGGCTTGGGCGGCATCCTCAATGATTGCTAGATCGTATTCGTGGGCGAAATCCTTAACTTCATCCATGTCTGCCGGCTGACCGTAAAGGTGAACTGGAATTATAGCCTTAGTTCTTTCGGTAATCTCAGCACGCGCGCTCTTAACATCAATGTTATAGGTTCCGGCATCTATGTCGACAAAAATTGGGGTTGCACCCGAATGAGTTACAGCTTCCGCCGTAGCTACGAATGTATTAGCCGGCACAAGAACCTCGTCGGCCCGTCCTATACCAAGCGCCTTCAACGATAAAAGCAGGGCATCAGTGCCGCTGGCTACTCCTATAGCGTATTTTACGCCGCAATATTTGGCGAACTCCATCTCAAACTTCTCTAATGTCTCACCTAGAACGAACCATCCTTTATCCAGTACCCTCTCAATCTCCTTATTCAGCTCGTCCCTTATCGACCTTATCTGCCTATCCAACCCGATCAGAGGTATCTTCAAGCCATCCTCACTCGCCATGTCTATAGGGCATATCCGTTAAGCCAGTTTTACACTTCAGGTCATACACAGAGTTTACAATCCGCGCAGGAACGCCATAAGCTACTGAGAATGGAGGAACATCTTTCGTCACCACTGAACCAGCTCCTATCAGTGATCTTCTGCCTATCCTGACATAGGGTAGTATCGTAGAGTTTCCACCAACCTGAACCTCTTCCTCTATAACAGGTCCACGCATACACTCCCTAGAATGCTTACACCCTGGGTGTGGGTCGTTCAACGTAACTACTCCAGGCGCTATGAACACGTTATCCTCAATCACCGTATACTGTGCAAGGTAGCAATTACAGTGTATCTTCACGTTATTCCCTATTCTGCATTCATAATCAACAACTGTGTTAGCCCATATCTTCACATTATCGCCTATGATGCATCTCTCCCGGATGATCACATTATGCCCCGTCTCCAAATTTCTCCCTATTTTGCTTCCTGGAAGTATGAAGGAGCCTTCACGAATCAACCAACCCAGTTTTTTGGCATCATATCCTTCAACGAATTCCTCAGTTTCTGTCATCACAAAACCCTATGTTTGTCTTCCGGCAAAACTACTTCGCAAGGCTTATTCTGAACAATAGATCTATGAACAGCTTCGATTACAGCGACTATGCCAACCCCATTGAA
>Ga0315314_1001463_pt1 | contig 21346 bp, 31 predicted proteins | sample TDP9_MG_FD_203631 | JGI IMG/M metagenome (GOLD analysis project Ga0315314, IMG submission 203631) | Freshwater sediment microbial communities from Lake Towuti, South Sulawesi, Indonesia - TDP9 | ecosystem: Environmental > Aquatic > Freshwater > Lake > Sediment | place: Indonesia: South Sulawesi... | reverse complement strand
TAGGATGCCTAGAGTGAAGAGGAGCCTTCGCCTTAGGTCGGGCAAACTAAAGGCGTCTATCATTGCTTGGAGGAGTCGCGGCCTAGCTTGCCTTTGCTGCACTTTCTGCCTCCTCCACTCTTCCCCCTGCTGCTTCAATCTTACTCTTGGCAGCAGTGGAGAACTTATCAGCCTTTACTATTAGGGCTTGGTTCAGCTCACCCATGCTCAGAATCTTCACCGGTTTCTTAGCCGATTTGATAAGCCCTGCCTGGAGCAACTTATCTCGATCCACCACACTGCCGGGCTTAAATATATTGAGCTTGCCTAAATTGACCAGAGAATATTGCTTCTTAAAGATGTTAGTAAAACCGCGCTTTGTGGGCAAACGCTTCACTAAAGGCAGTTGCCCCCCCTCAAAGTAAGGATGAATACCAGCGCCGCTGCGCGCCTTTTGCCCCTTCATGCCTCTTCCTGAATACCTGCCATGACCACTGCCCAACCCGCAACCGACGCGCTTTCTCTTATGTTTTGAACCTGGAGGTGAAGTTAGATCATTCTGCCTTACCACTACTCTTCCCTCTCCTCCACTTCGACCAGATGTTTTACCTTGGCAATCATACCACGAACTGAGGGTGAATCCTCATGTTTTACACTGTGATGCAAGCGGTGTAGTCCCAAGGCTTTAAGAGTCATCCTTTGGTCTTTAGCATAGCCAATATCGCTCTTGACCCAGGTAATGTATAGTTTAGTCACTCCTCCCTCGCCCTTTTGCAATTGATGGTGCCTTCCGGTCTGCCAGTACTTTTTCTGGTTCTCTTAATTGGCTTAGAGCAAGCATGGTTGCTTTAACTAGATTTATGGGGTTAGAGCTGCCTAGAGATTTGGTCAGGATATCCTTCACTCCAGCCACCTCAAGCACAGCGCGAACGCTGCCACCTGCAATAACACCAGTGCCCGGCGCTGCTGGTTTAAGCAGGACCTGAGCTGCCCCAAACTTAACCATTATTTCATGGTGAATAGTTGTTCCGGCTAAGGGGATGTTAACCAAATTTTTCTTGGCAGTAGTGCCGGCTTTTTGAATTGCCTGGGAAACCTCGTTTGCCTTGCCCATCCCAATACCTACCTGTCCATGGCCATCGCCAACTACTACTAAAGCACTGAACCTGAGGTGCTTCCCTCCTTTAACTACCTTGGCAACACGGTTGACGTAGATCAGCTTCTCGCTTAGCTCTTCCTTGGGTTCTACTTCTTTCTGCTCCATCTCTTCCCTGGGTTTAAAACTTTAGCCCTGACTCTCTAGCTGCCTCAGCCAAGGCTTTAACCCGACCATGATACTTATATCCATGTCGATCAAAGACAATCTGAGTTACCCCCGTCTCTGTAGCTCGCTTAGCAACTAATGAACCTACTAATGCAGCAGTTTTCGTTTTCCCTTGCCCTTCGGCTTTCAGCTCTGGATCAAGGCTAGAGGCACTAGCTATAGTGTGAGATTTCGCATCATCTATAATTTGGGCATAAATATGTTTTGAGCTGCGGAACACACACAACCGAGGCCTTGTTTGCTTTCTCCTTATCTTTTCTCTAACCCGGGCAATTCTTTTCTCTCGTAGTGCTCTAGGGCTACCTCTTCTACTCATGCTTTATTTCTTCCCTACTGCCCTGCCGGCTTTGCCAGGCTTAAGGCGAACCCTCTCCCCCAAATATCTAATCCCCTTACCCTTATAGTGATCGGGGGGGTGCACTCGGCGAATTCTAGCCGCTACTTCACCCACCAATTCCTTATCTATCCCAGAGACCTTAATTCGATTTGGACCCTCCGTTAGCAAAGATATACCTGGGGGAGGGGATATTTCTACCGGGTGAGTATAGCCTACCTGGAGCACTAAATTATCACCAACTTTTTGAGCCCGATAACCAACACCGACAGTCTCCAAAGACTTTTCAAAACCCTTTTCCACTCCTTCTACCATATTAGCCAGCAAACTGCGTGTTAGACCATGCAGGGCACGATAAATCTTTTGATCGCTGGGTCGAGAAACCACTAAGCTGCCATCTTTCAAAGCAATAGACATCGCTGGATGAAAGGAGCGATGCAATTCCCCCTTTGGCCCTTTTACAATGACCTCGCTCCCTTGGATGTCTACTGTTACCCCTTTTGGCAATGGAATAGGAAGTTGCCCTATTCTAGACATGGTTCATCCTTCTCTGGGTCACCAAACGTAGCATAGCAATTCACCCCCAAGGTGCTGTTTCCACGCCCGCTGTCCAGCCATTACGCCTTTAGAGGTGGAAAGGATGGCAATGCCCAAACCTCCATAGACTCGAGGGATTTCTGACCTCATCACATAGACTCTGAGTCCGGGCTTGCTTATCCGCTTCAGGCCCAAAATAACTGGCTGATTCTTGTCAGTATATTTGAGGTAGACCTTGACCATCCTTGCCGGTCTGCCCTTAAGTACCTCGTAATTCTCAATGAAGCCCTCTTCCTTCAAGATCCTAACAATGGCCAGGTTCATCTTAGACCAAGGCAACAAGACGAACTCGTGTCTTACCATATTGGCGTTTCTTATTCTTGTTAGCATATCAGCAATAGGGTCAGTAGTCATTTAGCTCACCAGCTCGATTTTCTCACTCCAGCGATTTCCCCCTTGAGGGCTAATTCTCGGAAGCAGATGCGGCAAAGCCCAAACTTACGCATATAAGCCCGAGGTCGGCCACATAATTGACACCGATTGCGCTGCTGAACCTTATATTTAGGAGGTCGCCGCGACTTCACAATCTTAGATGTCTTTGCCATTTTCCCTAGCCTTTCACAAAGGGCATCCCCAGGAGTTCCAAAAGACGCCTGCCTTCTTCATCTGAAAGAGCCGTGGTTACAATGGTAACTTCAAGCCCTCGAGCCTTATCCACTTTATCGTAGTCAATCTCAGGGAAGATCAGCTGTTCCCTCAGACCTAGACTGTAGTCACCCCTTCCGTCGAAGGAATTCCGTGGCACACCGCGGAAATCCCTGATGCGTGGTAGCACTGCATTGAGCAATCTATCTAGGAATTCATACATCCGTCTGCCCCGCAATGTCACCTTCATCCCAATGGGCATACCGGCCCGCAGCTTAAAACCGGCAATAGATTTCTTGGCCCGAGTGATGACCGGATGTTGTCCTGAGATAGTTGCCAAATCCTTTTCAGCCGATTCTAAAGCCTTTTGATTTTGAATTGCTTCTCCTAGACCAATATTGATGACAACCCTTTCTAATCTTGGTGCTTGCATTACATTAGTATAGCCAAACTCTTCCATCAGGGCAGGTACAACCTCTTGGAGGTATTTCTCCTTCAGTCTGGGTAAAACCTTCTTTTCCATAGCTAGTCAATCACCTCATGGCAGGAGGAGCAAACACGGACTCTCTTTTCGTCTAGAAAACGGAGGCCTACTCGAGCGGGACGGTTGCACTTGTTGCAGATTAACATTACCTTGGATACATGAAGAGGAGCTTCTCGCTCGATGATACCTGCTTGCCTTGTCGCCGCCCGTGCCTTGCTGTGCTTTTTAATCATGTTGGCACCTTCTACTATTAGACGGTTCTCTTTAGGGAAGGCATAGCGCACCTTGCCCTTTTTCCCTTTATCCTTACCACGGATTACCAGCACGGTATCGTTTTTGCGGATATTCACCTTTACAATACCTCCGGTGCCAGGGAGATGATCTTAGTGAAATCCTTCTCTCGCAGTTCCCTAGCTACAGGACCAAAGATACGAGTGCCTTTTGGATTATTTTGTTCAGTGAGAATTACAGCAGCGTTATCATCAAATCTGATATATGAGCCATCACGGCGGCGATAAGTTTTGGCAGTGCGCACAATAACTGCCCTTACTACCTCCCCTTCTCTGACTGACCCCCTGGGCACTGCCTGTTTCACTGCAGCGACAATGACATCGCCTACACCAGCATACCTTCGCCTGGTGCCTCCAGGCACGTTGATACACATAATAGTTTTGGCTCCACTATTATCAGCCACTTTAAGTCTACTATAAGGCTGAATCATCGGGCTGAATCTCAGCTACCTTCCCTTTAGATACTATTTCTATCACCCGCCAATGCTTAGTTTTAGAAAGTGGGCGGCTTTCCACAATTCTTACCATGTCCCCTACTTGACAAGCATTGTCTTCATCATGGGCTTTGAGCTTAACCTGGCGTTTAATGGTCTTCTTATACAAAGGATGAGGTTTACGTGATTCCACAGCTACCACTACTGTTTTATCCATCTTATCACTCACCACATGTCCCACAAAGGTTTTGCGTTTCTTATCCATAAAAATTGGCTCCCTATTAAGTTCCAATCAGTTCTCTCTGACGCCTTATGGTCATCATTTTGGCAATCTTCTTTTTCACCTGGCGAATCTGGCGATGATTTACTAGCTGTCTAGTAGCTAGGCGGAAGCGGAGATTAAATAGCTCCTGGTGGGCCTCCTCTAATTGCTTTGTCAATTCCTCATCACTGAGGGCGCGAATTTCCTCTGCTCTCACTCCATCCCCTTAGTTACAAACTTAGTAGCAATAGGGAGCTTGTGGGAGGCGAGGCGCATGGCTTCTTTAGCTGCCTCCTCCTTAATCCCACTGACTTCAAAGAGTATCCTCCCTGGCTTAACCACTGCCACCCAGTGATCCAAGGTACCCTTACCACTACCCATGCGTGTCTCCGCTGGCTTTTTGGATACCGGCGTATCAGGGAAAACACGAATCCACAGCTTGACCCCGCGGCGAAGATAGTGAACAATAGCCCGGCGTGCTGCTTCAATTTGCCTAGCAGTGAGCCGAGCACTTCCTTGTGCTTGAAGTCCAAAATCTCCGGAAATCAGGGTATTGCCCGTCTGGGCTCTTCCGCTGATTTTCCCCCTATGCACTTTCCGATACTTTACTCTCTTCGGCTGTAACATCGCCTCTTACCTCAATCGGTTCTTCTATTATAGCTGTCTCTTCTTTTAGCTCCTCACCAGCTACTCTGGGTTGAGGGGTTTCTGCCTCCAGCTCCTTAGGCTCTGGAAGGATATCGCCCTTATAGATCCAGACCTTTATCCCAATACGCCCCAATAATGTACGTGCCTCGCAAAATCCATAATCGATGTCAGCACGTAATGTATGCAGCGGCACTCTCCCTTCACGAAAGGTCGCGGTACGCGCTATCTCGGCACCACCAAGCCTCCCAGAACAGGTTATCTTTATCCCTTTGGCACCAGCTTGCATGGTGCGAGAGATTGTCCGCTTCATTGCCCGACGATAAGCAACCTGATGCTCAATTTGACTAGCCACATTCTTGGCTACCAGGTAAGCATCAAGTTCAGGCTCCCGAATTTCTTGTATGTTTAGCCGAACCCTTTTTCCACAGAGTTCCTCCAGAGAATGCCTCAATTCATCTACCCTTTGTCCCCCCCGCCCAATGACAATGCCTGGTCTGGCAGTATGAGCAGTGACTATTATTTCATTTGCCCAGCGCTCGATGTCCACCTTAGAGATGCCGGCTTCTGGGCTCTCTGCTTCAAGTAGCTTATGGATGTGGAGGTCCTCTTGGAGAAACTCTGTATAATGCTTACCAGCATACCACTTTGAACGCCAGTCATTAATAATGCCAATTCTAAAGCCTGTAGGATGAACCTTCTGTCCCAATTACTCCTCCGTATCAACAATGGCAGTAATGTGACTTGAGTGCCTTAGGATAGGATTTACGCGCCCTCGAGCCTGGGGGCGAGCTCTTTTCAAGGAAGCCCCTTGGTTAACAAAGAGTTTCACTACCTTAAGCTCGGAGGGGGGGCTTTGATAGTTATTCTCCGCGTTGGCTGCAGCTGATTTTATTACTTTAGCTATCATCCGGGCTGCTGGAGTAGGGGAGAGGTTAAGGAGAGCCAAGGCTTCATCCACCTTTTTCCCTCTTGCTGTCTCTGCCACTAAGCGTAGTTTCCGAGGGGATATGCCCACATATTTGGCTACTGCCTTTACCTCCATCACTTTTGCCTCTGGCTAGCCCCTTCCTTTGTTACATGGCCTCTAAAAGTCCGAGTAGGGGCAAACTCCCCGAGCCTATGCCCTACCATATTCTCGGTAATAAAGATGGGCACATGCCTCCTTCCATCGTGCACAGCAATGGTATGTCCTATCATCTGAGGGACAACAGTAGAAGCACGAGACCAGGTTTTTATCACTGTTTTCTCCCCCCCTAGGTTGATCGCCTCCACCTTCTTCATCAGCTTTGCATCAATAAAGGGACCTTTCTTTATCGACCTTCCCATTCTCCTACTTCCTCTACTTCCTCCGTTTAACAATCATTTTATCACTGGTTTTGTTCTTGCGGGTCTTATAGCCTAAGGCTGGTTTGCCCCAAGGGGTTTTGGGATTCATCCCCCGGGGAGATCTACCCTCTCCCCCGCCATGGGGGTGATCACGGGGGCTCATTGCTGAACCTCGGACAGTGGGCCGCCGACCTAGCCATCTCTTACGCCCTGCCTTACCTAACTTTATATTCTGATGATCTACATTCCCCACCTGACCAATAGTAGCCAGGCAAACATTAAGGATTTTGCGCACTTCACCGGAGGGCAACTTTACCAAGGTATATCGATCCTCCTGCCCCATAACCTGGGCAGAGGTTCCAGCACTGCGCACTATTTGCCCCCCTTTGCTCGGCTGGAGCTCGATATTGTGAATCATAGTGCCCACCGGAATTTGTCCTAAAGGCAGGGTATTACCCAGCTTCAACTCTGCGTTGGGTCCCGAGGAGATAATATCCCCCACTGCTAAACCTAGAGGGGCGAGGATATAACGCTTCTCTCCATCAGCGTACTGAACTAAGGCAATACGTGCAGAGCGATTGGGGTCGTATTCGATAGCCAACACCTCAGCGGGGATGCCAGTCTTATTCCGTTTGAAATCGATGATGCGCAGCCTCCGCTTAGCTCCACCACCTCGATGTCTTACTGTTATCCTGCCTTGATTATTACGCCCCCCTTTCCTTTTCAAAGGCAAAAGCAAAGACCTCTCTGGCCCTTTTCTAGTAATCTCCTCAAAGGTGGAGCCAGTCATGCCCCTCCTCCCCGGGGAAGTAGGTTTATATACCTTGAGTGCCATCTTTAAACACCCTCAAAAAACTCGATCTTTTGCCCTGCTTCGAGGGTAACCACTGCCTTCTTCCAAGGGGATGTCTTCACCTGACGTCTCCCCACTCTTCGTGTCTTGCTAGGAACAGTTAGCACATTCACCCCCACTACCTTCACCTTGAAAGCCTTCTCCACTGCCTGTTTAACTTGGTGCTTATTAGCTTTCTCGGCTACCTCAAAAGCATATTTGTTTTGTTCTTGAAGAGCAGTATTCTTTTCAGTAATTATAGGGCGACGCAATACCTGGTAAAGATGCATTTTCTACTCAACCCTGTGAGGCAAGCTGCCTTCTACCCCAAGTCTGCTCAACCCGGCGCAACCCGTCTATGGTGATTACCAGGAACTTGTGAGAAAGGAGATCTACAACATTAAGTAAAGCAGCCGGCAGCGTTTTTGTTTTGGGTAGATTGCTAGCTGACTTAATTACATCAGTCTCTGGCTCAGCAGTAACAATAAGAGCTGAGGAATCTGCCCCTAGTGCCTTTAGTATGCGTGCCATCTCTGCTGTCTTAGGCTTTGTAAGCTCAAATTGTTCCACTACCCTTATCTCCCCTGCGGAGGCTTTTGCTGAGAGAAGACATCTCAAGGCTATGCGGCGCATTTTTTTAGGCATCCCCTTTCTGTAGCTCCTGGGATGAGGACCAAAGACTATCCCCCCACCCCTGAGCAGGGGCGAGCGCCTCGCCCCTCGCCTTGCCCATCCAGTATGTTTCTGCCGATATAGCTTCTTTGTGCTTCCAGAAACCTCTCCCCTTGTCTTGGTATCGACTGTCCCCAGACGAGCATTAGCTAACTGCCTCACCATCGCTTGGTGTACTACGGCTTCATTAAAAGGCACAGCGAAGATATTATCCTCTATTTCGATGTGGTTGACAACCTCACCCAAACTATTATGAACCGGAAGCTGCATTGCTACCGCCTTTAGTCGATTTTTTAATGACTAAGAGCTCATTTATAGCGCCGGGCACTGCTCCTTTAATTAAAAGAAGATTGCGACCTGGATCTACTTGAAGCACCTTTAAGTTACGCACGTTTACCCGCCTAGTCCCCATATGTCCTGCCATGCGTGTCCCCTTAAGCACTCTCCCCGGAAAGGTAGTAGACCCAACAGAACCAGGGGCACGATGGCGGTCTGACTGGCCATGACTCTTAGGTCCTCCGGCGAAGTGGTGTCGCTTTACTACCCCGGCAAAACCTTTACCTTTCGATATTCCTGTGATATCCACCCGCTCACCCTTTTTAAAAATGCTCACGTCTACCCCTTGTCCCACCTCAACAGACACGGGCTCATTGACCCTCAATTCCCTGAGGTACTTGAGTTGATGACCCACACCCTTAAGGTGTCCCTTCTCTGGAGAATTAAGCCGCTTGGTTTCCCCAAAACCAAGCTGCACTGCATCATAGCCATCTCTAGCTCGGGTCTTGATCTGGGAAACAAAGCAAGGACCAGCCTCAATCACGGTTACTGCCGCTAGGTTTCCATCTTCATCAAATATTTGGGTCATGCCTAACTTTCGACCTAGAATCCCTTTAATCTCCGCCATTATCTTTCCTTATAATTCCCTTATAACTTTATCTCTACATCTACCCCTGAGGGTAGGTTTAATCGAGTTAGAGCCTCGATAGTTTTGGAGGTAGGGTTAAGAATGTCAATCAGGCGCTTATGAGTCCGGATCTCGAATTGTTCCCTTGAGTCTTTATCAATGAAGGGGGAGCGGATAACACAGAACTTCTGAATGCGTGTTGGCAAGGGTACTGGCCCAGCCACTCGGGCTCCAGTCTGCTCCGCTGTCTCCGTAATCTGCACCGCTGATTGGTCTAGTATCTTGTGGTCAAAGGATCTCAACTTAATACGGATCTTTTGTTTTGGCATCTTACATTGCCCTCCCCCCAACAATAATCTGCTGCAGCAAAGCCGGGGGCAACTCCTGGTAATGATGGAACTCCATTGAATGGGTAGCCCTACCTTGGCTCAAGGATCGGAGTGCGGTGGCATAACCAAAAGCCTCTCCTAACGGAATGAGAGCGTGAACCACTCTGGTATCTCCTTGAACTCCAATGCCTTCAATATTTGCCCTTCGGGCATCGAGGTCCCCCAATATGTCACCCAGAAATTGCTCGGGAGTGAATACGTCTAATTTCATAATCGGCTCCAGAAGAATAGGCTTGGCTCGGCGCACCCCTTCCTTCAGGGCAATCGCCCCCGCCATCTTGAAAGCAAGCTCGGAGGAGTCCACTTCGTGAAAGCTACCATCATAAAGAGTCACCTTAATATCAACTATAGGATAGCTAGCTAATACCCCCCTCTCTAAGGTCTCCTTTACACCTGCTGCAACTGCTGGGATAAACTCTCTGGGTATAGACCCTGCCCGAATCTGGTTAGTAAAGGCAAAACCACTACCCCTCTCCCCAGGCTCTAGTTTAAGCATGACATGACCATACTGTCCCCGCCCCCCGGACTGTTTTATGAATCTTCCTTCCGCTTGCGCTGGCTGAGTGATTGTCTCTTTGTAAGCCACCTGGGGTTTGCTTGTCCTTGCTTCCACCCCAAACTCGCGCCGCATGCGCTCTAGTAGAACCTCCAGGTGTAGCTCACCCATACCTGAGATGACAGTTTGACCTGTCTCCTGATCATACCTTGTTTCAAAGGTGGGATCTTCTTCCGTTAGTTTTACCAAAGCATTTCCTATCCTGTCTTGATCGGCTTTAGTCTTCGGTTCAATAGCCATGGAGATTACTGGCTCTGGGAAACGGATAGCCTCAAGTAAGATAGGCTTAGCGGGATCACATAATGTATCACCAGTGAAAGTGTTCTTTAAACCCAAGGCAGCAGCAATCCCACCGGCGTAAACCTCATCCACCTCTTCCCGATGGTTAGCATGCATTCGGAGTAATCTGCCGAGGCGCTCCTTCTGCTCCCTGGTAGAGTTGAGTACCTGGGCCTTGGCTTTCACTTTCCCTGAATAAACTCTAAAATACACCAGCCTGCCAACAAAGGGGTCAGAAACTACCTTAAAGGCAAGGGCAGAGAAAGGTGCTGCTTCACTAGCTAGCCGGGTAGCCACCTTGCCCGTTTTAGGATGAGTGCCCTCAACTGGTGGCACATCTAAAGGCGAGGGGAGATAGTTTACTATAGCATCTAGCAGTGGCTGGATACCCTTGTTTTTCAAGGCGCTACCGCAAAGAACAGGCACAACCTTATTAGCCAGAGAGGCTCTTCGCAAGGCTACTTTTATCTCCAAAGCAGTGACGGTACGCCCTTCTAAATAAGCTCCCATAAGCTGTTCATCCTCTTCGGCCAATCTCTCCAACAAGATCCTCCGTTGCTCCCCAGCCTTCTCTACATAATCCTGGGGAATGTCCAGTTCAACAGGCAAAGAAGTGATATCTTCCGAAAAAGACCAGGCTTTGTTTTCTATCAGATCGATAATTCCCTCAAAGGACTTCTCTTCTCCTAAAGGTAACTGAATAGGTACTGCCTTGGCACCAAGAATCTCCCTTACCATAGTCACCGTGCGATGGAAATCAGCACCTACTCGATCCATCTTGTTAACGAAGCAAATCCTGGGAACTCGGTAACAATCTGCCTGACGCCATACGGTCTCTGACTGAGGCTGAACGCCTGCCACGGCATCGAAGATCACCACCCCTCCATCGAGCACCCGCAGACTGCGTTCTACTTCAGCAGTGAAATCTACGTGCCCTGGGGTATCAATAATATTAATGCGGTGTCCCAGCCAATAGCAGGTGGTTGCCGCAGCAGTGATCGTAATCCCTCGTTCCCGTTCTTGGTCCATCCAGTCCATTACCGCTGTTCCTTCATCTACTTCCCCAATCTTATAGGTGCGACCAGTGTAGTAAAGCACCCTCTCGGTAATGGTAGTCTTACCGGCATCTATATGGGCAATTATGCCAATGTTTCTTATTTGATGTAAAGGGATAGTTTCAACCATTCCACCTACCCTCCCCCTGACTATCTCCAACTCAGGGTAGGCGGCTGATTCAGTGAAGGACTCAGTAACCAACGACTTCTCTACCATCGAAAGTGTGCAAAGGCTCTGTTTGCCTCGGCCATTTTATGCGTATCCTCACGCTTCTTGATTGTCGCCCCTTGACCCTGGGCAGCATCCACAATCTCAGCAGCGAGTTTTTCCGCCATTGACTTGCCACTCCGCGCTCTAGCTGAACTTAGTAGCCAGCGGATGGCTGTTGAGGTGCCACGGTCACCTCTGACTTCTACAGGCACCTGATAAGTAGCTCCAGCGACACGGCGGGGTTTAACTTGAAGGAGTGGTGTTGCATTCTTAATTGCCTGCTCCATGAGATCAGCCGGCGACTTCTTTACCTGCCCTGAAGCAAGCTCAAGGGCAGTATAAACAATCCTTTCGGCTTTCCTTTTCTTGCCCCATTTCATCACCTTATTAATAACCCTAGCTACCAGCAGGCTACCATATTTGGTGTCGGGGGGCACCTCTCTTTTTACTATCTTCCCTCTTCTCGGCATTTTTAAATCTCCAAATCACAAAAAAGGCTCGGGCACTTTCCTCATTGTTGAATAGCCTCTTTCCTGGACAGTCCAGGAACTAAGCTCCCGAGCCCTTAACTTGCTTTGTCCCGTATCTGCTGCGAGCCTGTCGGCGGTCGACCACGCCACCTGTGTCCAGGGTGCCACGGACAATATGATAGCGCACCCCAGGCAGGTCTTTTACCCGACCTCCTTGAATCAAAACTACAGAGTGCTCTTGCAAGTTGTGTCCTTCGCCGGGGATATAGGCAGTTACCTCCATGCCATTGGTTAGCCGTACTCGGGCAATCTTGCGCAAGGCAGAATTAGGTTTCTTCGGGGTCATGGTCTTTACCTGAATGCAAACCCCTCTCTTCTGCGGAGAACCTTTAGTTCGTTTTGTCTGGCGCTTAAGTGCATTAAACCCAAGGCACAGCGCTGGAGCCTTAGTCCTCCGGGTAATCCTCTTTCGTCCCCGTCGGGCAAGTTGGTTAGCTGTAGGCATTCCTCTCCTCTAAAAGTATTCTATTAATTTACTACATAATCATAACAAAAGTCAAACTATACCGTTTTCAGGTTTTTTGGCAACCAGAGTTTGTCTCCATAATCCGGGGATTAGCGCAGGGCGGGTGCCTGTAGCCCCTCACACATCTCGGGTAGGTTGGAGCATCCGCTCCAACAGTGCCTAGAGCAGATGCTCTAGGTTACCCCTACCCTCCTCGGCGTAGAACCAGGTGGCATACTGTCTACGGTAGTTTTCGTGGTCGCTCTCATACATCAGCCAGGAGTCTACCTGTAGGTGAGTCCTTTGAAGCCGTATCCACGGATCTGGGTGTCTTATCTCCTTTCCCTTTTTCCTGTTTCTGAGCCGTTTCAAAACGCTGCCAGACGAGACTTCAGGTAATCTATAGAAGCCACCGGTGTGGGGTCAACACTATTTAGTATGGCTAGGTAAAAGCTAACGTAATCCCCCAAAAGAACCAAGCTCATCATTTGAGCTAAAGGGCTCTCTCCTGTTGCCTCCACCAATTCATAGCTAACCCCTGCTTTGGTAATGATTTCAACGGTAAGGCGATAGCGAATCGAAATACGCGGATGGAGTAAGGAAGAATGCAGTAGTACCACTAGAATCCTTTCCCTTATCTCAGGGGGGAACTCATAGCCTACTACAGCATTATGATCAAGTTCTGGAAAAACTTCGTAGAAAGCCCAAGCCTTGCTATTTTCATTAAGCTGGGTTTTCCAGCGCTGGGCTACCTCTGAGAGTATCCCCGCTCCGTAAATTACCGCTAACTTCCCTGAGAGCTTAGTCGCCAACTGCTTGGCTGGATTGGAGGCAAGAGGTGTGCTTTCAACGAGTTCGGCTGATAGTTTATTCAAAACCTGCATTGCCTCCTTTAAATCCGCCGATTTATCTTCAAGTAAACCAAGCTTATGGAAAATGCCCAGCAGGGAGATAAAGCTATGAGGAAAGGCGGCCCGTGGAGGTGCTTCATAATCTATAAGGAAAACGGGGATACCTTCCTTTTCAGCTAGTTCTTTCAGTTTGCCACCCTTGGTAAGCACTAGCTTCTTGGAGGGAATTTTCAGCGACTCAGCGAAGGAAGAAAGGGTCTCTTCGGTGTTCCCTGAGTAGCTTGAAGCAATAAGTAGAGTATTCTTGTTGAGGAAAGGGGGTGAATCATAACCCCGATGCACCCAAGTGGGTAATCTGTTTTCCAGGAGAGTAAGGCAGCGCACTAGTTCACCTCCAATAGCAGAGCCCCCCATCCCTAGGATAATAGCCCTATTAACCTTGGTGTAGTCGCCGGGTAGGTCAAACTTCAGGGCCTTTTGCCACGCCTTCTGGCACTGCTTGGGGAAATCATGGAGATGCTGAAGCATCCCTGAGGGGTCAAATTGCTGGTAAGTTTGAGGATTGTCCAAGCTCACTGCCTAAACCCCCAAGATCTTCCTGCCCTCTGCTATCAATTCTCTAGCTCTAGTTAAACTGTCAGCTTCAGCATAGATGCGAAGAACAGGCTCTGTTCCAGAGAAGCGAATCAACAACCAGGAGCCATCTGCCAGTGAGAAGTGGAAGCCATCAATGGTATTCGCTTTTATTACTTTGCGCTGGGCAACATGGGCTGGCATTTTGTTGGTGAGGCGGTGAAGGATTCTCTCTCGCTCCAGGGGAGGAAATTCTAGGTCAACGCGCTGATAGTGATGCGGACCTACTTTGCTGTAAAGGTAATCAATAAGCTCTGAAGGTGTCTTTTTTAGCTTGGTCATGAAGTCGAGAAAGTAAATACCGGCGAGAATACCATCGCGCTCAGGGATGTGACCCCGAAAGCCGAAGCCGCTGCTTTCCTCCCCACCGATAAGGGCATCCTCGGCCATCATTACTGGGGCTACATGTTTGAAGCCTACCGCCGTTTCGTAGACGGGCACCTTATAAAGCTGGCCCAATTTATATAGCATACTGGTGGTAGTCAATGTCTTAACAATAGCGCCACGCTCCCCTCGCACCTCTAGCAGGTAAAGGGCGAGCAAGGCAAAAATCTGTAAAGGGGTGAGAGCATTTCCCTTCTCATCCATAATGCCAAGGCGGTCGGCGTCACCATCTGTAGCCAGTCCCACATTGGCTTCACTTTCTCTAACCAATGTGGAAAGCTTTGATAGGTGAGGGGCGATGGGCTCAGGTTTAATCCCTGGGAAGAGGGGATTTCGCTCTCCATTGATCTCCACCACCTCAGTTGTACCACCCTGGAGAATTTTTCTGAAGTAGCCAGCTCCTGCCCCGAACATGGAATCTACTACTATCTTCAAACCAGCTTGGCGTAAGTTTCCCAGGTCAATAAGCTGAGCCAAGTGATGAAGATAGGCTGGGGCTAAATCGAGGTATTCAATGAGTCCCTGGGATAGCCCGTCATTCAACGGTAGACGCTTGACCCTGTCTTGGGCAATGATTTCTGGCAGTCGAGATTCAATATCGGCTTCCACCTCAGTTGGAGCGCTAGTCCCATCTTGAGATTTAACCTTGAAACCATTCCAGAGGGCAGGATTGTGGCTGGCAGTGATGATGATCGCCCCAGCGGATTTCCGATGTAGAATCCCGTAGCTTATCACTGGAGTGGGGGTGGGGGTAGGGCAAAGGGATACCTTGATCTGGTTAGCCGCCACTACTTCACTAGCCGCAGCGGCGAAGTGTTCCGAGGCAAAGCGGGTATCATAGCCTATGATTAGGCCTTGGTGGGCAGTGCCTTTATCCCGAAGGTACTCAGCTACACTTTGGGCACAAAGACGCACATTGTCGAAGGTGAAATCTTGAGCAATAATGCCTCGCCAACCATCGGTGCCAAACTTAATCGCCGTGCTCATAACCCCTCAAAAATCTACTTACACTTGTGTTTAAAAAAGCAGTCCTTTACATCAGGGTGGCAAAGGCGAGCATGGCAAAAGGGGCAGGAAAGGGAGTGACCCTCACAGGCTGGGCTTTGGCATACCTGGCAAAGGGCTAAGGTTTCCTTTCCACAATATCCGCAGCCAGCCTCTTGAACAACAATAGCCCTCCTCTTCAGCTCCTTCTTTTCAAACCAGCAGTCCTTGTCCTCCTTGGTCAGGGATTGAGTCTTCTCGAAAACAACACAACGCGCCCCACCGCAAAGTTCCCGATAGGCACACTTACCGCACTTGCCCTCCAATTTATCTCGGTCTCTCAGTTTCTTGAGAACGTCGGACTCTTGCCAGATTTCCTGGAAGCTCTTTTCCCGAATATTCCCTGCTCTCTTCTGCAATACCATACAGGGGTATACTGTACCTTCATAAAATACACAGCAGTAGCGTGAAGCTGCTCCACAGCAGGACCTGATGAATCTCCTCATCGCTTCTTTATCGGTAACCCTCTTTTCCACCTCCACCCAGAATTGGGGGATGCCAACACATCGGTAGACCATGTTTTGGTCGTGCAGTTGGTACTGGATAATCTGGCTAGCCAACCACTGTTGCTCCTGAGGAGTCAATGCCAAATCGGGATGTTCCTTCCCTCTCCCTGCAGGTATAAAACGGAATATCTCGACAGCCACTGCTCTTAAGTTTCTTGCCAAGCTGACAATGGCATCAAATTGGGCCAGATTATAGTGGTGGATACAGGTATTTATCTGGAAAGGGATGCCGGCTGCGGCGACATTATGAATGCCTGCCATGGCTCTTTCCCAACCTCCCTCCATGCCACAGAAATCATCATGGGATTTGGCATCCGCACCATGGAGGCTAATAGCCAGGGCTCTGATGCCAGCCCTCTTCATTCTTTCTGCTGCTTCAGTGCTGAGGAGGGTGGCATTGGTACCCAGCGTTGGTTGTAAGCCAACACTTTGGACATGGGCAATAAGTTGGTAGATATCATGCCGCATCAAAGGCTCACCGCCATCAAAGATAAGGAGGCGAGTCCCAGCCTTGGCAAGCTCAGTGAGCACTCGTTTTGCCTCAGCCGTAGTCAATTCCTCTGGGTGGGGGGAATCAGTAGCTTCACTGTAGCAATGTTTACACCTTAGGTTGCATTCCCTGGTAACTGCAAAGCTAACCATTAATGGTGGCAGGACCTTATCTTCTTCCATCGCACGTCTCTTTCAGCTTATCCGTTACCGCTGCTTTGACACCGAACCCTTGGCCTTGGCTATTCCAGCATCAGCCTGAAGCACCGCTACCTTATCTGTTTTTTCCCAGGGGAGGTCAAGGTCATCCCGACCAAAGTGGCCATAGGCAGCAGTAGGTCGATAAATAGGACGGCGCAAATCAAAAGTTCTGATGATGGCTTCAGGGCGAAGGTCGAAGTGTTCCTTAATTAACTTGAGGATAATCTCTTCGTCCACCTTAGCTGTGCCAAAGGTTTCGATGGAGATAGCTAGGGGACGAGCTACACCAATGGAATAGCATACTTGAATCTCCAAGCGGTTGGCTAATCCGGCTGCCACCAGGTTTTTGGCGATATATCGGGTGGCATAGGTTGCAGAGCGGTCAACCTTGGTGGGGTCCTTGCCTGAGAAGCATCCACCACCATGCCTGGCTATACCCCCATAGGTATCCACCAAGTTCTTCCGACCGGTGAGCCCGGAATCTGCTACAGGACCACCAGCTACAAAACGCCCCGTGGCATTAACATAGTACCTTGTTTTCTTATCCAGCAAGGATGGGGGGATGATCGCTTTGATTACATGCTCAATGATGTCGCGCTCGATTACATTGTGGCTAACTACCGGGTCATGCTGAGCTCCTATTATCACGCTGTCTACTCGTCGGGGGACACCTCGGTGGTATTCCACAGTTACCTGAGATTTCCCATCAGGGCGGAGATAAGGCAGGAGTTTGCTTTTCCTCACTTGTGCCAGACGGCGGCATAACTTATTGGCTAAAGAGATGGGCAAAGGCATAAGCTCTGGCGTTTCGTTGCAGGCAAAGCCAAACATTATCCCTTGGTCACCAGCACCGAGCTTATCCAAAACATCATCGCTAGCTATCCCCTTTCGCATCTCGAGGGATTCATCTACCCCCATAGCAATGTCCCGAGATTGCTCCTTGATGGAAACCATAACCCCACAACTCTGGTAATCGAAGCCATATTCAGGGTGGATGTAGCCTACATCTCGAATTACTTCTCGGGCAACGTCCGCTATTTCCACATAGCAATCAGTGGTGATCTCACCCATAACTATCACCAACCCGGTAGTCGTGGCTACTTCACAAGCTACCCGAGCATAAGGGTCTTTAGCCAGGATGGCATCGAGAACGCCGTCTGAGATTTGATCGCACAGCTTATCGGGATGCCCTTCAGTGACTGATTCAGAAGTAAGGAAGTGCGAAGTGGACTTCATAAAAGTGGTGCTCATTTCCGTTTTCCCTCTCCTTTCAGGAAAGCGCTGAAAAATGTAGTGGCCCAATTTATTGGGCTTGCTCAGGTGGATGCCTGATAAATCAGGCAACTACAAAAAAATTTACCTTATTACTCCTTTTCTAAAGGGGGAAGCCTCTTAAGTTCCCCACTCCCAACTCTCCAGGTATTGTCTCTGTTCTTTGGTTAGCTTGTCAATAGTAATGCCCATAGAGAGGAGCTTCAGTCGACCTACCTCCCAATCAATCTCTTGAGGCACGGGATAAACCCCGGGGGCCAGCCTCTCCTTCAGGTTGAACATATATTCAGCACAGAGAGCCTGGTTAGCGAAGCTCATGTCCATCACGCTGGCGGGGTGTCCCTCAGCAGCGGAGAGATTGATCAATCTCCCCTCGGCTAGCAGGAAGAGACGTCGTCCATCAGGCAAGGTATACTCTTCCACAAAGGGACGCATTTCCCTTTTTTGAGTGGCTAGACTTTCTAAGTCGGGGATATTGATCTCCACATTGAAATGGCCGCTATTGGCTAAGATAGCCCCGTCTTTCATCAACTGGAAATGGCGTTTGCCAATAGCGTTTAGCCCGCCGGTAACGGTGATGAAAATATCCCCTATCCTGGCTGCCTCAAGGAGTGGCATCACCTGATATCCCTCCATTATGGCTTCCAGAGCGGGGACGGGGTTGACCTCGGTCACTATTACCTGGGCACCCAGGCCCCGAGCACGCATGGCTATCCCCCGCCCGCACCAGCCATATCCGCAGACTACTACCTTTTTTCCAGCCCAAAGAATATTAGTCGCCCGGGTGATGCCATCAATAGTGCTCTGTCCGGTGCCATAGCGATTGTCAAAGAAGTGCTTGGTCTGTGCCTCGTTTACGGCAATAATGGGATATTTTAGCTTTCCCTCTTTCTCCATGCTGCGCAGTCTGACGATGCCTGTAGTGGTCTCCTCCATGCCTCCAATAACCTTTCCCAGGAGCTCTGTTTTTTCCTTATGCAGGGTACTAACTAAATCAGCGCCGTCATCTAGAGTAATATGAGGCTGGTGGGCCAGAGCAGCACGGATATGCTTGTAGTAGGTTTCATTATCCTCTCCCTTAATAGCATTGACCGGGATATCATATTCAGTCAGCAGAGCAGCGGCCACATCATCTTGAGTGCTGAGGGGATTGGAGGCGCAGAGGACTACCTCAGCGCCACCAGCCTTAAGGGTGAGGGCCAGGTTAGCTGTTTCAGTGGTGATATGCAGGCAGGCAGAGATTCTGGCTCCTTTAAGGGGTTTTTCTTTAGCCAACCTCTCCCTGATTAGCTTTAACACCGGCATCTCGCGGGAAGCCCATTCGGTGCGTAGCTTCCCCTGTGGGGCAAGGGAGGGGTCTTTGATGTCGCTCTTAATGGTTATTCTCTGACCCATTTGGTTCTCCTTTATCTACTGAATTGCTGGGCCACCCAGTCGGGTATATCCAGGGTGCCCATCAGAATCGGTTTCTGATGACAATCGCTGCCCCCGGTCATCACCAGACCGTGCTTCCTGGCAAACTCGATGTAATGGGCAGTAGTCTCCCTATCGTTTCTGGAATGCCAGCACTCGACACCATCGATGTATTCTAGCATATACTTTTCGATGATGTTTGTCTGTTCATGCAAGTCAGGTGTTGTGCTTACTAAAGATGTCCCATTGGGGTCACTGGGATGGGCAAAGACGAGTATGCCTCTGGCATTCCTGATCAACCTTGAGGCTTCAGCTAGAGAAAGAGGGTACTTGGGGACATCACATTTGACCAGATACTTGTCGAAGGCTTCCTGCTTGTCCTTCACAACACCCTTTTCTATCAGGTAGTTGGCTATATGGGGGCGACCGAAGGCACCATCAACGCTATCCTGTATATTCTTCATATCTTTCTCGGTGAACCTTTCGACGCCCTCTTTATCGAACTCAACGTTCAGTTTCTCCAGGATTTGATGTGCTCTTCTTTCTCTATGTTCTCTCATCAATTGGAGTTTGTTTCTCAGCTCTTGATTGCTGATATCATATCTGTATCCCAGAAAGTCTAAGGAAATAGGTTTAATAGCATCATTCTCAGGGTACTGGAAGGTCACATTTAATTCTACGCCAGTAATGTAGGATATGCCATACTCTCTGGCTAAAGCGATGGCTCTTTCCTGGCAATCTATGGAATCGTGGTCAGTAATTGACAGGAGAGCGATTTTTCTATTCTTTGCTTCCTGGAAGACCTCTTCAATGGAGAGATTACCATCCGAGCCAGTCTTGGTGTGGATATGTAGGTCTATTTTCATTTATATCTGAATAACAAGCCACCCTTTGTTCTTTTGTCATTCTGAGGGAGCGAAGCGACCGAAGAATCTTGCTCAGGGTGACAGGAGGAGTCCTATCTCTTTTCCATGCCAATGATATACCAATCCTCAGGCGGGTCATATTGGGTATCGACTGTCAGGTGGATAATGTCAAGGTTTGGGTTCAATCGCTTCAGGTCCTTCAGGTCCACCTTTTCGAACCTCTTTTCATTGTTGATATAGGCTTGCTCGGTGAGGGCGTTCGATTGGTAATCCTCCTTAGTCCTTCTTAGTATCCGGGCAATGGCTACCTCCCGCGGGCAGTGGGTTTGCAGAATGACGAAGGTCTTATGGTGTTTGGCTGCTATTTCAGCAGCGCGCCTTCTTAGCGACTGAGTGATGAAGGTGGCATCAATGATGGCACTGTCGCCCTTCTCCAGAGCCTCGTCTGCTCGCCTGAAGGTCTCATCATAGACCATCCTTCGTTTGTCCATGTTGGAGGCTACCTTTTCATCGAAGATATCCTCACCCTTCAGCACCTCCAATCTAATCAGGTCGCTTCGCAGGATGGGGTAGCCCTTAATCTTCGATATCTCCTCACTGGTCTCCGTTTTCCAGGTGCCCGGAAGCCCACAGGTGATGAGCAAAACGCCCGCCCCCAACTCAGCTTGGATGAATTTCGCAAACGGCTCTTTCATTTTGCTACCTCCTTCGGCATTCTCAACCTTTACGTGTCAAAATGTCCTCCTCTAACCACAAAGCGCAATCGGTCAGGGCCTTTCTGTTACTGGCTCGAGAGAAATGTGGAACCTGATATATGACCAGCTCTTGGTGTGCCACTTTTCTCCACTGATAAATTCGGCGTGGGCCGCTGTAGCAGGATGTACCGTCGAAGTGATAGGCTATGGTTAAATCATTAAGAGGAAAATTTAGGAAGTCGGGCAGGGCGAGAATATGCAGAGACTGAACACCAACCACGATTAATGTCTTGGCACGGTGATGCTCGATCATCTTGCGGACAAGCGCACCGGAGTATTTGTAAATCTGCTCTGCAAGATTACGGTATCTCCAGAGTTCAGCTAAGTTGCGAGACCGCCAAGGAATAAGAAAGGTGCTTGTGGCATCTGCGATCCAACTGGAAAGACAAGCTGAAGAGCTAAAGAAGAATGTGCAATTTCGCCAGTAGGTAAACGGAGAAGACGGATTCCCCCAAGGGCCATTATCTGTTGGTAGGTTCACGATAAAGGGATTTCGGTCACCTGGTTTGAAGAAGGGATAAGTCCCCGGATTTAAACCGAAGAATATTTTGTCTGATGCAGCATAATATTTGCCGAGAAACAAGTTGCCGCCTGCGGCAACAGCATCAGAGCCGAACCTCTTGCGTAGCTCCCCATCATACAACTTCGCCAAAGTTTGAATCTCTTCCAGTGCATTGGTCATAATAGTCCACCCCCCTTGGATATCCTCTGTGGAGCCATATTGCCTAACAGAAGTTTGATGCTTCAATCCTCTTTCATTCTATACGATATACGCTTCGGCAAACTGGGAATATCT
>Ga0315314_1001462_pt1 | contig 21347 bp, 19 predicted proteins | sample TDP9_MG_FD_203631 | JGI IMG/M metagenome (GOLD analysis project Ga0315314, IMG submission 203631) | Freshwater sediment microbial communities from Lake Towuti, South Sulawesi, Indonesia - TDP9 | ecosystem: Environmental > Aquatic > Freshwater > Lake > Sediment | place: Indonesia: South Sulawesi... | reverse complement strand
ACTGCGACAACATCGGGCTGATGTGGGATCTCAGTCATGCACCTATGCTCAAAGAGATGCCTGAGGATCTGAAGCGGGCGGCCGACGTTCTGGCACACATACATGTAGGATGCACCAAGAAGACAGACGGGGCCCTAGTGGATACTCATCCCGGGTTCTACACCAAGGGAGCCGTGAACTCTGAGAGCGATGTCGCAAGGTTATTGCGAGTATTGCTGGAAATCAATTACGGCGGGATGGTTGGTTTCGAAGTGAAGCCGGAATCCCATCAGACCAGTGAGGAGATAGTCAGCACTGCCAAGGGTGTGCTCGTAAGCGCATACCAAAGCGTGGTGTCAAGCTTCTTAAGAGGAAAATAGATCGAGAGAAATGGCATCCGGTGGACTAGGCTGATCTCTCGATTCTTACTTTGTCGCCGTCCCTGACTTTTCTGAAGACGAGAGGATCTCCGACTATTCTTGCGAACACGTTTACTGGACTGGCTGCGCGAGGTTCCTTCCCTTTGCTCGCCGGTGTCTGTCCAAAGAAGATGCAGAACGCCTTTCCGGGAGGCCAATACCCAATGTCGCCTACATCCACTGTCTGCTGTGCCTCCTCTAACCCAACCGTGACCGATATCCCGAAGTAGATCTCGTCACCCCACCGATTGGCCGAGCCTTCGATCGGAAGGGCGCTCCAAAGCGCCTCACTGGTCTTCGTGTTCTTTCCTTCAAGAAGTTCGGCAACAATCTTGCCTGTAGCTGACGTAACGATCTGAATTCGTTTGATCAACCTACTTCACCTGCATTCCACATCTGCTTGGCTCTGAGCAAAAGCCTTGCGGAGATGGCAACTGCCAAAAGAGCGATAGCAGGTGTCGGTACTTATATTGTCACGTAAACCAGTCTTCTCGCTAAGGTTGAAAGTTTGAGAATAAGCTTCGCGGTCGCAACGAGGGAAGAGCTGCCGAGGGCTAGACGAAGGAAGCGCATTCGGGAGCTTTTCAAAATGGCGGCAGGCATGGGTTATGACGGCCTGGAACTTCACATATCAGATCCACGAATGGCAGATGTTTCGTTCTTTAGGGAACTTGCCCTAGGTCATGGTTTGGAGATTCCAGCGATCGGGACAGGACCTACATACACGAGTCATGGAATCAGCTTCCTGAGTAGTCCTAGCGTTAGAAAGAAAGCTGTTGATCGTCTGCAGGAATATGTCAAGCTTGCGAGAGATCTTGAAGCGGACGTCATAATAGGATTGATACGCGGTAGACTTCTGGGCGGAAGGTTCACTCGCTGTAGGGCTTGGAGGACGATTCAGGACTGCCTCCTGCGCAGCGCTTCGGTCGCTGAGCAGCATGATGTGACACTGGCGATCGAACCGATCAATCGCTACGAAACCGATCTCATCAATACTGTGGCCGAGGCCTTGAAGATGGCTTCGGACGTTGGCTCAAGGAGCGTCAAGATAATGGCCGACACGTTTCACATGAATATTGAGGAGACCTCGATAGCAGACTCGTTGCGGCGATCGGCAGGCAGGCTTGCGCACTTTCATGTCGCTGACAGCAACAGGTTGGCCCCTGGGAAAGGGCACATCGATTTTGCCTCAATCATCTCGGAGCTGAGAGGTATCGACTACAAGGGCTGCTTATCGGCTGAGATTCTGCCCGAGCCAAGTGTCAGACAAGCCTTCCTTGACACCATGCAGTATCTGAGGCCACTGCTGACCAGTAGAAGCTAGACTAGTAGTCTGCAGAAACTGGGATTGCTCGATGCGCAGGTGATCAGAGGAACTTGTCGAGCGACTGCCTCGCCTTTCTAGCCACGGACAATGGGTCTTGCTTCCAATAGTCCTCTCTGAAAAGCTCCACCGACAGTGGACCAGCGTAACCCTTTGCTCGCAATCGGTCAATCAACATCTTTGGATTCATTACTCCTTCGCCGGGGAGTACTCTATCCCCATCGCGCAACTCGTCGCGAGTCTTCTGCTCGACATCGTTGATGTGAACCACGGAGAGTCTTTCCGCAGGGATTTCCTCTAGCGAGTCAATTGAGCTTCCTCCGACGTAGAAGTGGAAAGTGTCTATGACGAGGTTCACTTGGCTGGAAGGAAGTTCTTCCAGAACATGCCAAGATTCCTCAAGCGTTCGGATCGATCTGGACTTGAATCCTAGAAATTCAAAGCAGACGTTGACGCCGTACTCAGAACCTAGACGAACGAGCTTCTCAAGCCCTACTCTGGTCCTCTCGACAGCTTCCTGATCTGTGAGTCCCGGAAGCGTGGGAGCGGATATCGCAACGATCGTCCTGGATCCGGTGACATCACAAATGCTCATCATCTCCTTGGCGTCATCCATTGTCTTCATGAACTGGCGTTCATCAAGCGAGAAGCTCTCAAGAGCGTTCAGACTGACAACTTCTAAGCCCGAAGAGCGAACGAGTTCTGATATCTCTGCTTTTCCCTTTCTCTTGAGGCTCTCTTGGACTTTCTCGGTTCTGAGTTCAATAGCATCAAACTTGGCCGAGCTGGCTACTCTGACGAAGGTCTCTAGGTCTGAAGTGAGTAGTGTGGCTTGATTCAGGCACGTTTTCATGTCACTCACTTTTCGTGGGTCTTCAGAGTGGAAGCTGGATTGGCCTACCTGAGTTGATCGATCGATAGCAGGCTTCTGCTATCTCCACAGCTCTGTAACCATCTGTCTCATCCACAACTGTCTTCTTGTCGTTGACTATTGAGTCGATGAAGTGTCTGTCTTCCTCAGCGAAACCCCACGCCCATCCCATTGTTCCACGCGAAAGTTGGCTGAAATCATAGGTTACAGTCTCGGCGTCGAGGCCAGGTGAGTGAGCGAACTTCCAAGGCTTCTCGACGACGACGCACGAGTGATCGCCGTAGATCTCAACCCTCTCTACAGGAGTGATCCAGCTCGTGTGGCCTGAGCACGCCAAGGAGGCGAATCTATCTTCCCTGAACTTGAGAAGCGTCGCGATGTCGTTGATCTGATCTTCGTAGACATTCGCCTTGCCGAAGGCGGAGACCTCGGTGACGTCGCCCATTAGCCATCGGAGGGCGTCTAAGACATGGATTATGCTCTCGTAGATGAAGCCTCCTGAGACCTTGGGGTCACCGACCCAGCTTGGTCTCTTCAGTTCTCCTCTGATGATTCTTGCTGAAGCCATGTGAGGCTTCAGTGCGCGGGTCTCTATCATGTTCTTGACTTTCTTGTACACTGGCCAGAATCGTCTGTTGTGGCCGACCTGATACTTCACGTGAGATTCTTTGAGGGCATCAAGGATTCGTCTTGCGTCAGCTGTGCTTGTTGCCATTGGCTTTTCAGAAAAGACATGTTTTCCTTGCCGAATCGCGTATGATGCATGTTCAGCGTGAAGAGCATTTGGAGAAGTTATAAAGACAGCCTCGATAGAGTCTTCCTCGATGAGGGCCGTGTGGCCGTCGTAGGGTCTTGCGCCATTCTTTGCTGCAAGAGCGTCGGCTGAGTTCTTGTTCACGTCTGCTACTCCAATCAATCTGACTCGACTGTCCGCTGAGAGGACTTGGGCGTGAACCGAGCCTGCGTGACCTGAACCTATTATGCCCACACCTATCTTAGCCATGCAACATCGCTTTCAGTACGTGCCCTGTCGTTCACTTAAGAGCTTGTTTCAGAATCAAGTAGTCAAAACGAGTCGAGTTCATCATTCTTGTGTCTACGTTAAGGTTATAGGAAGACCCTTCCGATACTGGCCGAAACGTTGGAGAGAAACATATGAAAGGTGCCGTACTTCAAGCTGAATGGCAACCAAGAAAGGGATATGTTCCAACTCAATCTGAGAATCAGACTCGCAAAGTGACGCAGGGGAGCCGAGTCTGGAGGAATCCAAAACTAGTCTTGGAAGAGGTTTCGACCCCTGAAGTAGGTCCGAAGGACCTGCTTATTCAGGTCAGGGCATGCGGAGTCTGTGGGTCCGATGTCCATATGTACGAGAAGGATGCTGAGGGCTATATTCTCTATCCGGGCTTGACGCGCTTTCCTTCTATTCTAGGACATGAGTTCTCAGGTTTGGTCAAGAAAGTTGGAAGAGAGGTGCAGAGCTTCAAGGAAGGAGACGTGGTGACGGCGGAGGAGATGATTTGGTGTGGCGAATGCACTCCCTGCAGAAACGGTGTGCCGAACCATTGCACGAATCTTGAAGAGATCGGGTTCACAATCAACGGCGGCTTCGCAGAATACCTGAAAGTGGGCGCGAAGTACTGTTGGAAGATAAACAGCATGTTGGACGCATATGGATCTGAGGACAAGGTTTACGAAGCAGGTTCCCTTGTGGAACCAACTTCGGTCTCGTACCACGCAATGTTCACGCGAAGCGAAGGCTTCAAACCCGGAGCATTCATAGTCGTGTACGGAGCTGGTCCGATCGGGTTAGCCGCAATATCATTGGCCAAGGCGGCTGGCGCAGGAAAGGTCATCGCCTTCGAAACGGCACAGGGAAGACTTGATCTTGCCAGCAAGATCGGTGCAGATCACGTCTTTAATCCCGTGGAGATTGAGAAGAAGGGAACTCGTCCCTATCAGAAGGTGATGGAGGTGACGGGAGGCGTCGGGGCCGACATGCAGATCGAGGCAGCGGGAGCTCCCGCAAAGACGTTGCCTGAGATGGAGAAGTCATTAGCGATTGGTGGAAAGATCACGTGGATCGGGAGAGCTGATGTCCAGGCACCGATATTCTTGGAGAATTTCCAGGTGAGAGCGGGTCAAGTGGTTGGAAGTCAGGGTCATTCCGGGCATGGGAACTTCATGAACGTGATACGACTAATGGCAGCGGGTAAGATCGACATGACAAAGATTGTCACACGAAGATACAGGTTGGACGAGGCTCTGAGCGCGATGGAGCAGGCGACGAAGAGGGTCGACGCGAAGATCACACTCAAGCCTTAAGGTGTTGGATCTGCGAGTTTAGGTGAGGTTGAGAAGAATGGGTAAATGGAATCTTCCTCCAGAGACCGGGCACATGGACAAGCCTACGCACATATACTTCCAGAACATGACCGGCAAGGAGATTCAGGAGCGCCTCAAGAAGAACGACATAATCATAATTCCCATCGGAAGCACAGAAGCGCATGGGCCACACGCCTGCTATGGCGAAGACACCTTTCTAGTCACGAGGATGGCTGAGCTAGTTGCCCAGAGAACTGGCTGCACTGTTGCCCAGCCGATATGGTATGGCTCGCATCCCTACCACCATATCGGGATGCCGGGCACGGTCGTAGTTGACGACGATGACTTCAAGGCCCTTATTCGGGCTGTGATGGCTGGATTCTGGAATGCTGGCTTCCGGAAGCAGATCCTTCTCAATGGGCACGGACAGGAGTATGTGATCCCGTCGGCGATGCATCAGTTTGCGAAGAAGTTTCAAGTGCCGGGAATCTTCCTGAACCTGAATTGGTATCACGCAATTCCGAGCTTGGTGAAGGATAAAGCGCATGGCGGGCCGTTCGAGACAGCTTTCATACATGCAGATGAGGTCGAGACGTCTTTCTCCCTTGCTCTGTTCCCGGAGCTGATACATATGGAGGATGCGGCCGATACAACTCCGAGAGGCTACTTGCCGCCAAAGCATATTGACAAGGCTGGATGCGTGTACCAGATGCCGATCGAATGGTACAGCCAAGTCGGAGCCGGCCCGATCGAGATCGTTGCCTATCCGGAAGGAGTGGTGGGCAAAGCGACTCTGGCGAAAGCAGAGAATGCTATGATGGGAGTCGAAAAGCTTCTAGACTACATGGTCGAGTTGCACGACGACATCCTGAAGAAGTTTCCTCCAGGAATCTTGCCTCCTATCAATGAGGTGAGCCAACGGCCAAAAGAGCAACTTGAGGAGCTGATCAAGGGCCCACTCAGAGGCGGCAGGCACATTTACACAATAGCATATCCTCCCTAAATTCGCCAAGATCCATCCCAGTTGCGCTGAATCGGCCTGAGATTCAACACTGCCATTAACGGATTGGGCAGATTCTTCGTCGTTGCTCACGCCCAACTCAACGAAAACCATGTAAGAACCAAGAGAGCTCTACCCCTATCGTGGCCGCAGCTATTCTCCTTCACCAATTGAATATGAGAGCAAGACTTCATCTCCCACTGGATATCGGCGCGTCAAAAACTCCACCATAAAACCCTTTAGAAAGCGTTCAAAACGAATGGCTTACATGCTCAAAAGCATTCATAGCGAACAGAGCCGGAAAAGGGCTGATTGTGACCAGAAAAGAGGAGGAGGAATACCTACTCGAAAGGTCGAAGCAGTTTCTGGAAACTGCTGAATACCAAATAACCAGAGGCCTTCACGGTCTCGCCGTATTTAGCCTCGAGCAAGCCTTACAGCTCTTCCTCAAATCAAAAATGTTAGCAGGGGGCGCCGACTTTCCGCGAACGCACAGTATCAGAGCCCTCTTGGAGACACTGTCAGATCTGGCACCAGAAGAGAAAAAACCGGCCGTTACTAGTGTGCTGAACAATTATCTCCTTGAACTGGGAATGTTAGAAGACGCTTATGTAACATCTAGGTACGTGCCGAGAGAGTTCAAGAAAGAAGAAGCTGAAAGGTTAATGAAGGTCGCTCGGGAAGTGATGAAAAACGTCACATGAGATCACAATGAAGACCGCTCTGAAGAGACGGGAAGTCTTCAAGAACCTCGGGAAGCATCTCCAAACCATTAGGGAGACTGCCCGTAAGCTAGATCCCGACGCCGAGACGTATCTCTTCGGCTCAGTAGCAGAGAACAAGTACACCTATTCAAGCGACATAGACGTTCTCGTGGTCACTAAGTTGGAACCGGCTAGAATGAACCTTGAACTCTGGAAGGCGGGAATAAAGGAGCCATTCGAGGTCCATGTTCAGCCACCCGAGAAAGTAGACTCCTACCGAAGAAGAGCCAAACTTGTAACACAGCCACCTTTTGAATGCCTCTAGGTTCTCTCTTGAGGATTTCGCTTTCGCGCAAATCCCGGGCGGCGGCGTCGAAGCCAAAGCCTCCTTCGAAGTTGGCGGTTGACGAGGTCACAGAATCCCTCAACTATGAACGAGCTGCGAAGGAAGGTGCCGGTCTGCGGTGCCAAGCAGGGAAGGCGCTCAGTTATCCGAGAACCATACTGCGGCACACCCTACCCCCCATACATACAAATGTATATACACTCACACCTACGGCCGATGCGCATCATCCGAACTCATCCGTGATATTACGGAAGGCTGCTCGCTCATCGATGCGTAGGAGATACGCATTAGAGCATCCTGCTAGATTTGAACAGTGAATCTGACAGGAGCACTCTTCTGAAAGGCTTTCGTGCATTCCATCTTTTCATTTGGAATTTGCCTGTTCTCTTGCTAGAGCTACGCACTGAGAGGCGAAGCGCTGGTAAGCCGCCCTGAATTCAGCCATAGTCTTGAGGACTGAACCGAACCTGGGCCACTGCTCCTCTGAGATTCCACGAACCCCGTACGATTTGGCCGCAGGGATCGCTGCAACCTCGACTAGGATTTTCGCCAGGTCGGAACCGATTTCATAGCTATTGACAAAGTCCGAAAGAGCATATAGACGCTCAACCAGCCCTAGCTCCGGGGGCTGAAGTGCTGCACTCCTGAACCTTGTCAAGTCAAAGCTTGCCTCCTCGGCAAACAGTTGCACCGCTCGAGCATGGTTGGGGAACTCCGTGTTGCACATGTTCGGATATGCCAACATATCATACGTATCTTCAGGAATTCTCTTGGACGCTGGAAGCACATCCACCGATTTCAAGACAGATCTTGCCTGAAGTTCGGTCAGGCCAAATTCCCCTTGAAGATGACTTATCCATCTCTTCCTATTCTCATTCGTGAAGAAGGTCTGATACACCCGTCTTGCAACGAGCGTCCCGGCCTTCCGAATATCGTTCTCAAGCTGTTCAATCTCGCCGCTGGAAAGTCCTGCCTCTTCAATCACTTTCAGAAACGCGGGGTGCATCAAAGACTTCAGGTTGCTGTAGGAACATACTTTGTCAGTCTTCGACTCAAGTGATCCCGGCCCACCCAATAATGTAAGTAGATCGCTGCCTAGACTAAGGTCCTCGACAAGTCTATTCAGAAGGCTGAGCGCACGTGTCTCTCCTTGCATATTGCTGATCTTGGTGAAGATCTTGGTGGCTTCAACCTCACGCAGGTGGCTCACCAATCGGCCGCCCATGTTTGTTTCGTAGGTGCGAGTGATAGGCTTGCCGGCCTTCAGGGCTCTGGCTTTTCCTTCGAACGAGTCAAGAACCAACCTTATCTCCTGGCCAACCGTATAGACAACCGTATTGTTCGTCCCAATACCAGCAGCATTCAGCTTACGCGTAACCTGCCTAGCAGCCTTAGAGCTTCCAGCAACCTTCAACACCATGTTCGGCGGAATGGCACCGGGGCTGGATAATCCGAGACGCCGATCATACTCAGCCAAGTGCTTAGCAGCTAGGCCGTAGGCCAGCTTTGCGTCTTCAATGCTTGCGTCAGGGTCGTCAGCTATGTTCGGGTTCAGCTGAAAACTAATCATATAGTCCATGTTCTGCGTTCGCACGGCCAAGGGCCGAAAGATCTCAAGATTCGGCCAAAGCGCCATCAACGTAGCCGACAAAGCCATCTCATCCCGATGGGCCTCAGGATCTCTCATCCAATCCTCACGCTTCCTGATCTCCTCGGCAAGCTGATCTCTGAGGGACGGATCTTCATCGAAGGCCCTTGCCGCTAGGGCAGGGTTCGTCGAGACCTGACTGAAGCCGAGATGCCGCAGAACCTCTAGACCCCTAGCATAGTCATTCCCAAACTTGCAGTAACGCTCCTCAACCATCTTCCAGTAGACCGTTCCCCGCGCGACTTCTCCAAAGGCGAGAATGAAGGCTGAGGGACTCATCGATCCCGCGAGGCGACTGCGGATCCTCTCCGCCATATAGCCCGGAAGGCTGTCTCCCGAGTTTACGCTCTCCATTCCTCTCAGGAAAGATTCGACAGCAGACTTGGCGGAGCAAGTATCCAGCTTCTCAACCGCGTGCAGTCTCTCCGCAAGGGATCGCACTGCGTCTTCTGCAACTTCAGAAGGTATTCCAGCTATTCGCGCATCGAGTCCGACGAGGTTCAAACCTATCCGGATACCTGCGACGAATGTGTTCTTCGCAAGATCCTTTCCTCCAGCGCTAACCTCAGCCGGAATTCTGCTGCAAAGATCCTCTATCAAGAGTGAGAGATCGTTTGAATCGCGCATCAAGATATGGTCAGCGGCTGCGAGGGTGAAGCCCTCTCTGAGCTGACGTATCATATGATCAGCAGACTGAGTTGCCGTGAACTGGCTGAGCATCACAATTTCCTCAACGGACTCTTTACGACTCGTGTTGCTTCAGGCCCATATATATTAAAGCCCCACGAGTACGCTTCCTGAAAATAGAAGCCACGATTCGTGACCGACACGAACAATGTTGCGTGAAACGCTTGAAGCGCTCTAACTTTCTGGTTCAGCTTGAGAGGCTTGCCAGGGCTCTAGACGACGGGCAGTTCCTTTCCACTGAGGGCCGGCCTGAAGCACGCAGACTGAGGAATCTAGCCAAACGGAAACGAATCGATTCGAATGTCATCTTCCTCGATTCGATCCGGTGCAAGTCAGGCAGAGCGTACTTAGTCGCCATGAGAGGACGCGTAGAATCATTGGTCTGCCTTGAGCCCTCAGCACGCAAGGGTGGCACACCAAGCGTGTTCAGAAATTCGACGAGATACGTGCTTCATAGCGACGGAAAATCAGTCGTGGCATATGTCCTGCCCTTCACGAGTGACAACCTAAGAAAACTGATGAACGAGGTGCTTCCCGAAGAAGGACCAAAGAACCTTGAGTCTACTCCTCGCCTTGGGCTCGGCGTGCGGATGCTCTTCACACTCCCGTTCCTTTTGAATGCCCTAGATCAAGTCGAAGTCGCTTCAGACTTTCAACTATCCGCAGGACGAGAATTCTCGCTCACAAAGGTCGTCGAGTCGGCGCCTGGGACTTATCCGGAGTGGCTTGGCCATACAGGTCTCGATGCCTCGGCACTCTACGGAACAATAGCCAAAGAGTGCTTCAAGTTCGGCTTTCCGCATTACGGAACAGAAATCGACCACCTAATAGTCACGGACAAACCCGAAGAGGCAATATCAAGAATCCGTCGCCCTTCAGCAGACCAGTCTTTCACAACCGGCGTCGGCCCTGTCTCAGAAGAGGGTCTTCGGGGGTCCATTGAGTACAATAGGCAAGTGATGGATGAGGCCACAGGGACTGGGTTTGTTAGAGGAATGACGATTGACACCTCCGCCCTATTGAGAGGCGAATTCGATGACATGGCGAAGTGGACGGGGCAGATTCTGAGAGAGGAGTTCGAAAAACAATTGTCGGAGGAGGATAGGAAGGCACTGATGGACAGGTACCACCCGGGGCAACCATTCCTACTAAGAGCTGACGATGATGACGATACGCTCCAACTCACGTTCTCCGAAGAGGACGTGATGCGCCTAGCCCTCAAGTTGAAGCCAAGCCTACTCGTGAACAAGGAACTGTTCAATCACATGTCAAGTGCCATGGGAGGAAAGGCGTTCGCCTTCGAACCCTCTCTGGACGAGACAAGCAAGCTTACAACGCCCAAGGAACTCTTCTTCTATCTCTCTGAGTCTAGGCAAATGGGAATGCCTGCAAACCTCGTCGCACCGAACGTGGGATTTAGGAAGCGCGAGAACTACGAGGGCGACCTGAGCGAGCTTCACAGACAAGTCCGCGAACTATCAATGGTGGCATCATATTTCGACGCTATCTTGGACTTTCACTCTGGAAGCGACAAAAGTCCTCAGGTCTATCGGACGATATCAAAGGCTTGCCATGGCAAGCTGAAACTGAAGATGTCCGGCGTATACCAACTTCTATACTTCGAGACATTGGCCAGCTTTCCGCGTGGAACGAAGGAGAGAGAGCTGTTTGAGCAGATCTGGCATCACTCCCTAGGATACGCCGAGCAGAAAGCCAACGAGGGAGACGCCACAGCCAAGCGCCAAGTCGAACAGATTCGCAAGAAGATGACTGGGGCGAGAAGAGGGAGAACACGCTACCATCCCAACCCGAAGGACGACTTCTTCAGATACTACTCCTTCATAGCAGTCGCTGCGAAGAGAAAGAACGGACGATACATCTTCAGGAACTCCCTCTATAGGCTTGCCCAAACGAAACGCGTCTCCGAGAAATACGCTCAGAAGGTGATCAGGCTAACGGCCACTGTCGTCAAGTCCCTTGGACTCCAAGGAGCCAGGCACAGTCTACCGCTTGAATCTTCTTAATCGACCTACACTATGCCACTCGTAGGCTACTTGTTGAAGCATTGCTTCGCTACCAGCGCTAGCATAATCAAAGAGAATATGCAAGAGGGCTTTCAAACGAGAGCGCAGGACGGATCCGCCAGTGCCTTCACCATCCGCTTCTCACGTGTGATTCAGAGAATCATGCTCCCACTCAGCTTGGTAGAGTGCCACACTCATGCGAAAACGCTCCTGAGAATTGAACGAAGTTTAAGCCTTGGCACGACGACAATGAGATTGGACTGAAAGGCATTGGTGGACCAGACGATTCTGGAGACGCATGGTAAGAGGCTCTTCGTCGTCGATGTTGATTTGTGCGTTGGTTGCCAATGCTGCATGTTCGCATGTTCCCGAAGATTCGGCGAGGCCGGACTTGGAAAATCTGCTATCCACGTTAGATCGGCAGGCGGAGTCGAGAGAGGGTTCGTGGTTATCGTCTGCCGGGCCTGCGAAGATCCTCCATGCATGAAAGTCTGCCCCACTGACGCCTTGGACAAGAGAGTGAGAGGCGGAGGCGTAATTCTTAACGTCGACAAGTGCATAGGCTGCGGAAACTGCGCTGAAGCGTGCACAATCGGAGCGATCTTCTGGGACGAAGAGACGAACAAACCTTCTATATGTGTTCACTGCGGACTCTGCGTAGGATTTTGCCCTTACCACGTCCTCGAACTTCGCTAATGGGAATGGAGATAGCTATGATAGATAGAGATCCGTTGTCCAGAGTCTTGCACATCGACCTATCTAGGAGAAGGTTCTGGATTGTTGATCGAAGAGACCTATTCGAGAAACGTCTTGGCGGAGCAGGAGTCGCCATCAACCTTCTAAGTGAGGAATGCCCAAAAGGCGGAGACCCCTTCAGTCCCGACAATCCGATCGTCCTCGCCGTTGGACCGTTGACAGGCGTTTTTCCCATCGCTTCCAAGACCGTAGCCATGTTCAAGTCGCCTCACATCAGCAACTTGGGAGAAAGCCACGCTGGTGGCCGAAGTGCAGTCTCAATCCGAATGGCGGGATACGGCGCGATTGTCGTGAAAGGCGCAAGCCCAAACCCGATCTACCTTGTTGTAGAATCCGGCAAGGTTCACTTTCGAAACGCCTCAGCACTATGGGGGATGACGAGCTTCACAGCCGGTAGAGCCATACGAGAGAAGGAGCCCGGCCCTGGAATCAGAACCATCATGCGGATAGGGCGCGCTGGAGAGCGCCTAGTTCGCTACGCCTGCGTCATAACAGAGACCTACAGACATTTCGGGAGACTGGGACTGGGAACGGTGTTCGGAAGCAAGAAGCTGAAAGCCATAATGGTCACTGGCAAACGTTCCCTGAAGGTCAACGACATCGTTCAGTATCGAAAGGTCTACGGAGAGATCTTTGAGTCGCTCGCCAGCTCGCCAGCGATGAGAAAGTATCACGACTTGGGAACAGCCATGAACGTCAGCGCGTTGAATGAGCTCGGAGCCCTACCTACTAGAAACCTTGAGAAGGCGAGGTTCGAATCAGCCCATGAGATCACAGGCGAAAGGTTTGCGGAAAGCCATCTGGGTCGGCGAATCGCATGCGCACATTGCCCCACAAGCTGCATCCACCTAGCTGCACTGAGAGAACCCTACGAGACCGAGCGATATTTCTACAAGACCAGGATGGTTTGCTATGACTACGAGCCCATCTACTCGCTTGGAGCAATGATTGGCGTATCCTCGACTGAAGGGCTTCTGAAACTCTTTGATGAGGCGGAGGCTCTAGGCCTAGACGCCATAAGTGCAGGCGTAACTCTAGCGTGGGCGACTGAGGCCTTACAGAAGAGCCTAATATCTGACCGAGAAACCGCCGGGTTGAAACTGCAATGGGGAGACCATGAAACCTACCTCAAAGCGCTCAGACACATCACAGACCAACCTAACGACTTCTATCGAGCCCTCGCAAAAGGCGTTGAACATGCGTCATCAGTCTACGGTGGCGTCGACTTCGCCTTGGCCTTCGGAGGAAACGAGATGCCCGGCTACCACACAGGGCCCTCAGCGTACGCGGGTTACATGACAGGGGCTAGGCATAGCCACCTTGATAGCGCAGGCTATGGCATAGATCAGAAATTTCAGACCTTGGGTGGCAAACCAACAGCCGACGCGATTGCAGAGGCATTGCTCTCAGAGGAATCGTGGAGGCAGGTTCTATCAAGCTTAGTGATCTGCTACTTTGGCAGAGAGATCTACATCGTTGATACTGTGCTCAAAGCTCTCAGACTCGTAGGATACACGTTCACACCTGATGACTTACTTAAGTTGGGCAGAGAAGTGCTGAAGGCTAAGTATGCTTTCAAGACTCGAGAGGGTTTCGACTTCAGGAAGCTGCGAATCCCGAGGAGAATATTGGAAACAGCTACTCCATTGGGCCGGATCTCAGAGAGCCTCATCCCAGAAACTATCCAATCTTATAGCACTAAGCTGCGATCATAGGCTAGGCGATCTGACTAATCAGCGGTCTGAGAGATTCTGCAGCTTTCTCGAAAGCTATATTCATGGATGGCTTGGGAATTATCTCTACAGTTAGATATCTATCATAGCCAATTGACTTCAACACGTTGACCAATCTTTCGAAATTCAGGTGGCCCATGCCTGGCGCCAGTCTATTTGAATCTGCAACATGAACATGTTTCAATATGTCTCGCACCGAGAGGAGTGAGTCTTCAATTGACTGCTCTTCTATGTTCATGTGAAATGTGTCGGCCAATAGTCCCAGACTTTCCGGCCCTATCTCCTCAACTACACTTCTCGCTTCTTCTAAGGTATTTATGAAGTCAATCTCATACCGGTTCAACGGCTCCAAGAGGAGGACAACGCCGAGATTCTTGGCCGTCTGGCAACATCTTTTGATGCACTGCAATGCTCGCCCGACAGCCTTCCGGTTGCCGCTTCCTGTGCTTCCTCTGACCAGGCTTAGTGTTACATATGAATTCAGAACCGATGCTCCCTGGATATATTGGATGACATTTTCAACCGCCTTTTCTCTCTTGCCATGATCAGCATCTGTGAAGCTGAGGCCGCGCTTGAGGAAGACAGCGCTAGTGTCTATTGAAGAGACAGACATTCCCTTGGAGTCTGCTATCTCTCCGACTTTTCGCGCGTCGAATCTATCGATATCATCCACGAAGAGCTCTACGCCATCGTATCCCATCTGTGAGGTTTCTTTGAAAATCCTTTCAAAGGATTCTGCTTCGAACCCTAAGCCTTTACACCTGCCGGTGGAAAGGAACGCTACTACTGACAGCTTCATGAGTCCACGCCAAGCGACCTGTCTCAAACAGTGATGACCGCTATTTTCTGTGGGTCCAATTGGACCTCCACTTTCTCACCGGGCTTGAAGACAAGCTCCGGGCCGGTCTGAGTTCTAAGCAACCATGATCCAACCTCTACATGGTAATTAATGGAGTTCCCAAGATAAGCCATCTTTGAGATCCTTCCCTCGAAGCAGTTAGGTCCTTCGATCTTCTTGAAAGCGGAAAGCCTAATGTGCTCGGGTCTAACAGAAACGGTGACCCGCTGGTCCTTCTTGACGTCTCTTGCGGACGCATGTATTAACAAGCCATCTTCTGTCCTGATGATTGCCCTACTCACACCTGCGTTGAAGCTCTCTACGATGCCCTCGATGAAGCTCGTTACGCCTATGAAATCAGCCACAAACTTGTTTCTCGGAAAATCGTATATTTCCCTCGGCGAACCGAGATACACAAGCTTTCCCTTATCCATAAGCGCTATTCTGTCGGAAAGGACTAGAGCCTCCGCCTGATCGTGGGTTACGTAGACTGAGGTTATCTTCAGCTTCCTCTGCAGATCTTTGATTTCGAATCTCATCTCTTCCCTTAGCTTTGCATCCAAATTGCTTAGCGGCTCATCGAACAGCAATACCTCAGGCTTCATGGCCAAAGCCCGAGCCACAGCAACCCGCTGCTGCTGTCCCCCGCTCAACTGGCGAGGAAACCTATGCTCCAATCCGGAGAGTCTAACCATATCCAGAGCGTCCCTAACCTGCTTGCCAATCTCGTCCTTCGGGGTCTTTCTGAGCTTCAGGCCGAAAGCTATGTTATCGAAGACAGTCATGTGCGGCCATAATGCATAACTCTGAAACACCATCCCCATCCCCCTCCTTTCCGGAGGAAGATCAGTTATCACCCTGCCACCCAGGTAGATGTCGCCTTCGTCGGGTTTCAGAAACCCGGCCACGCATCGCAGAAGAGTAGTCTTGCCGCAGCCACTCGGCCCCAGCAGCGTTAGGATCTCTCCATCCATGACTCGAAGCGTCATGTGGTCAACTGCTACGACATCAGAAAACCTTCTCGTCAGATTTTCCAAATATATCTCGGGCAATCTGCAATCAAGCTCGACTATGCCATAGTCTACAGGGTTACTAGATTTGCCTGCCCCAATTCTTATAAGTTTACTGCGGCGATAGGAAGCACGAGGGGACACACCGAAGGAGGTGGAAAGAAAATGAAACTGAAGACAGTTCTGATTGCAGTCATTGCATTGGTAGCGATCGTGGGAGTAACGGGAGTCTATATCGTCACTCGGCCGCCTGAAAAGATAAAGTTAGTGTACATAACCGCCGGGGACATCAACATGCTAGCTCTAGGGCAAAACTGGTTCGCACCTGAATTTACAAAGAGGTATCCTAACGTCGAAGTAATAACAGCGCATACTGGACCCGGAGAAGCGGGCTCCAGGACGATCTTCGAGAAGATAAAGGCCGCGAAGGATGCAGGCAAGGAGACTTGGGATGTCGATGTCATCATGGCCCACGAGGTTTTCGCAGGATGGGCGATTAAGGAGGACCTGCTACTAAACTACGCCAAGGAGCTCAGCTCATGGAAGTACGTCACCTCGCCTACCGCCAAGAAAGCCCTAGGGGTCGATGTAGAAGGATATGTCATGCCAATGTTCCACAGCCAGATAGCCATCGCCTACAATCCCAAATTTGTGCCGACCCCCCCTGCGAGCTACGATGAACTTGCTGAATGGGTGAAGAAGAACCCAGGGAAATTTGGACATAACGGTATTAAGGGAGGCATGTCGGGCGTCGGCTTCTGTATCGGATGGATTATGTGGAAGACTGGAGCCAAAGACAAGTACTGCGTGACAGGCCCTTACGACGCAGCAGAAGCAGGCAAATGGGCGCCCCACTGGAAGGAGTTGAAGGAGTTCAACAAGTACTGCACGATAACCGCAGGCAATGTGGCAACTCTCGACGCGTTGAATCGCGGTGAGATATGGATGGGACCAGTTTGGATAGATATGTTCTTCAACTTCATGGCCGAGGGCAAGATGGACCCGAGCACAAGGGTTTGCATTCTCAAGCCGGGATTGATGGGGCAACCGATGCACTTCATGATACCAAAGAAAGCGCCAAACCCTGAGTGGGCCAAGAAGTTCATAGACATCGCTATGAGCCCTGAGGTCCAAGCCAAAGTCATAGTCGAGAAGTTCTTCTGGTACCCAGGAATCGATGGTCAGTACGTTATGCCTCACGTCTCAAAGGCAGCGCTGGACAAGCTCTTCAAAGACATCAAGCCAGAGGACTTGGCTAAGTACGGATACACGTTCCCGTTAGCGCCATACTTCAGTGATATGCTCAGAGATTACGAAAAGTATGTAATGGGATAAACCGTGAGGCAAAGACTGTCCGGTCTTCTCCACCTTTTTTTGTTAGTGCCGGCATTAGCAGTAATGATTGTTCTTTATGTTCAGCCCTTTGCCTTGTCACTCTACCGAAGCGTTTTTGACGAAAAGAGCGGCGAACTCACACTCAAATTCTTCGAAAGGGCGATAGGTACCTACGGGAGAGACGCTCTATTCTCCCTGTGGACATCGCTTCTGGCCACGGTGATTGCCATCGGGATAAGCATCATCTTGGCAGCTTATCTGAGGCTGACGATCAGTCCCCTGAAGAGATTCTTCAACGCCGTGTACCGTCTTCCCTTGTTCATCCCGTTCGTCGTGATAGGGCAGATGATGCGAACCTTTCTGGCCCCTCATGGACTTTTCAACAATTTTCTATCAGGCGTGGGCCTGATCGACCCAGAATCTCCTATCCAGTTCTTCAACTGGTCCGGCCTAGTGTTCGGCTTCGCGTGGAAGCAATTTGCCTTCGCGACTCTACTGATATTAGGTGGCTTCATTATGATCGACGATGAATACATAGAGTCCGCCAGAAGCGTCGGCGCAGGAACCACAAGAATCATAGTAAGCATCCTGATTCCAATGGCCAAGTCGGTAATTCCCATAGCGTTCATTCTCGTCTTCGCCTCGCTCATCAGCTGCTTTACATATCCCTACATGCTCATTGGGGGAGCAATACCTACAACCATCACGGTAGACATCGCTCACAATGTAACCTACTTCGGCGACTGGGGGATCGCGAACGCCCTAGGCGTAATCTCCTACCTAATGGTATCCGCCGCAGCCATATACTACATGAGGTACGTCGTCGGGAGGGGTATCTATCAGTAGAGCTTATCTCCTGAAGCGAACGGCCGAAAGCGCCTCATTCGTCCTGCTGTGCTTCTTCATCTTCGGTCCCATGCTCGGCCTCGTACTATGGTCCATAGCCATAGAGTGGTATTGGCCTCATAGATTGCCACAAACGATCGGATTGGACTATTGGAGGGTCACGTTGGGCATAGAGAGAGCCGCATTCTTCGGCGCCGTCAGCGCCATAGACGCCCTCCAAACAAGCATCATCATAGCACTAATCGTGGTCTCTTTGGCCATGCTCATCTCAATACCTACTGGATACGCACTGGCAAGTTACGACATCCCGTTCAAGCCCCTGATCCTTATGCTGTTCCTGATGCCACAAGCATTCCCCCAACAGCCGATATTCGTCAACCTAATGCTGTTCTTCTATAAGGTAGGGCTCATGGGGACGCTGCCGGGCGTCGTCCTAGCGCATCTAATGCCTAGTCTAGTCTTCGCTGTATGGATAACAAGTGCAACATTCAAAGCAATAAAGCCGGAGCTAGAGGAGGCAGCCAGGATTGTCGGAGCGTCAAAACTGAAAGCATTCCTAAAGGTCACTCTACCTTTGGCCGCCCCGGGAATGGTTGCAAGCTCAGTTTATGTCTTCATCTACTCACTTGACGAATTTACCGGAACCTTCTTCGTAGGGTTGCCATTCGTGAGCACATTGCCCATGTTGCTATATTCCGCGAGTGGCTACAACATGCAGTTCGCTTCTTGCACGGCAATAATACTTCTAGTACCCAGCATAATGTTCATGCTGCTTGTCGAGAGGTTTCTGAAAGCCGAGTACTTGGCAATGGGCATTAAGGGATAGGAAGAGAATCATCCGAAGGACTAGCTTCTCGCATACTTGCGAGAAATCCTCTACGGCGTAACCAGCACTTTGATGCTAGTTCCCGACTTGTGGACTTCGATCGCCTTGTGGATCTCTTTAACGTTGAACTGGTGCGTAAACAGCACCTCTGAGTTGACCTGCTTTCTATACATTGCCTCGATAGCCGGCCCAAACGTATAATTCGCTATGAACGACCCGACAACCTCCTTCTCATGCCGCATCAGGTCGTAGGGATCTATGCTGACCTGAGCTTCATTGGGGCAAGTACCAAACACAACTGCCCGCCCGCCAAAGCCAAGCATCTCAATTGCCTGTCGAACTGTCAAAGGGTTCCCGATGACCTCCACTGCCACGTTGACCCCACCATCGGTCTCGGACCTGACTGCTCCCACGACATCCACGCTTCGCGGGTCGAGAACTGAGTCTGCGCCCAGCCTTCTCGCCGCATCTTGACGCGTTGGCACGGTTTCACTGACTATGATCTTTGATGCTCCAGCTTTCTTTGCCAAAGCAGTCCAAATCAAACCAATGGGGCCTGCGCCGATAATCGCGATGCTGTCTCCAACCCTAATCCCCGACCTACGTAGGCCGTTTGCTACACATGAGACTGGCTCCACAAGAGCTACGTCCCTCCATTCCATGTCCTCGGGTACCTTGTAGACCGCACTCTGCGGAGCAACATTGTACTGTGCGAAACCACCATCAACAAAGATCCCAAGAGTCGTCATATTCTCGCAGAGATTCTGCTTACCGCCTCTGCAGAAGCGGCACCGTCCACACTTGATGTTGGGATCCACGACAACATGATCTCCAGGTTTGACCGAAGAGACCTCATTCCCGACATCAGAGACCACGCCTCCATACTCGTGTCCAAGGATGACAGGCGAAGATGAGGGATGGCGCCCTTCCAATATGGCTGGGTCAGTGCCACAGAGACCGCACCCCTTTACCTCTATCAGAACATCTTCAGGAGTTCGGATCTTTGGCATAGGCCTCTCCTCGACCTTGATTCCCTCTCCTACTCCATGAAAGACTGCAGCAATCACTGGATACACCACTTATGCTATACAGAATGCAGATTCACTGACCGACGTTATGAGACTATCGCAGCATAAAGCCAGCCTGATTCGCGTGAAGACCTTTGGCTTTGCTGCTGCGTCAGCACTACCTTGGACTTGTCATAGTCTTTCGGAGAGTTCTCGCAAATGGGAGATGCCTTTTGATAGAAGGGCCTTCCCCTCAGGCGTTATTGAGTAGTATTTTCTTGCGAGGCCCTGCTTCCTCCTTTCCTCTCTCAAGACTCTAACGAGACCCTGCTTTCTCAGGCTGTACATGACGACATAGCTCGTCACCTCTCCCACTTGGAATCCGAAGCGCCGTTGTATCTCATCTCTCAGTTGGTAGCCGTACATAACCCCCCCTTTCAGGATGCTGAGGATGTAAAGCCAGAGATTCTCCTTGGTCGTCTTTCGCACCAATCGTTCAAGTGCCATGAGCGCACTGAGAAACCGAAACATATAAGTGTAAAACCTTTATGGCCGTAAAATTAGGCCAAAACGGTGTTAGAGCATGGCAAAGATCAAAGTTGGCATAATCGGAGTCGGAAACTGCGCCAGCGGGCTCATCCAAGGGATCGAGTGGTACAAGTCAAGTGGCGAAGAAAGAGCCGGTCTGATGCATGAGCGCGTAGGAGGCTACTCCGTGGATGACATAGTGTTTGCCAGTGCGTTCGACATTGGGGCAAACAAGGTTGGAAAACCACTGTCAGATGCGATCTACAGCGGGCCAAATGCTGTTCAATGGGTCAAGAAGGTCTCGGGATGCACCGCGACAGTCAAAGAGGGCCCGATTCTAGATGGAGTAGGGATATTCACGAAAGAAATGATCAATCCTGTAGCGCAAACAAGATCGGCCGAGAGACTCCGGGAGGACATAGTCAGGGAGATCCGCACCACAGGAACTAGAGTATTGTTGAATTATCTTCCGGTGGGAAGCCAGAAAGCGACGGAGTTCTGGGCTGAGATAGCCATTGAGACGGGTTGCGCCTTCGTCAACTGCATCCCGGTCTTCATAGCCTCCAATGAACGATGGCAGAAAAGGTTCGAGGAGGAGCAGGTGCCTGCCATCGGTGATGACATCAAGAGCCAGATCGGCTCAACTATAGTGCATCGCATCCTTGCCAAACTTTGCCGCGATAGGGGAGCGATCATCGACAGAACGTATCAGATCAACGTTGGTGGGAATACCGACTTCATCAATATGCTCGAAAGAGATAGGCTTGAAAGCAAGAAGATATCGAAGACGGAGGCTGTCCAAAGCCAACTCGAAAAGAGATTGCAGGACGACAAGATCTACGTGGGACCCAGCGATTTCATCCCGTTCCTCGGAAACAGAAAGCTAGCATTCATCAGAATAGAGGGTAGGATTTTCGCAGGCGTTCCGTTCAACATGGAGATGAGACTGGATGTCGACGACAAGTCCACATCGGGCGGAACCGCCGTGGATGCTGTCAGATTTGCTCAGTTGGCCTTGGACGAAAGCTTGGGAGGCTCTCTCATCTATCCCTCAGCGTACTTGATGAAGCATCCTCCGATTCAGATGAGTGATGAAGAATCGAGGCAGAGGCTTGAAGAATGGGCTAAAGGAATTCGTGCC
>Ga0315314_1001461_pt1 | contig 21358 bp, 27 predicted proteins | sample TDP9_MG_FD_203631 | JGI IMG/M metagenome (GOLD analysis project Ga0315314, IMG submission 203631) | Freshwater sediment microbial communities from Lake Towuti, South Sulawesi, Indonesia - TDP9 | ecosystem: Environmental > Aquatic > Freshwater > Lake > Sediment | place: Indonesia: South Sulawesi... | reverse complement strand
CCAAGAAAACCTTTATCATTGTTGGTGGGTCCGATTGTCTGTTTATTTTGGGAATTGGCATTATTTGGCTTTTGACTGGTTCTCTCCAGATGGACAGTGTTAGCGTTCACTTAAGTGGTGCGTTACCCACAATTGCATTCATATCTTTAGCTATTGCTTCCTTTGCCAAAGCTGGAGTGATACCCATGCATACTTGGATTCCAGATATGGCAATGACTGCACCCGTGAGCATAACTGGTTTCTTGCCTGGATCGTTAGATAAGCTACTGGGAATCTATTTTCTGGGGAGAATATCGATGGATATTTTCGTAATGAATAACCGAATGGGAAAGTTGCTTTTGATTATTGGCGCGGTAACGATTGTTGCTGGGGTTATGATGGCTCTCGTTCAGCACGATTTAAAGAGGCTACTCTCCTACCATGCGGTGAGCCAGGCTGGTTATATGGTCTTGGGCATAGGCACCGGGAATCCTATTGGAATTGCTGGTGGGCTCTTTCATATGTTAAATAATGCTATTTATAAATTTGGTTTATTTCTCTCCGGAGGAGCGGTGGAAAATAAGGCTCAAACAACAGATTTAGATAGATTGGGTGGCTTGGCTAAAATGATGCCTGTCACTTTCATTACTTGTTTGATTGCTGCATTATCAATTTCTGGCGTTCCACCTCTTAATGGTTTTGTGTCAAAATGGATGGTCTACCAGGGAGTGATTGAACTGGGGAGAGGAGGCGATAAGTTTTGGGTTATCTGGTTAGTGGCAGCAATGTTCGGTAGTGCTTTGACGCTGGCTAGTTTTATGAAGTTGGTACACTCTGTGTTTTTAGGTGGCCCGTCACCGAGTACCCATCGGCTGGGACTAAAACGAAACGAAGTTTCATTTTCTATGTGGCTTCCCATGGCAGTTCTGGCAGCGTTATGCGTAATTTTTGGTGTTTTTGCATACAGGCTTCCTTTAAAGAATTTTATTCTTTCCGCAGTTCCTGGCGTTTCTTTCGGTGGTTTCTGGTCGCCAGGCCTTGCTACTCTACTGATTATTATCGGAATCATTCTGGGAGTAATTATCTATTGGTTAGGTAATATCAAAGCCTTTCGGGTGGATACGGCTTATGTCGGCGGCGAAATAATTCCCGAAGAGAATCGTATAACAGGTGTAGACTTCTATGATACAATAAAGGATATGGGAACATTTAAAGAAATCTATAGAGAGGCTGAAAAGAAAATTTTCGATATTTATGACCTGGGAACAAAATTAGTATTTTTCCTTGTTCGAGGATTAAGAAAGATTCATAGTGGAGTATTACCCACATATCTGTTTTGGTCTCTTTTTGGAATGATGGTCCTCTTCATAATTATGCTGTTCAGGATTTAAGGCTATGTTTGAGTTGTATGTTCTTCTATTATTTATGATTTTAGGGGCAATAATTGCTGTGGAGATAAAAGACTTACTCTCTTCAGTAATTGCCGTTGGTGCAGTAGGGTTGGCGTTATCTGTTGCCTTCCTGATTTTGAAGGCGCCTGATTTGGCTATCACCCAATTGGTTGTGGAGATATTATGTTTAATCATCTTAATTCGGGCAACAATAAAGAGAGATATTCCGCCAGTAAACCGGCGAAAGGAAGTCATTAACTCGGTTACGGCTCTATTGTTCATTGGAGGTTTTCTATTTTTTGCTTACCTCGCTTTGAAAGATTTACCATCATTCGGGCATCCGATAATGAGGGTTAGTCAGAATTATTTGTCTGAAGGGCTAAGAAAGACAGGCGCGACCAATTTGGTAGCTTCTGTGATATTAGATTTCCGCGGCTACGATACCTTAGGGGAAGCAACTATACTTTTTACTGCAGTGGTTGGAATCTTAGTGGTCTTACGCCGGGTTGGGCGCAAGAAAGTCGACGAAATTGTGAAAGAGGAAGATGAATAGAAAAACTGAACAGCCAGGTATGACCCTGATTGTCAAGACGATTACACGCCTTACAGTGGGGTTAATTCTTCTATACGGAATATATATTGTCACACATGGTCACCTTTCGCCAGGGGGTGGCTTTGCCGGAGGTGTAATTATTGCTCTATCTTTTATACATCTTATGCTCGCCTTTGGTAAAGATTTGGCATTAAGAAAATTGAGTGGTAGTGTGGCCTCTTTATTTGAAAGTTTTGGGGCAATAATGTTTTTGACCATTGCCCTTCTGGGTTTTATAGGAGGTTATTTCTTTCTTAATTTCTTTTCTAAAGGCAAACCGTTCAATCTGTTTAGTGCGGGGATTATTCCTTTATGTAATATTGCTATATGTCTTAAAGTCGGCGCAGGGTTATTTGCGGTATTTGTTGCTTTAATCCTTTTAGAAATTCCTATCAAGAAAGAGTAACTGATGATTTATTTAATGTGTCTTATTCTATTCTGTACTGGCGTGTACTGTATCCTGGTAAAGAAGAACCTTATCAAGATTATCATTGGCCTCGGGATTGTTGAGTATGCGGTTAATCTATTTTTCATATTGGTTGGCTATCGTCTGAGAGGACGTGCGCCAATACTTGCTAAAGAGCAAGTAATTCAGAATATGGTGGATCCTTTACCTCAAGCATTGGTTTTGACAGCTATTGTTATCGGTTTAGCCGTTACTGCTTTGATCGTCGCTATTGCTATGAGGCTCTATGAAAAATATGGAACTTTTGATGTAACTAAAATCAGGAGATTAAGGGGGTAGGTGATAGGTGATGGGTGATGGGTTATGGGTTATGGGTGATAGAGCTGAAAAGATAACGAGTTACGAAGATTTAGAGGTTTATCAAAAACTGTGTCGTCTCCATTTGGAGATTCATCAGTTAACACTTGGTTTTCCAGATCTTGAGAGATATGAATTGGGAAGCCAGTTGAGAAGGTCATCAAATTCAGCGCCAGCAAATATAGCAGAAGGGTGGAATAATAAACACATCAATATTTATATAGAAGGCGTGAACAGGGCTTTGGGCGAGGTTAATGAAACAAAACACCACTTGATAGTAGCTTTTGGGAAAAGATATTTAACAAAGCCGAAATTTGATTACTTTATGGAAGGATACAACTCTTGTGGAAAAATGCTTAAATCATTGGAGAGAGCGCTAGAGGAGAAGAGATAATCATGAGCGTAACCCCATTACCCATTACCCATCACCTGTTACCCATGTTTGTGGCTATCCCATTAGGTTTTGCTTTTCTGGTTTCCCTGTTAGGAAAAAGGTTAAGAGGATTCGCTGATACTTTTTCCAATTTAGGTACTTTTTCTTTGCTTTCTCTCTCTTTGTTTTTTCTCCTTTCAATTAAACGTTTCGGAACTGTCGTCTATAAAGTTGGTGGGTGGATACCGCCTGTCGGAATCTGTATGGTCTTGGACAGTTTAACTAGTTTTATGCTGGTCACAGTTAATCTGATTGCCTTTTTGGTTACCATCTATTCTATAAGTTATATGGAAAGATATACCGCTAAATGGAAGTTCTATACTCTATTCTTGTTGATGCTTGCCGGAATGAATGGAGTAATCGTGACTGGGGATATATTTAATCTATTTGTTTTTTTAGAAATTGCTTCTATATCAAGTTATGCTCTGGTTGCTTTTGGGGTAGAACATGAAGAACTTGAGGCTTCCTTTAAATATACGGTGATGGGAAGTGTAGCTTCCTCTTTTATACTGTTGGGTATTGCCTTACTATATAGTTACAGCTCCAGTCTAAATATGGCAGATATTTCTCGCACATTACTAGCGCAAAAAGGAAATAGTCAGATAGTGCTTTTTGTTAGCGTTCTATTTATTGTGGGTTTTGGTCTAAAAGCAGCTTTAGTGCCATTTCATGCTTGGCTTCCTGATGCCCATCCCTCAGCACCTGCTCCAATCTCAGCTATGCTCTCCGGGGTGTTGATTAAGGCTCTGGGTGTTTATGTGTTAGCGAGAATCTTCTTTAATGTTCTGGGAATGACTCCTATTTCTTCTTCAATCTTTATGGTCTTAGGAACTATCTCTATGGTATTGGGTGGGCTTCTGGCCTTGGGACAGGAGGACATCAAACGACTATTTGCCTATTCCAGTATTAGTCAGATAGGCTATGTGGTTTTGGGGATAGGTATGGGAACAAGCCTGGGAATTTTAGCTGGACTCTTTCATCTGTTCAATCATGCGGTGTTCAAGTCTTTACTCTTTTTGAATTCAGGCTCAATAGAATATGCTACCGGGACAAGAGATTTAAGGAAAATGGGCGGTATCACTTCCAAGATGCCGATTACAGGATACTCTTGTTTAGTCGGCTCAATGTCTGTTTCTGGCATACCACCATTAGGCGGTTTCTGGAGCAAATTACTGATTATCTTAGCGGCAATTGAAGCAAAACATTTTATCTTTGCTTCCGTTGCTGTCATAGTGAGTATGTTGACATTAGCATACTATTTGAAAGTACAGAGATTAGCATTTTTTGGCGAGTTACGAGAATCATTGACAGGAATAAAAGAAGCTCCTTTAACAATGAAGTTGTCAATGATTACCTTGTCTATTATTTGCATATTTGGGGGATTAGTTTTAATCCCTGGAATACAGAAGAATTTTCTCAATTTAGCAACTGAGGTCTTATTGAATGGTAAGAGCTATGCCCAGGTTATTCTCGGGAGTGCAAAGTAATGAAAAGTAGAACCGTCCTGTTTTTCCTGGCAATTTTAGTCTGGCTTGGGTTGACCTGGCCGCCAGACTGGCAACACATTTCAATCGGAATTCTGGTAGCAATATTTGTTGCTTTTATGACCGGAGATATGTTTGTTAAGCGGCCACATCTTTTCAGACATCCCAAACGATATTTCTGGTTTCTTTATTATTTACCAATTTTTGTCTGGGAATGCATAAAGGCAAATTTCGATGTGGCGTATCGGGTAGGCCATCCAGATTTACCGATCAATCCAGGAATAGTCAAAATAAAGACAAGTTTAAGGTCGGACACAGGTCTCACATTTTTGGCTAATTCCATTACGCTTACACCCGGGACCTTAAGTGTAGATCTGGATCAGGAAGAAGGAGTCCTTTATGTCCACTGGATAGATGTGAAGGATAAAGATGTAGAAAAGGCAACAAGATTAATTGTAGGTAAATTCGAACCCATTTTAAAGAAAATTTTCGAATAGACTCGGCACTCTAAAGAGTGCCCGACCAGGCGTAGGGGCGAGCTTGCTCGCCCACCAACAGGTTGGTTGCCCTTTAGGGTGTTGGAGCAAAGCTTACGCTTTGCTACTACAAAGAGTGCCCGACCACTCTGTATAGTGAAGGAGATAGGAAGATGAATAGAAGATTGCGCTGGTTATTAGGGTTATTAATAATAATTGCATTATTTGCAGTAATCATATTCTATCCTCCTGCTTCGCTATTGGAATGGCAGTCAATTAGTCTTATGCGCTTTTTCTTTATCCTTATGTTCTGTTGTCTATTTTGCCTATATCGCATTTTGAGAGGTCCCACTCCGGCGGACAGAATAGTTGCTATCGATATATTGGGAATTTTAGTTGTTGGTTTTTGTGCTGTTTTGGGAATTCCTACAGGAAGACCCTGGTATATTGATATTGGCATTGCCTGGGCTTTGCAGAGTTTCATTGGCACCATAGCCTTGGCTAAATACCTTGAAGGGAAAGGATTTGAGGAGTAATGATAGAAATAATTGCGCACATATTTATCGTGGTTGGGCTTATGTTTGATCTCTTTGGTTGCATCGGTTTAGTGAGGCTTCCCGACGTATACAATAGGCTTCAAGCTTCGACCAAGTGTGTAACTTTAGGCACTTGTAGTATTCTATTTGGACTATTTCTATTCCGGGGATTTACTGCTACTGGAATTAAAGCATTGCTATGTATTGTCTTTATAATATTGACCGCTCCCGTATCTGCCCACGCTATTGCTCGAGGAGCCCACATTTCAGGGGTAAAGCTTTGGGACAAATCTGTTTGCGATAGATACGAAGAAGACAAAAAAGAACTGTAGGGTCGCGATGAAATATCCCAAATTGAGAGAGTTGAAAGAAGCAATTAGAGCAGTTATAAAGGGTCCTTATACCACGAAGTTTCCGTATGAGCCACATGTGCCTCAAGAGAAGTTTAGGGGAAAGCCGGAATTTTATGAAAAAGAGTGTGTTGGCTGTTGTGCCTGTGCAGAAGTCTGTCCGGCAAGAGCAATAGATGTCGTAGATGACACAAGAGCAAGACGACCTGTGAGGAGACTGGTTTTGCATTTTGACATCTGTGTTTTCTGCGGGCAGTGCCAGGCGAATTGCATTACAGAGAAGGGAATCAAGCTTACTGGAGAGTACGATTTGGCTTTGTTTAATAGAAACGAGGCCACGGTTAGAGTAGAAAAGGAATTGTTAGTTTGTGAAGAGTGTGGTAAAGTGATTGGCGCTAAAGATCACCTTCTTTTTTTGGCGAGGAAGCTGGGACCCCTGGCATATGGCAATATGCCTTTGCTACTTACCGCATTCCGAGAGCTGGAGTTGATAGAAGCCCCACCAACAATAGGTCCTCCTTTGAGGAGGGCCCACATTTTTCGCATCATCTGTCCCAGGTGTCGTCGAGAGGCGCTACTTCAAGACATCTGGGGTAAAAAGAAACCGGAGGAGTAATTGTCTCAGAATAAGCAGCTGGCAAAACTCAGGAATAGGCTACAAGGCAAAGTATCGATTGTGGGTATTGGGAATCCTTTACGTGGTGACGATGCGGCTGGTCCAGAGCTGATAAAGGAATTGAGGAACTCGTTACCCTGTCTACTTTTGCTCGATGTTGGAGAGGTTCCTGAAAATTATTTGGAAAAGATTGTCAAAGAGAAACCAGATACGATGGTTTTGGTTGATGCGGTTGATCTGGGTGCTCCCCCAGGAACGATAAGGATTATAGAAAAGGGCGATATAAGGGATGAGTCTCTTTCTACACATAACGTGAGCCTGAGACTCGTAGTGAATTATTTACAGAGAGAGACCTCTGCCGATGTATTTCTTCTGGGCATACAGCCAGAAACTACAGAATTTGGTAGAGGAATCTCCGAGCCTGTTAAAGACAGCTTAGAAAATATTGTTGAGGCACTGGAGGCAGGTTTCTCAAAGGGTAGCCGACGGCTTTAGCCGGCGATAATGGGCTTGATGAATCGAACCCCTACATTTCAAACGCAAACTGAAGTTTGCGACTACCAAACAAAATTGTGGATTTTATGTAGGGGCTCAATTTATTGAGCCCGTGTTAATTGAGGTCTATATGCATGAATTGAGCATAGCTCAAGATTTATTCCGCATAGTAGAGGATAAAGCAAAAGAGAATAATCTAAAAGCAGTGACTAAGATTGTGGTGGTAATTGGAGAAGCCTCGGGAATTGAAGAGGATTTTCTGAGGCATAGTCTAACGGAGCACCTCATGCCAGGTACTGCTGCGGAGAAAGCAGAATTAGAAATCACAATAGAAGCATTGCAGGCAAGATGTGTAGCTTGCGGAATTGAAATAGATTTTCAGCAAAGTTCTTCTCTAAGATGTCCTAACTGTGGAGGTACCAATTTGGAGGTTAGTCGAGGGAAAAGTGTTTACTTACAAAGTATCGAAGGAGAATAAGAAAGGGGACAGGCCACTTTTTTTAAGATAGTCTGTAAAAAATCCCACCCCCTCACCCCGACCCTCTCCCCCGAGGGGAGAGGATAAAGGTGAGGGGCTTCGGGTTACAAGATAAATGTCACAGCAAAGCGAAGCTCTGCTAATGGCAGGCTTAATAAATTGAGCTCCTACATAAAGCAGCCCATTTTGGACTTTTTCAGAAATTTCAAAAAAACATCTTGACACGAATATACAAATTGTGCTACACTACTAACACGTAACAATAGGAGAGAATGGGATGTCAGATTTAGTTCGTTTTGGCGTATCGCTGGAGAAAGAACTTTTGGCTAAATTTGATAGACATATCAGGGAGAAGAATTATCCTACTCGCTCTAAGGCAATCGGGGACCTAATTAGAGAAAATTTAATTAAGAAGGAATGGGTGGAAGGAAAAGAGGTTGTAGGCGCAATTACTTTGGTGTACAACCACCACAAAAGAGAACTGGTAAATAGATTGACCGATGTCCAGCACGATTTTCATGAGCTCATCATTTCATGTCAACATGTTCACCTGGATGAGGATAATTGCGTGGAGATAGTTATAGTGAAGGGCAGCCCAAGGCAGGTCGAGAAGTTGGCTCATAGACTGAGGTCAACAAAAGGTGTAAAACACGGCTCTTTGACTATGGCTACAACAGGGAAAGGGATAGCATAACATTATTATTTTTTTCTTTTTCGTAACACGATTTTCAGAAATATATCATCCCCAGGAATGGGAATTCTAAATTCCGATTTGAAGGGAGGTAAAAATTATGCACATACCCGATGGGTTTTTGAATCTTCGGACCTGGGTAACTATGGATGTGGTCGCTGGTTTAAGTGTAGCTTATGCCATTAAAAAGACAAAGGCGAGTCTTGGTGAGCGACAGATTCCTTTGATGGGTGTGATGGCTGCTTTCATTTTTGCAGCTCAAATGTTAAATTTTCCTATCGCTGGAGGAACCAGCGGACATCTCATAGGAGGTGTTATGGCAGCAGTGCTCCTTGGACCATGGGCAGCTACATTGGTAATGAGCACAATTTTCATTGTGCAGTGTCTGCTCTTCCAGGACGGTGGTTTGACAGCGTTGGGAGCAAATATTTTCAATATGGGAATTATAGGCACTGTGTTTGGATACTACATCTACCGAGGAATCGGGATTTCCATGGGTACTAAAAAAGGACTATTCTGGGGGGTGGGAATTGCCAGTTGGCTGGCAGTGGTTTTGGCAGCGACATTCTGCTCTATAGAGCTAGCAGTTTCGGGGACCGTGCCCCTAAGAATAGCTTTACCGGCAATGGCTGGCGTCCACGCTATCATTGGCATAGGTGAAGCAGTTATCACTGTGGGAGTGATAAGCCTCATTTTGAAGGCTCGTCCCGACCTCTTGCAAAGGCAAGTATGATGTCAAGTAGATATTTTGGAGGTTATGTAAATGGAGAAATGGATTCTTATACTTTTGGGAGTTGCAGTTCTGGCAGCAGTTTTGCTATCACCATTTGCTTCTACTAAACCGGATGGCTTGGAGAGAGTAGCTGAAGATAAAGGTTTCCTGGAAAGAGGAGAAAGTCCACAAGCGGTTAACTCCCCTATTCCAGACTATGTTCTGCCAGGGATTAAGGATGAGAGATTAGCCACATCAATTGCAGGCTTGGTAGGAGTTATTATCGTCGGGGCGCTTGGATTCGGTCTGGGAATTATTTTGAAGAGAAAAGGGAAGGTTCAATGAAGAATCCAATTCTTTCTCTTTTCATCATATTCTTTATATCCTCTTTGGCTCATAGTGCGAGACCACTTTCTGTTGACGATGCTGGCACCGTGAATCGAGGTGTTTTCGAGACAGAAGTAGGTATTGGTTATGAGCAGGATAAAGAAGAAAATGGGAAGCTTGAGCTTTCCCTTACGATTAAGCAGGGTCTGACCGAAAGGATGGACCTGGGAGTTTCCCTTCCCCATGTAATAACCAGTCCTAAAGATGAAGATGGCGAATCAGGGATGGGAGATGGGGAATTGGTTGCAAAATTTAATCTGGTGAAAGAACGAGATAGAACTCCAGGATTCAGTGTGACTTTCGGGATAATTATGGATACCGGGGAGGAAAATAAAGGCATAGGTTTAGGAGAGATCGATTACGTGTTCAAAAGTATCCTGAGCAAGGAATTGCAATTTATTACCCTGCACGAAAACTTAGGATATACTGCAAAAGCAAAGACTGCCTCCTTTGGCGTAGCTCTGGAGTATCCTGCACATGAAAGTTTAAATTTAGTTGCTGAACTCTCAGGAGAGAATAAAGCAGATTCTCCTATCGAAGGCTTAATCGGAACTAACTTTTCTGTTAGAAAAAATTTAACTCTTGATTTCGGAATTGGAACAGGACTCAACGATTATGGTTCCCGGCTAAATTTAACCGGAGGTTTAACTCTCAGTTTCTAAGAGGGCAAAATGAAGCATTCATTTCTGGACAGGTATAGCGACCTCGGAAGCATAATTCATCGTCTTGACCCGAGGGTCAAGGTGGTATTCTTCTTTATTCTCATTTTTGTTATTGTTTCCACTCCTCCTCAAGAACTGGTGAAATTCACGGGATATTTGTTGATACTTCTCATTTTACTGTTACTTTCTCGTATTCCTTTCCTCTATGTTTTTGCCAGGTCACTGGTTATTATTCCTTTCGTTCTACTTACGGCCGTTTTTATCCCCTTCTTTAAAGGTGGCGAGGTCGCAGGCTCGTATAATTTTTTGACTTTACATTTGACCATATCCCATAAAGGGATATTGATTCTTCAGAATATTTTGATTAAGTCGTGGCTTTCCGTTTTAAGTCTGACCATTTTGACTTCGACGACCAAATTTTCTTTTCTCCTAAAGGCACTAGAGACTCTTAAAATCCCACGGGTATTAATTTTGATTGCCTCATTTTTCTATCGCTATATGTTCCTCCTGGTTGACCAAATTATGAAGATAAAAAATGCTAGAGATTCAAGAAGTTTCAAGAAAAACCCCCTTTACCAGTTCAAGGTTATTGGTTATATGATTGGTGAATTATTTATTAGAACCTACGAGCGGGCGGAAAGGATTTACTTGGCGATGCTTTCCCGGGGTTTTAACGGCACTATCTATACTCTGGAGAGTTTTAGAATAAATAGATTTGACTTGTGTTTTTCGGGCGGCCTGATGGCAATTATTTTCTTAATTAGATTGTGGAGGTAAAAATGGATAAAGTCGTGGAAATCAGGAATCTCTCCTATAATTATCCAGACGGAACTCCTGCGCTGAACGGAGTAACTTTAGATGTCGTGGAGGGAGAGTCTGTTGGTATCATAGGCCCTAATGGAGCAGGGAAGTCGACACTACTACTACATTTGAATGGGATTTTGCAGAGCAAGAACGGGGCTATAAAAGTTCTGGGAATGCCCCTTATAAACAAAAATCTACGAGAGATAAGAAGCAAAGCTTGTCTTGTTTTTCAAGACCCTGAAGACCAGCTTTTTATGCCTACTGTCTTTGATGATGTTGCCTTTGGATTGGTCAACCTGGGCTATGATGAAGGGGTGGTAAAGGAAAAGGTGGGAAAGATATTAGAAAGGGTAGATTTATCAGGTCGTGAGCATCGCTCGGCACACCATCTGAGTTTTGGAGAGAAGAAATTGGTTTCCCTGGCCACGGCTCTCGTAATGGAGCCAGAAATTCTACTTTTGGATGAGCCGACCAGTAACCTGGATCGGAAAGAAAGAAGAGAAATAATAGAATTCCTGGACGAAATAGACAAGACAAAAATTATTGTGAGTCACGACCTGGAAATGATTGAGCAGCTCTGCCAGAGGGTGGCGGTGATGAATAGAGGAAAGGTTGTTTTTACCGGAGACAGAGAAATCATCAAAGACGATAGCAAGTTGAAAAGTTTTGGATTGTGAGAAGAATTTATATAATCTACCCTTCAAGAACTCTTTCCTGTTCTAAACAGCAAAGTTCATTTTTTTTCTTTGTCCAATCTTGTAGTTCCAAAGGCGGGAGACCATAGAGGTCTCTCTCATTTTCTTCATTTCCTCACTGGCTAAACTGCTCTCAAGAGATGGGTTATGGAGACGAAAGCAAGAATAACAGTCAAGGGTGTCGTTCAAGGAGTTGGTTTCCGGCCATTTGTTCATAAGTTAGCGGAAGAGTTCGCACTTAGAGGCTGGGTGAAAAATACCTCAGCCGGGGTGGTTATTGAAGTGGAGGGGGATAAAAGAAAGCTAAGAAAATTCTATGATGAGATTAGTGTTAGGAGACCTCCTCCAGCTCAAATAAAAGAGAAAAAGATAATCTATCAATCTCCTCGCGGTTATCGGTCTTTCATTATCAGGCGAAGCACCTCGCAGGAGCGAAAGGAAGTACTCATCTCGCCAGATATAGCCTTTTGCCAGGAGTGTCTGGGAGAATTGAAGGACAATTTTGACCGTCGGCACCAGTATCCTTTCATCAATTGCACGAATTGTGGTCCCAGATTTACTATAATTAAGGATTTGCCTTACGACCGTGCTCTTACCACGATGAAAAAATTTCGCATGTGTCCTATATGCGAGAAGGAGTATAAGGATATATCCTGGAGACGGTACCACGCAGAACCGAATGCCTGTCCCCAGTGTGGCCCGGAGATTGAACTCATCAAATGTCGGAAATCTGGAAGGGAGTCTATTGGCACTTTAAGATATCCTGAACATTCCATTAGAGGATTGAGGGCACTTGAGACTGCTGTTCGCCTTCTAAAAAAAGGGAATATTGTGGCGGTTAAAGGACTGGGCGGGTTCCATTTCGCCTGCGATGCTACAAATGGTCTTGCGGTAGAGAGGCTTCGCAAAAGGAAAGGGCGTCTATATAAACCCTTCGCTATTATGGTACGAGATATAGAGACGGCGAAGAAAAATTGTTTGATCTCTCAAGAAGAGGAAGAGTTGCTTTCGGGTTGGCGGAAGCCCGTTATCCTTCTTAAAAAGAGAAAGGACGTAAAAATCTCTGATTTAGTGGCTCCCGATAATGACTCTCTGGGAGTGATGTTTCCCTACACTCCCTTACACCATCTATTGTTTGACAGCGCGTCTTCTTCTCTTTCTGCTCTGGTAATGACCAGCGGCAATCTCTCTGACCAGCCAATCGAAATTAATAACCAGGAAGCAATCGATAACCTTTCCCACATTGCAGATTATTTTCTCGTCCATAACCGGGATATCCACAATAGGTGCGATGATTCGATTGTGGCAATATTCTCAAAAGAGCCTCTGGTAATTCGCAGAGCCAGAGGATACGTTCCTTCCCCAGTAGAATTAGACTATGAAGTAGAATCTATACTGGCATGCGGTGCTGAATTGAAAAATACTTTCTGTCTTACGAAAAAGAACTATGCATTTGTTAGTCAGTATATAGGCGATTTAAAAAATTATAAAACTCTTCAGTACTATGAACAGATGGTCCAGCGGTTCGAGAAACTATTTGGTATTAGCCCAAAAATAATTGCGCATGACCTCCATCCGGATTATCTTTCTACCCAATACGCCCTGAACATTACGCGTCAAATGCCCAAGATTATGCGAATTCCGGTTCAGCACCATCACGCTCACATTGTTAGCTGTTTAGCAGAAAACAAGGTGAAAGGGAAAGTTATTGGCGTGGCATTTGACGGAATTGGCTATGGTACGGATGGAAATATCTGGGGCGGAGAGTTTTTGGTAGCCGATTGTGGGGATTTCCAGAGAATCGGCCAATTGAAATATCTGCCATTGCCTGGAGGAGACAGGGCGGTTGAAGAGCCGTGGAGAATGGCAGTAAGCCTTCTGGTGGAGGCTTTTGGTGAGAGAATTCCACGTATAGATTTTATAGATAGGTGGAAAGAGAAGATACCAATTATTCTGGAAATGATGGAGAAGAAAATAAATTCTCCTTTGACTTCGAGCATGGGGAGATTTTTTGATGGGGTTTCTTCCCTTCTGGGGATATGCGATGTCAATACTTACGAAGGTCAGGCGGCAATGGAATTGGAAAGTGTGGCTGAAAACCTATCCAGTTCTCCTCGGAATTTGCTAGCTCAAAGTTATAGATATGAAATAAGAGAAGAGAAAGGTACATTCGTCGTTGAGCCGGGTTGGATTGTAAAAGGGATTGTCCAGGATTTACAGAAGGGTTTCACTACATCAGTTATTGCATCTAAATTTCATAACTCAATTGCCGATATAATAAAGGACGTTAGCTTAAGAATCAAGGGAAAGACAGGTACAGGTAGAGTTGCCTTGTCGGGTGGTGTCTTTCAGAACAGATTGCTTTTGGGCCTTACCTTGAGAAAGTTGACAGAGCAGGGATTCATATGTTATCATCAAAAAAAGGTACCACCAAACGATGGAGGAATTTCCTTAGGTCAGGCTATAATAGCCAACGAAATAGTAAAAAGGAAAATTAGAAGATAATTTGTTCATCGCTTGAGGAATTTTTTAATGCCAAAAAGCTTCAGACTCTGTGGGTAATTTTTGATTTTTGATATTTGATTTCATATTGGGTAATTTGAAATTTGTAATTTGAAATTTGAAATTGAGGATTGGAGATGTGTTTGGCTATACCGGCAAGGATATTAAGAATAGAGGGTAATTTGGCTCTTGTAGATATGGCTGGAGCGAAGAGAGAAGCCGATATACGTATGGTGAGTAAGGTGAGAGTTGGAGAATACGTTTTAATCCATGCCGGATTTGCTATTGAGAAGATTGAACAGAAAGACGCAGAGGAGACTTTGCGGCTGTTCAGGGAGATAGGATGAAGTTTGTTGATGAGTTTAGGAACAGGGCCATAGCGCAAAGAATAGTTAGGAAGATAAAGGAGTTCGCTTCCTTTAAAGTCAACCTTATGGAAGTTTGTGGTACACATACAATGGTGATTTTCAAGCAGGGCATGAAGGGGATACTTCCGGAAAATGTAAACCTCTTATCAGGTCCCGGTTGTCCGGTTTGTGTAACATCTCAGGAGGACATTGATAAGGCGATTAACTTAGCAAAGAACAGAAATGTGATAATTACTACTTTTGGGGATATGGTAAGAGTCCCTGGAACCAATTCCAGCCTCGAGGAAGAGAAAGGGAATGGTGCTGACGTAAGGGTAATATACAGTCCGAGCGAAGCCTTAAGGATTGCCAGGAAGAATCCGAGAAGGAAAGTTGTCTTCTTAGCTATTGGCTTTGAGACCACCTCGCCGCTTATCGCTGCCTCTCTCCTCGATGCTCGAAAGGAGAAAATTGAAAACTTTTTTATCTTCTCCACTCACAAGCTAATCCCTCCAGCAATGGAAGCGCTATTGAAGTCAAAAGAGGTAAACATAGATGGTTTCATATGCCCGGGGCATGTGAGCGTTACGATAGGTAGTAATGCCTACAAATTTATAGCCCGGAAGTATAACGTTCCCTGCGTGATTACCGGTTTTGAACCTCTCGACGTTCTGCAGTCTATATATATGTTGCTCAAGCAGATTAGAGAGAAAAAAGCCGAAGTAAAAATTGAATATTTTCGAGCCGTTCGGCCCGAAGGGAACAGGATTGCCCAGGAGTTAATATCCGAAGCGTTCGAGGTAAGCGATGTCAGGTGGCGGGGGCTGGGAATTATCCCTAAAAGCGGTCTCAGGCTGAAGAAGGAATTTTCTGACTTCGATGCGGAAAAAGTGTTCCGGCCAAAAAAAGAGAAGAGCAAGGAGAACCCAGATTGTGCTTGTGGAGAGGTGCTCAGGGGAGTAAAGAGGCCAACACAGTGCAAATTATATGGGAGAATTTGTACTCCCGAAGAGCCTTACGGGCCCTGCATGGTCTCTTCCGAAGGGACGTGTGCAGCTTATTACAAATACGGTTGAGGATAGGTTAGTGAGAGATAGTTTGTTCATCGCTTGGGGAATTTCTTGACGCCAAAAACTTCAGACTTTGCAGGGCGCAAATCAAAACTCCTCGCTTCGCTCGTCAAACAGTGATTTGCTTGGAAGAGAATGAGTGAAGCATCCCGATTTTCAATCGGGATGCGGATTAGGGGGTTTGGGGGAAATAATCTGATTTCCCCCAAGGGGTGACAGAGAACCAAATGTCCAGTGGACATTTGGTGAAAGCCAGAGGGGTGAAACCCCTATGGAAGTGTTCCCGAAAGGAACACTTGTCCTCGTTTTTTGGCTAAAATTCCAATAGCTTTGCACAGATTGAATCTGTGCCTACAATGGGATTTGTAGGCACGGTTTTAACCGTGCAAATGTAAACTAACATAATGGAACCTAAAAATGGTAAAATTTGAAGAAAACGAAAAGAAGATTTTATTGGCACATGGAAGTGGCGGAAAACTTACCCATCAACTAATTAAGAGCTTTGTGAAGAAATTCGGAAATCTGCCATTAGCAAGGCTGGACGACAGTGCTGTATTGAGGCTTAATGGTAAATTGGCATTTACTACTGATTCCTATGTGGTAAACCCCATATATTTTCCAGGAGGAGATATAGGCAAATTGGCGGTCAATGGTACTGTTAATGACCTCGCTATGGTAGGGGCAAGACCTCTGTATTTGAGTGCCTCAGCTATTATCGAAGAGGGATTTCCCCTTGTCGAGCTGGAGGGGATTGTAGATTCAATGAATAAAGCAGCCAGGCTGGCGGGAGTAGAAATAGTGGCTGGCGATACCAAAGTTGTAGAAAAGGGTGGGGTTGATAAAATATTTATAAACACTTCAGGCATAGGTTTAATAGGTTCGGGAGTAGATATCTCCTCGGAAAATTCAAAGATTGGCGACAGGATAATCTTGAGCGGCACGATTGGCGACCATGGAATTGCTATTTTGAGTGCAAGGGAGAGGTTCGATTTCCGAACAAGAGTGAAGAGCGACTGTCAACCATTGAACGGGATTGTCTCGGAAATACTGAAAGCAAGCAAGAAGGTTCACACCCTGCGCGACCCTACGAGGGGTGGGTTGGCAACGGCGCTGAATGAGATAGCCGAACAGTCGGGAGTGGGCATAGAGATTGAAGAGGAGAGGATTCCTGTGAAGGAAGAGGTTAAGGGTGTCTGTGAAATGTTAGGTTTTGACCCCCTGTATATTGCCAATGAAGGGAAACTGGTGGCTTTCGTTCCGGAAAGGGAATGCGAGAAAATTCTAAATGTTATGAGAAAGAATAGATATGGAAGGAATGCTCAAATAATTGGAAGCGTGGTCGCCAGGCACAAAGGAAGGGTCGTGCTTAAGACGAGCGTGGGAGGAGAAAGGATTGTGGATATGCTTACGGGTGAGCAGCTTCCACGAATCTGCTAAAGTTTTTTTGCTGCACTTGAGGTTGAATAGACGGTGTCTATGTCCTTTTAATGTGGGTTAAAAGAAAAATAAAGATTCGAACAGGTAAATTGGGGTCTCTTGAATTCGCAAGAGGCCTCTATTTTTACGTGGGCAGAGCGTTGAATGGTCTGGAGGCGAGGATCGAGAAGCATCTCAGGAAAAGTAAGAGGCATTTCTGGCATATTGATTATTTACTTGAATACTCAGAGATTTTGGGTATAATGTAGGTGAGTACATCAAAGCGAAGACCCTGCTAACAATAGGCAAAGCTTATGCTTTGCTGCTACAGGAAGGGAACGTAAATGTAGCTACATAGTGATAGCTTTGCTAAACGGTTTCCCCTATTAAGTGCAGGATGGTTCGCATAAGGAGGAGATAAGATGGAACTCGTAATCCCTGTTATGAGTCTGGAAGATGCTCGGGCAGCGATTGACGGTGGGGCGAGATTAATCAGTGTAAAAAATCTTCACGAAGGTTCTATGGGTGCCAATCTCCCTTATACAATAAGGACTATCAGGAAAAAAATTCCCGGGAGAATCCATTTGGGTGCCACTGTAGGAAATTTCCCTGGCTATATGACCTGTACAGCAGCACAGGCAGCTCTGGGGGCAGTTGTATCGGGAGCAAGAGACCACGTTACTGTGGGACTCTACAAGGTGCCATCCTACAGGGAAGCAGTGAAAATAGTCAAGGCAGTTAGTGAAACGATAAAAAGATTCGATAAGAGAGTCGGCGTTGCAGTATGCAGTTTCGCTGATTGCAAAGAGATTGGCTCTATTTCTCCGAAAGAGACTCTGGACATACTCGTCGATTCTCAAGCAGACATGGCGGTGATAGATGTTGCGGGCAAAAATGATAAACACCTTTTCGATTATATGTCAATTGAAGAACTCAGGAGTTTTGTGGAAGGTGCGCATAGTCACGGGCTGTCGACACTATTTCTTGGCTCCCTGGGAAAGGAAGACGTGCCTCAACTACTTCAGACTGGAGTGGATATAATGGGAGCTCGTAGCACCGTATGTCGTGAAGGTAAATGGTATTACGAAATTGAGAAAGAAAAAGTCAGAGAACTGGTCAAGACAATTGAAGAGGCGGAAGGGAAAAGCTGCATAGAACGCTGGTGGGAGAGGAGGCAGAAGAGGAAGAAAAGGCTGAGGGGAAAAACTAGCGGTCCCCAGCACCTGATATAAAATCAAAAATCAAAATTCAAAAACCAAAAACCGAAATTCATAATTCATAAGTCATAAATCATAATTAAGATGTCCTTGCCGTTATTCTTGTTGAGCGTAATACTGATTAGTCTCTCTGGAGTTATGATGCCTGGCCCCGTGTTTGCGGCGACATTATCCAAGGGTTACGAGTCTCGGCTTGCCGGGGTGGGAGTTGCCTTGGGACACGGAATGGTGGAGATTCCTCTTGTGGTGACTATCTATCTCGGTTTTGCCAGATTTTTCGGCTTGGAATTGGTTAGAATTATCTTGAGTGTGGCTGGAGGGGCGATTCTTATCTATATGGGTTCCGGCATGTTCAGGAAGCGTCATGAAATAAGCGAAGAAGCCCGCAATTTTTCTCAAGGCTCGATTACTGCCGGCTTCTTCACGACCGTTTCTAATCCCTATTTCTTTTTCTGGTGGACAACAATTGGCGCAGCCCTTATGACCAGGGCGATAACATTCGGATTGATAGGAATTTTACTCTTTGTTTTGGTTCACTGGCTGTCAGATTTAACCTGGTGTTCTCTGGTATCTTTGACAGTTTACAGGAGCAAGCACTTGTGGAGCAAGAGGTTACAGGGTATTCTATTCGGTCTATGTGGCGCGATACTTATCGGTTTTGGTGGCTGGTTCATATTTTCTGTGTTTATGTAGGGGTTCGATTTATCGAACCCGCAGATGGGATGAAGGGATAGTTTTCGGAGTCGCTCGGTTAGAACCTCGCTCTAAATCCGCCAGCGCTGGGGCAAAACCTGGCGGATTTGAAGCTCCTGTAACTATCCCTTCATCCCTGGGGAAATAGAGGTGGAGATAGTTTTCGGAGTCGCTCGGTCAGGGAACTTGAAAAATAGTTTGCTCATCCCTGAGGAATTTCTTGACGCCAGAAAACTTCGGACTCTGCCGGGCGCAAATCGAAACTCCTCGCTTTGCTCGTCAGACAACGATTTGCTTGAAAGAATAATTGGTCGTCCTTGTTTTTTGGCTAAAATTCCTAAAGTTCTTCGCAAACTATTTTTTCAAATCTTGGAGTATTGAGAAGGTTGTAATTAGGAATTTGGATTTTGGGATTTGTAATTTGAAATTTGTAATCTAGGGGTTTGTTTTCTTAATTTGAAATTTGGAATTTATACTGTAGGGGTTCGATTTATCGAACCCGCAGGAATGGGGTAAATAAATTGAGCCCCCACAGTTGGGAAAGGCATTGAAATGAAAGTTGTTGGTATAGTAGGATATAAAGGAAGCGGGAAGACACATCTTGGTGTCAATCTCTCAGAAGAACTGAGAAGGAGAGGATACACGGTAGCTATTGTCAAGCATGTGCAGGGCTCAGTTGACCTTCCCGATAAGGATACAGGTCTATATAGAGGACATTGTGACGAACTTATGGCCATTTCGAACGAGGGGAGAACGGAATTCTTTGAGGGTAAACTCAATTTTGAAGAAGCACTTGACTCCCTGGATACCGATTTCATAATTGTGGAAGGTTTCAAGGAGAAAAAGAGCTTTCCTAAAATTTTGTGTTTAAGAGAGAAAAGTGAGGAGAAGGAACTCTCTGATGGTCTGGAGATTGCGGTGGTGGGTAAAGGAAAATTCGACCTGGATAGAGATATTTCAGCTATAGCCGACTTGGTTATAGAGAAAGCATTCAAGTTACCGGAACTCAATTGTGGAGATTGCGGAGTTGATAGTTGTTACGAGCTGGCGAGAGAGGTACTGAAAGGTAAAAGGAGAGTTAGCGAGTGTACTAATCTGGGTGGAGAAGTAGAAGTGCGGGTGGCTGGAAAGCCGCTGGAACTCAATCCCTTTGTGTCTGACATTTTGCGAAAAACAGTAAAGGGATTTCTCTCTGGCTTGAAAGGTTTCAGGGGAGGGAAAATTAGAATTAAAATTGGGGATGGAGAGGACCGATGAGGGTGAAGGAAGGTACCTGTTATCTATATGGTCCAGTTCCTTCCTGGCGATTGGGAAGGTCGCTGGGCGTTGATATTATACCTTTTAAGACGTGCAGTTTTAACTGTATCTATTGTGAAATCGGGAGGACTACTGACCTTACTGTACAGAGAAAGGAGTATGTTTCTACGGATTCGATTATTGAAGGGTTGAAAATTTTTTTGCCAAAAAGGAAGAAGATTATTGACTATATTAGTTTGTCAGGTTCGGGCGAGCCCACTTTGAATTCTAAAATAGGCGAAATGGTGAGAGAAATAAAGAAACTTACAGATATTCCTGTGGCTATACTGACTAATAGCTCTCTCCTTAATAGAGAAGAAGTACGTCGGGAGTTGAGAAAGACAGATGTCGTTCTTCCCTCGCTGGATGTGGTAAGCCAGTCTACCTTTGAGTCTCTCAATCGACCGCATCCGTCTTTAAAGATAGAGGAAATAATTAACGGGTTGATCGAGTTTCGAAAAGAATTCAAAAACAGGATCTGGTTAGAAGTATTATTGGTTAGAGGGATTAACGATGGTCGGGAAGACATTCAGAAATTGGCACGAGTCATAGAAAAGATTTGGCCGGACAAGGTTCAACTGAATACTGTAGTCCGTCCTCCAGCGGAAGAAGGAGTTTTTGCCCTGAGTCAAAAAGAGCTCTGCTCCATCGAGAAGGAACTGCCAGGGAAAGTAGAGATAGTTAGAAAATTCAGGAAAGTTTTAAGCGGAGAACATGTTGGAAAACTGGAAACCGATATCAAAAATCTCCTCAAGAGAAGACCCTGTACGCTCACCGATATTTCGAATGCTTTGAGAGCCGACGCAAAAAAGGTGATGGAAAACTTGACCATTCTCCAAAGACATGCAGAGATAAAATCAGAACTCCATAATAGAAAGAGGTACTATATTTCTACTCGAGAAAGTCAGCCTGGCGAGAAAGGCTGTTCTAAAAAAGACGAACAGGATGATAGGTAGTGTAGGGTTTTATGCCCGTAATTTGGAATTTGGAATTTGAAATCTGAAATCTGAAATCTGAAATCTGAAATCTGTAAAAGGGCTACAGTACCAGCAAATTGGAGTAGCGGAGCGATAGCTCCGCGTTATAAAGGCGAAGCCTTGCTTCGCTACTCCAGGGGGAATTTCTAACGGGGTAAAGGGCTACACTACGAGATCATCGGGGTAGACAGTGCCATGCCGGAGTAAAAAATTTGTATCCAATACTTCTTAAATTTGCACCTTTTACTATTTATACATATGGATTGATGGTGGCAATTGGGTGTCTTGTCGGCTTG
>Ga0315314_1001460_pt1 | contig 21360 bp, 17 predicted proteins | sample TDP9_MG_FD_203631 | JGI IMG/M metagenome (GOLD analysis project Ga0315314, IMG submission 203631) | Freshwater sediment microbial communities from Lake Towuti, South Sulawesi, Indonesia - TDP9 | ecosystem: Environmental > Aquatic > Freshwater > Lake > Sediment | place: Indonesia: South Sulawesi... | reverse complement strand
GGACAAGGTTGCTGGATGATGACCACAGCTAAGCCGTGGTGCTGAACGGCTTTCTTGATCGTGTCTTTCAGGTGGCGAACATCGTAGGCGTAGCTTCGGGCAATGAAAGTGTAGCCTGCAGCCAAAGCCAAAGCAATCGGGTTGACGCCTTCATTTATGTTAGGTCGCGGAAGTGATTTTGTTCTTAATCCCAACTTCAGCGTAGGCGACGCTTGACCCTTTGTTAGACCGTAGACTCCGTTGTCGTGAATGATGACAGTCATGTCTATGTTTCTTCGACCAGTATTAACGAAGTGTCCTACGCCTATGCCGAGACCGTCTCCATCGCCCATAACAGCGATTATCTCCATATCTGGTCTGGCTAGTTTGGCTCCAATGGCGAAGGGCAGGGTTCTTCCATGCAGTGTGTGAATGCCGTAGACGTTGACAAAGTGCGGGAGCTTAGCGTGGCATCCAATTCCTGAAAAGATGGCTACTTTAGACGGGGCCAATTGCAGGTCAACCAGTGCCATTTGCACAGCTGAGAGAATGCCGAAGTCTCCGCAGCCTGGACACCAGTCCACAAACACTGGAGTGCGGAAGTCTGCGAGTTTAAGTGCCACGAGTTAACACCTGCCTCTTCTGCGCCTTGCCCTGCATAATCAGTTCAAGAGCCTCGTAAACCTCGTCCCTAGACACGGGTCTGCCGTTCCATTTGAGCACAAAGTAGTCCATGCCTATGCCTGTTTGCTCGGCTATGATGCCACCCAATTGTGCTGTGTAGTTGCCTTCAACCATAATTTTCTTCTGGGCTTTCCTCAGCGTTTCAATCAGGTATTCTTTCGGCAACGGATGCGGCATGCGCACCTGTATGAAATTCAATTTGTGGCCTTCTTGGCGCAGTTTTTCCATGGCTTCGAGGATTGCGCCTTTCGGCGAACCCCAACTTACAATAGTTGTAGGTGCGTCTGGGTCTCCGAAGAAGTTCACTCGTTCGTTTGCAGGAATTTCTTTGTCGGCTGTTTCAAGTTTTTTCATTCGTTTTTCGTACATGCGAGTTCTCATCATCGGTTCTTCAGTTATGTGCCCAAGTTCGTCATGCTCGTCGCCTGTGTTCCAGAAAACCACGTTTGGAGTTCCCAGCGGCAGTCTTGGAGACACGCCTGATTCGGTAATCTGATACCTCCTGTATTCTTTTACTTGGGCTTCAGCTTCGGTTAGCAGTTGTCCACGCTCTATCTTGATCAAGCTCGGGTCGAAAGTTCTGCAGCTTTTGTTGCTGTTAGCCAAAGCCTTGTCAATCAAGTGTATAACAGGCGTTTGATAGCGTTCGGCGAAGTTGAAGGCTCGTGCAGCATCGTAGAAGCATTCCTCTATGTCGCCTGAGCATAAGATGATTCTGGGAAATTCTCCGTGAGCCGCATGCATTGCGAATCTGAGGTCGCTTTGTCCATGGCGCGTGGGCAAGCCTGTTGCTGGCGCGCCACGTTGATAATACGTGACTACAACTGGGACCTCGCTGTTGCCAGCCCAGCCTAAGCCTTCAACCATTAAAGAGAAGCCTGGACCTGAAGTGGCGGTTGCGGCTCTGGCGCCAGTTAAAGCAGCGCCCGAGGCCATGTTGATGGCTGAGATTTCATCTTCGGTCTGCATGATCAAGATGGAACCATCAGCTTGTTTACCAGCAGATTGGTTGAGCTGAAGGATTTCATTCTCTTCCAAATATTCGCTCTCATCAGCTGCAGGAGTGATGGGGTAATATGTTTGGAGGCGGCAGCCACCAACGAGCTTGCCTAAGGCTGCAGCCTGAGTGCCCTGCAGAAATATTCTCTTTTCATCAGTGGTGATGGTTTCAAGTTTGAAGCCGAAGTCGCTGAATTTCCGCGTTGCGTATTCGTAGGCTTTGTTCAAAGCCAAGAGGTTCATCGAGATTATTTTTGGCTTGTCGCCGAATATCATTTTGATGGCTTTCTCTACAGGCGTTTTGTCATAGCCGACCAGTCCGAAGGATGCGCCCAACGCGAGAACGTTTGTCATGCGGGCTAATCTGCTGAGTTTTTCCTCGCCTATCTCCTTTCCGACTTCTTTCAACAGATCCATGTAGGGAATCGCATACGTGCGCACATTGCTCTTTTTGGTTTCGTTGAGAAGGTCGCCTACAGTATCGGGCTTGATACCTTTTGAGTCTAGAGCCTTCTTGAACTCTTCGATGAATGGCGGCGTCCAAGTTGCGATGTCCAATATTTTTGTGCCTAATGCTTCTGTGTCACAGATCACGCCACCGTTCGGTGCAACCTCCCATATGTGACGAACAACACTTTCAGCGTCAAACGCGCAGAGCAGATCAACGCGGTCAACATCAGCAATGATTTCTTTCTTAGAGACTCTTATGTGGAAGTAGCTGTGCAATCCTTTGATGTTGCTGTGGTATTCTCTTTTTCCGTAGACGTGAAGACCGCCATAGCAGCAGGCTCTGCCGAATATGTTAGCAGCGGAGTCAACGCCGCTTCCCTGCGGTCCACCTGCCATCCATACTAACTCGTCTTTAATCACGTTTCATCATCACCTTCCGGTTTTTAAACTCGTTCTGCTTCTGTGGAGAACTGGGGTTTGCCCTATCCGCCTGTAGTGACTCTTGTACCAATGCAGCACTCGCAAAGAGCGGTCTCGCCACAGTAAGGACATTTGCACTTGCAGTCGTCAATAGGATAGCCACACAGTTCGCAAGTTACTTCAGACAAGATTAGTACACTCCTCCACAAACCATGAACAAAACGCATCGGTTAAATAGTTTTCTGACTGTGCACATACAACAACACTGATCGGAAACACAAGGCAGATAGTGCTATTTCTTCAGTCTGCTTAGAAACTCAGTGCTGGTCATCACGTGACCGTACATTAGAGGCCACTGATGAGTTAACAGATGCCTCTTATGAGCCTGCTGCTCCTTATCATCCATGGTTTCCACCAAGTCGGATAACACTACAGTGAATAATCCTCTGCTGAAACTGTCTATGAGAGTTGCGTTGACACAGGCTTCGGCGAAAACACCAACGAGAAGATACGTGTCCCACTGATGCTTCTTAAACAGGTTTCGAAGATGGTTATTTGCAAAAGCGGAGTAAGTGTTCTTCACAAATACTTCGTCAGGTTCGCGTGGATTTACACCGTCATAGAATTCGACAGATTCTTTAACATTGTGCTCAGTGTAGAAAGTTGCCTCAGGGTTCTCGCGATACAAGCGATTGATGTTCTTGGGCAGATACTGTTTTCTCCATGGAGTTGACCGAACCCAAATTATTTTGCCGCCAAGCTTGCGGTAGTCGTCAGTGAATTTTACGAGCCTCGGGATCATCTGCCTTATTCTGCGAAAGGAAATGTTTATCTCACGACGTTCAAATTTCTCGCTGCAACAGTCATTCATCGCATCAACTACAATCAAAGGATACAGACCAACAGTTGCATCAATAGCGGGTTTGTGAACCGAAGATGGCTTAGGCATACATGTTCCATCTCAAAAGAGTAGGTGGCTTATTTCTTGAAAGGGTCTGGGAAATAAACCGCTTTCTTAGTAATTTCAATCGAGCAGGTGCCGGTTTTCCTGCACCATTCTTCACACTGACGGGCACTCTCTCTGTCCGAATAACCGAGACCGCAGACCTCGCACAAATACAGAGTCTTATTATCTGATTTCCTTTCAGTCACCAACAGAGCTCACTCACCTATTTGCTGGTAGCCCGGGGGAGATTCGAACTCCCGTCAATGGCTCCAAAGGCCACTATGCTTGTCCACTACACCACCGGGCTTCACAGTGTATGCGGGTTGAGAAGAGCTTTGTCTTATTCTTAGGGTTTTAGCTTTTCCTTTTCATCTTAGCCGAGAATCGTTCTTGAGTATTGGTGCGCGTTGTTTCACGATGTAGGGCAAATGCGATCTGAAAGCCACCATTTTTTGATCAAACTTTGAAAGGTAAGTCAGCATTGTCTTCTTGCCTCTCTCGGTCAAAGCGAAGACCGGTATAGTTACACCTAACTGCATCAAGGCTCGCGGCCCTATTTGTTCACGGATTATGTTGGACGCGCTAGCAGTGACGATGTCTGCTTTCGCGATGTGTTTCGTTTGCTCTCCTTGAGTGCACGTATTGCAGACTGAGAAAATGGTAGTCTCAGCTTCCAGCGTTTTTTCCAACCGTCTTATCTTTGTAATCTGCTCTGCTTGAAATCCAGCGACTGAAACCGCGATTTTCTTGAAGCCCATTTCGGCGGCTCTCTGCAATCCTTCAGCCTGATCTATCTTTGCCGAACTTGCGTCAAGTACTGAGCCGTTGTTAGCTTTGATATGATGAATTATCTTTCTTATCGGTGAAGTTTTGATGATGCCTGTCAGGTGAGCGCCAATTTCCTGCACCAACGAAGGATTCGACGTTATGACTGTGCCCGCGCCTTCACACACCACAACAGCGCAGTCAAGCAAACTGGCTTCCATACATGTTTTCATGATTTCTGAAGCGCCGTAAGGAACCACTATAGCGTCGTCAAAGACTCTGTGTTGACAGCAGAAACCGTGCGTCTGCATCTTGAACTCCACCGTTTTCTTCACGGCTTCCTTATCCATTTCTTTGAAGCCGTACAATGACTCGTGTAGTGGACAACTGTGGATTCGCGGCTCGTTTAAGACTTCGACCTCTGTGCCGTGGATTCGTACTTTGGCGCCGCAACATTGAATCAGGTGTTCGCATTTCATTCAGGTTTCAGCTCCTTCAGCGCATACATGGATTTTGAATATAGAAGACTGTTTCGGAAACCTTTATAGCAGTCGGTTGCTTCTGTTTGCCGAATCCTCGCCTATGGAGAACCGAACTTTGCAGATGCATAGGGAAACTCAAGGCGTCCAAACCGTGTACAGACTGACAGACGATGACTTAGGCGAGGTGCTTGGCGAAGCAGTTGTCTCCCAATTCGAAAGCGAAATACGCTTACACGGCATATTCGTGAAACCCGAGTACAGGGGCAGAGGCTACGCACGCAGCCTAATGGAAACCGTGCTCAGCCTAGACGAAACCAAGCCAGTGACATTATGCACAGGACTGGGCAACATAGCCTTCTTCAAGCTGTTCGGCTTTGAAGTAACTGAGACTGGCGAAAGCCTAGTGACCATGCAAAGACAACCATGACGATTTTCATCATTTGCTCAGCTTAGAATTGTTTTTTTATGTCGCTTACGCATAGACTATGCCTCAGGTTCCAATCTTGGGAGTCAACCTCACACCGATCATCGTTAAGACAGTGCTGAGCCTAGACGACCTGAGAGGCAGAAGCTTCGCGGTTGACGCCAATAACTACCTGTACCAGTTCCTGTCACTGATCCGTATGCCAGACGGCACGCCTCTGCAAGATTCACACGGCAACATCACATCACATTTAGCTGGACTCATGTTTCGTTCAACCCGCCTCATGCACGACTACGACATGCAATTGATCTTTGTCTTCGACGGAATTCCACCACAACTGAAACAACGCGAAATCATGAAACGCCGAGAAATGCGACAAAAAGCCACGATAGAGTGGCAAGACGCACTGAAAAAAGGCGATTACGCAACAGCCTTCTCCAAAGCCGTAATGACAAGCCGCCTAACGCAGCCGTTAGTCGAAGACGCCAAACACCTTCTCTCGTTGCTGGGCATACCATACGTGCAAGCTCCCAGTGAAGCTGAAGCGCAGACCGCGTACATGGCGATGAGAGGCGACGTATGGGCAGCAAGCAGCAAGGACTACGACTCTCTACTATTCAGCGCACCGCGCCTGCTACGCTACTTGACAATTTCTGGTCGCGAATTCCTGCCAAGCAAGGGCATAAGCCGTCCACTGAAGCCAGAACTCATCGAACTCAACAAGTTTCTAGCCGCCTGCAACATAAGCCGAGAGCAACTGATCGACTTAGCCGTTCTAGTCGGCACAGACTTCAACGAAGGAGTCAAAGGTATAGGTCCAAAAACAGCGTTGAGCTTGATTCAGAAACACGGGTCAATAGAGAGCTTACCAGCAGACATCAAGTCAAAACTCAATGGACAGAACTGTCAAAATGCTCGCAGATTCTTCCTACAGCCCGACGTGACCTCAAACTACACGACAGCGTATGGAGAAATAAACGAAGAGGGCTTGTACACATTTCTCTGTCAACAACGCGACTTCTCAAGAAACCGAGTTGAAACCGTCATTCAAAGGATGAGAACATTCTACAAGAGTAAAAGGCAGACAGAACTTAAAGAATGGCTAAGCAAGGATCATCCTTAAAAAGTCAATTAGTTGCCGCTTCTACTATGCAACAGACTTTGGAACATAATTGTCCCTCTTGGACAACGACCTGTCATCCTGCCCCTGCTCCATTTCCTCCACACGAGAAGCAGAGGGCAAAGTCTCATTGCAAAATGGACAGATGTTCACTATACGCGGTCTGTCGCCTTGAAAGTCCAGCATGCGCAGAGGCTGAGTGAACGTCTTGCCACAGTGAACACACCTGAATAACCCTGACGCATCTGAATCCGCGCGGGAAGGAGAGGGAGTCGGAACTGGCACTGGAACGGCAAGAGGCGCAGGAACAGGCATAGGTTTCGAGACCGTCGGCTGAGCTGATGGAACAAGCGGAGCGGCAGTTTTGGCTGAAGTCAGCGGAGTTTGTTCAGCGGAGACAGGTGGAATGCCTTCTGAAGCCCGGGTTATCACGGGGGTCTTCTTCACTACTTTGGTGTACGGCGCAGCTCTGGCTATAGGCTTTCTCTCTTTGACGTAGGTTCTGACAGTGAGCAACATGCTTGTAATGGTGGTTACGATGACGATGGACAAGAGCACCTGTGTGATTCTAAGTAAGTTCCAGTACGGGTTTGCCCAGTCGTAGCTGAATTGAAGCCCGTACGAGTAAAGCGTGCCGTGCACGATCATGTCAAGCATGTTCAGAGTGTAGAGTGCTGCGGCGGAAGCCGCCAAAAGAACAACGGCCAACAATACACGCTTGATCATTTTGACGCTCAGTCCATCGAAGCCTCTAACTGGTTGAATAATTGCGCCGACTTTAACTCATAAATAACCTTGGTTTCACCGCATTCTTGACATTCATAAGTTTCTTCCACCTCGCCTTTCTTAGGGCTAGAAATACTAACCAGAACATGGTCAGTTTTGCGATTACATTTCTTGCAGCGAAGAAAAACGTATGGTCTGAAAATCGGAATCGTCATTATGCATTCGCCTTGATTCAAGAAACGATTTGCTTCAAAAATGATTAAAACATTATGAACCCTCGATACACATTGCAGAAACAACATTCCCCGAACTCCCAATGGACTCCGCAGGCAAGAATTGGCGGGTCCGCCGGGAATTGAACCCGGGACCCCCGGGTCTCTTCGCAAAGCCAACACCATGCGTAAAAGCCCGGTGCTCTGTCCTTGCTGAGCTACGGACCCTTCGCCTACTCTGGTTCAAGAAGCATGATTTAAGATTATTCGTTACATCGCGTCCAATGTCGTGGAAAGCTTAAAACACAAGAACAAATATCTGCAGTGTTGCTCAATCCGCACTCTGGGCTCCGGTAGTATAGCCCGGTTAAGTATTCCGGCCTTTCGAGCCGGAGACCCGGGTTCAAATCCCGGCCGGAGCACCAGAACCTCTTAGCATAGCAAATTGCGTAGAAACGGTTGCGCTTCTCTACTTTTGTCCGAAAATTTGATATTTGCTCGCTCTTTTCCTGATCTCGTCTTTTTCGCTTTGAAATCTTGGTCCAGAGGGCAATACAGCCAAGGAGAAGTGTTCGAACAGGGTCACCTCACTCCAGCGGTGGTCTTTCAGTGCCTCTGGATCGAAGACAAGTCTGGTTTTCCCATTTATTGTCTCGAACTTCGCTTTGGCTTGACAAAGCGCGCACTCAAGCACGCCGTCCTTCACTGAAAAAAGGTTTTGACGGCACACGGGGCATAGTCCACTGTCTCCAACATAAGTTCTTTCTTCGGCTGGGTGACTAGCGGCTTCAAAAATGTTGGAGCCAAGCTTTCTAGCCCTCTCCATGGCTAAGTCATCCAGCAAAATCTCGCCCGGACCTTGGGCGTAGAACATCACCTGATCTATAACCTTCAAGCCACAACTGAGCATGAAAACATTGAGCATAGGCAGGCTGAACGGATCCCATCCCTTCACTCCAGAGACGCCTATAATGGCTCCGGGCTTTCCCATGTGCTCCAGCGTTCTGTTCCTGAAGGCGATGGTGCGGTCTGTGATCATCTTTATGATTCCAGCAGGACCGAGAAGATATGTTGGAGCACCAAGTATGACAGCGTCGCTTTCCAGCAGCTTATCTCGAAAGGTGCACCACCCGTCTGGGATGCGGCAGTCTTCAAGCTTGAACGTGCAGGCCATGCAACCTTTGCAGGGATCGATTCTAAGGTCTGTGAGCCGCAGTGAGCTCACTTCAGCTCCCCGTCGTTTGGCTTCCATGAGCGCTTCTTTGACTAGGACTTCTGTGTTTCCGAGCTTCCGGTAACTGCCGATTAAGCCGATGATCTTCAAGCTAATCCATCCCGTGTGTTGATACTAACATTCTTCATATGTATAAATATTCAAAATGGAACGATGCGATATGGGCTGTTGCGTGGTTTAGCTTGCAGTCGGCTCGCAGGACTAGCGTGGGCTTTCAAGAATTCATAGAAATTCGAGCAGGTATTTGTTGACGAGCTCTGGTTCTTCCAAGTGAACCCAGTGACCGCAATCTGGAAAATACTTTATAGAATACGGGGCGTCCACAAATTCATCCGTGTTGATTACCAGATCTTTCGAGAGTGCAACATCTTGTTCTCCCCAAACTACCATGGTGGGCGTCTTTACTTTTGGAAAAGCTACGGTCTTCTCAGAAAACAAAATGGCAGGGTTCATATTTGCCCTATAGTAGTTTATCGCCGCCGTTAAAGCTCCAGGTTTTGACCATGCACTCACATATGCGCCAAGATCTTCATCTGTGAAGACATTTTTCTTAACCAGAGAGTTTAGAAGCATTTTTTTCAGGAAGGTATAGTTGTTTCGACTCAGCACTTCTTCTGGAATGTCGGGCGTTTGGAAGAAGAAAACATACCAACTTTTCTGCAATTGTCTCCATAAACCAGTGGTTCTTTTTGCGTAAGCGTTCGGGTGAGGAGCATTCACGAGCGCTAGTTTCTCCACATCTTCTGGAAAGTGCGCTGCAAGAGACCAAGCTACAGCCCCGCCCCAGTCATGTCCAACTATCATCGCTTCGTCTTCACCCAAGGCATGTATGAGCCCAAGAACATCCTTCGCAAGAAAAGCCAACCTGTATTTGTCAATGTCTTTCGGTTTGTCAGTTTCATTGTAACCCCGCAGATCAGGAGCTACAACACGAAAATGCTCGGCTAACGCGGGAATCTGAAACCTCCACACATACCAGAAATCAGGAAAACCGTGAAGAAGAAGCACTAGTTTTCCCTTCCCCTGCGTCACGTAATGCATTCGAATCTCGCCAACATCAACAAAACCATGTTTCCACGTCTCTTTCATTGCGCATGCCCCTCCGGCTTTCTGTATCCTCGTCCAGCGTTTTGAGGTTTTCGAGCAACCCATTTAAAAGCGCCGAGCCACGTTTCTTAGCTGACAAGGATAATCGCGCTTCAAAGCTGAAAGATCGAAGTCCATTGTTAAGCGCCCATCAAAGACGTAGAGGTCGAACAATGTCTCTGGGCAACATCGTAATCTACGGGGCTGGATCCATAGGCTCCACAATCGGAGGATGGCTGGCACCAAAATACCCAAGCGTCTACCTAACGGCTCGAGGTGAACACGCAAAGACCATGAAAGAACGCGGCCTCACGCTACTGGAGACAAACAAAACCCCTGAAACAGTAAATGTGAAGCTCATCAACAGCCTGTCAGAAGCACCAAATGCAAGATTGGTGATTCTTGCAGTGAAAAACTACGATCTCGAAGAAGCCGCACAGGACATCTTCTCGAAGCTTGGCAACAAATCAACGATTGTCGCGCTGCAAAACGGCGTTGAAAACCAGCGCGTTCTTCCAAAATACTTCTCAAGCGTGATTTACGGAGTTGTCGGCTACAGCGCAATGGTCACAAAGCCGGGTACAGTGGAATACCAGAGTCGGGGACCAGTTTACTTAGGCACTTTTGACAACAAACCGGAATGTTCAATAGAGGAAATATGCCGGACATTCAATCTTGGCTTTCAGGCAGAAATCACTTCTCGTCTTCAAGACACTGTCCACTGCAAAATCGTTCTGAACTTGACAAATGCACTCTTCACCCTTGTGGGGTTGAACTATTCTGAAATCTCTTCATACGACAAGCTTGCAATGATGGCCAGTAAGTTGGTCAATGAAGGAATAGACGTGATCAAAGCAGCAGGCTACAGAGAATATCACTTCAAGAACTATCCTTCATGGAGAACCTTGCAGTTGGGTTTGAAACTGCCCTCATTCATGAGGACATCTGTCCTCAAAAGAAGCGTGGAACATGCGTTGTTAAACAGCATGGGACAAGATGTTCTTGTAAGACGTAAAAAAGAAACTGAATTGGAGTTTCTCAACAAATACATACTTGACATGGCAGCCTCTGCAGGAATCGATGTTCCATGTAATAGAGCTCTCTATGATCTATGCAAGAACTTGTTCAATCAAGAAGACTTTCAGCCATTGGCAATCGAAGAAGTTTGGGATGCCTTGAAGGTCTGTTAACCTTAGAGCTGTAGAAACTGCATACTGTTTCCGCACTGTAACAACGATTTGCTGCGAAATTTTAAGAAATGTTAGAAAAAAAAGAGTCGCTAGGGCTATTTCCCTTTGAAGCGTGGTGTTCTCTTCTCGAACATCGCTGACACGCCTTCTAAGATGTCCTCGGACTTCATGCAAGTGACACCGCCTTCCACCATCATCTTGTTTCCGTCTTCTCTGGTGACCTCTACAGCTCTAGCCATTATCTTCTTCGCTAACTTGACTGGTATAGGCGCTTTTGAAGCCATAGTACCCGCAGTCCACATGGCTGTTGACTTGAGCTCGTCTGGAGGAACCACTTTGTTGACAAGTCCGATTCTCTCCGCTTCTTTCGCGTCAATGCGAGTAGCGGTCATCACAAGCTCAGATGCCTTGCCTCTTCCAATTAAGCGAGGGAGTCGAATGACTCCGCCCCAAGACGGCAACAAGCCAACATTTGTTTCCACCAACCCGAGCTGAGCGTTGTCAGCTGCAATCCTTACGTCGCATGCCAGACACATTTCCAGTCCGCCAGCTATGGCGTATCCATGGATAGCTGCAATCACGGGTTTCTCAAAATCCTCGATTTTGTCATAAACCTGCAGACCAAATTCGATGCGTTTCCTCATGCCAGCATCATCTGTTGGAGCTTCGGAGAGATCGGCTCCGGCACTGAAGGCTCTGCCGTTTCCCATGATCACAACTGCTCTGATCTTCTCGTCTTTTCTGATTTCTTCTAGAGCATTGTCAATCTCTTGCAGGATTTCCGTGTTCAAAGCGTTCAGAACTTCGGGTCTGTTCAGTGCTATGACTGCTATGTTTTCCTCTTCCGGAGTTAGGAAACTCGCTTCTTTAGTGTATGTTATGCACTTGTATGCCATGCAATTTCGCCTCATCAAATACTGTTTCAGTATTCATAAAAGCCTTTTCTAGTCTTGACGCCAAGATGGCCCGCTTTAACTTTTTCCTCAAGTAGTTTGGAAGGCTTCGACCGCTTACGGAGATAATCCTCTCCTAAAGCGTCAGCGACTGCTTCACCTGAATGATAGACGACATCCAATCCTACAAAATCAGCAAGAGCAATAGGACCAACAGGCCAATTGAGCCCTAACATGCAGGCTCTGTCAATGTCTTTAGCTGAAGCTATGCCTTCTTCTAAAAGGTAAATGGCTTCGCCTAAGGCGGCACCCAATATCCTGTTGACAATAAATCCCGGCGTATCCTTTACTTGAACAGGCTCCTTTTCCAAAGAAACCGCGAAATCAGTGCCAATCTTTCTTGTCTCTTCGGAGGTCTCTTTCCCTGAAATAACTTCTATGAGTTTCATAGCGTAGGCTGGGTTGAAGAAGTGAAGCCCCACAACCTTGTCTGGTCGTTTGGTCGCTGATCCCATCTCAGTTATGCTCAACACTGATGTATTTGACGCCAAAATGGTGTGCGGAGGACAGTGCTCGTCAAGCTCTTTGAATACTTTCTTCTTCAAGTCCATATCCTCGAATACGGCTTCAATGACGAGATCGGCGTCTCTAACTGCTTCAGCGACATCCGTCGTGCTCTTGGTTCTCTTCATGATTTCTTCGGCTTCCCTTGGGGTTAATTTGCCTCGGTTGACCCCAGTGGCGATCATCTCACGTATTTTTCCCATTCCACGTTTAACTAGGTCTTCGTTTACGTCTCTAATTGACACGTTGTAGCCTTTGACTGCACAGACATAGGCTATGCCCGTTCCCATAGCGCCGGCTCCAATTACAGCTACCTTTTTAATTTCCAACTCTTTCCAAACCTCCAGAAATAACTCCGTAACTGATTTTTTGAATATAAAACCTTTGGGCACAGGTCTATCTAGAACTAGAAAGCGGTTTTTTGGCGTCCTTGAACGTTCTATTGACTTGTTAAGATGGGCTTGAAAGATATTTGATCCCTTTTGTCCATCATGCCCAGTTACTGAGGTGTTTTCGTGCTCGAAAGTAAGATTTATGTGAGCGGCTTGACATTCAAATCCTTCTTCATGTTCAAATAGAAGCCCTTTCCATACACAGAAACAGAACAACCTCCATAGTCTCACAGTTGCCTGACTCAGAGGCGTGAGGATGCCTGAAAACGCCGAGCTGAAAAGATTTCGGGAAATGTTTGAAACGAGAGATTCTATCGCAGCGGAATGGAAGGCAAGAACTGGAAGGAAAGTAGTAGGCTGCATTTCAACCTATATCCCAGAAGAAATCATATACGCCGCTGAACTCCTGCCTGTCGAGATAATTGGGAAATATGAAACCTTTGCGAAAGCCGATGTTTATCTGCCCAGCTTCAGCTGCTCCTTTATGCGGGGGCTTCTCGAGAAACTTCTGGAAAAAGAATACGGATATCTGGACCTCATAGCCTTGCCTTCCCTATGCGACTCCATATGGGGTTTCTATAGCATATGGCAAGAGCTTTCCCTCGATGATCCCATTTATCTTTTGCATTATCCAAATCAGCGTTCAAGGCGGGCATTAGATTATTTCGTAGACGTAGTTGAAAGATTCAAGAGTTTTGTTGAAGCATTTTCAGGGAAAGACATTTCTGATAATGATCTAAGAGCTGCCATAAAGGTTTATGAGCAAAACAGAAAGTTTCTAAAAAGCCTTTACGAATTGAGAAAAAAAGAGTCTCCCCCAATCTCTGGCGTCGAAGCCCTCGAGATAGTCCTTTCAAGCATGACAATGCCTAAACATCTGCACAATCAACTACTTGAGAAACTTCTTTGCGACATCGAAAGCAGACAAGATTACCCAAAGGGAAACGCTCGATTACTGATTTCTGGGCATATTGTAGAGGATCCGAATGTTCTTGGGGTGATAGAAGATTCTGGAGGGCTTGTAGTCTCAGATGATCTTGACACTGGATCTCGATATTTCTGGTCTCATGTCGAGAGTGCTGCAGAACCTGTTGCAGCTCTAAGCAGGCGGTATTTCGAGTTGCCATCGCCTTATGGCTCTTCCTTTGAAGATCGGATAAGATATCTCAGGGCTATGGTGAAGGAGTTCCGAGTAGATGGCATCGTGTTTCCTACCAGAAAGTTCTGTGATCCCTATTTGTTTGACTATGCAGTGCTAGGGCGCGCAATGAAAGAGGACGGCGTACCTTCAATGCTCCTCGAGTATGAGTATCCTCTGGCGAAGGCATCCTTGAAGACTCGCGTTGAAGCCTTCGTGGAAATGTTGAGGTGACACGGATGAGTGGATCGACTAGGAGAACTCTTTCGTGTGCTAGAGAAGTAACAGACCTAGTTGTAGCTCATTACATGAGCGCAGTGCAAGCCCACAGTGAAGGCAGACAAGTGGCTTGGAGTACTGCTGTGGCTCCGCCGTTAGAGGTACTATACAGCATGGGAATCCAGCCCCTCTTCCCGGAGAATTATGCTTGCGTCAGCACAGTCATGAAAGCAGCGCATGATATGATCAACCTATCCGAAGCACACAATATCTCAAGGGATCTGTGTTCGTACACCAGATGCGTAATGGGCTCTGTCCTTGGATGCGAGGCGCCACTTGGTGGAATGGAGACCCCAGACATTCTAGTATCAACGAAAAATGTGTGCATCACGTATCTCAAATGGTGGCAACTGATGGCGAATGCTCTCAAGCGCCCCCTTTACGTTATAGACTGTCCTCGAATCACTGAAGAAATAGAAGATTACCAAGTGAGATATGTTGCTGAACAACTGAGAAACCTTGGTTCAGAGCTTGAAAAGATCACCGGAAAAAACTTGGATGAAGCGAAACTGAAAGAAGCTGTGCGACTTTCGGACAAAGCTGCAGAATTGTGGCGCAGGGTGTTTGAATATAGAAAGTCTAAACCTTGCCCAATGGGCGTTACAGACTCATCTGCAGCGATGTTTCCCATTGTTGCTTCAGCTGGCACAGCAGAAGCAGTGGAATATTATGAGAGGCTTTTAAGTGAAGTCTCTAAAAGAGCCAAGGACGGCGTGGGAGTAATCGAAGACGAGAAATTCAGGCTCTTGTTAAGCGGCATACCATTCTGGCACCACTTGAAGTTGTTCAACTATCTTGAAGACAAGTTCAAGGCAGTGTTTGTTCACGAACTCTACACCGCGACTTGGGGTATAGCAAGCTTGAATCCAGCAACGCCCTTCGAAAGTCTGGCGTTCAAGGCGCTGTATAACCCTACAAACATGCCGCAGACATGGTTGGAAGAATGGGTTGTTAAAACTGTAAAAGACTTCAGTGTAGACGGAATGGTGTTGCTTTCAAGCAGATCTTGCAAGGCAACCTCAATACTTAATGTAGCGGTTCAGAAATTTCTTAGAGAGAAACATGGAATCCCAAGCGTAATACTCGAGGCTGACCACACGGATGAGCGAGCGTACTCTGATGCACAAGCCAAAGCGAAGCTTGATATCTTCATGGAAGTATTAGGTGCTAGATAGCCTTTCGGAATTCGTCGTCCCACTGTTAGAAAAGACCGCTCCGCCGCCATTGAAAGATGCAAAACTGTTAGCAAGTCATATGAATAGCTTCGACCGTTTGTAAACAACAAAGAGCAATAAAAGGCTCATAACCCGCGATAGTTTGGGTGTTAGAAATGTCAAAAAGAAGTGTGAGGTTCGGCACGCTGCTGCCTGTTCCAACGACTTCTGTTGAAAAGCTTTTGAACATTGCTAGGGTTAATGAAGAAGCCGGATTCGACTCCATATGGGCTCCAGACCACCTGCTTTTCGTTCCCACAGGCATTGTTCCTGAGGGGTGGACACTCTTGACCGCTGCATCAATGGTTACGAAGAGAGCTCTCCTTGGAACCTGCGTCACTGATCCACATAGACAACACCCAGCTGTTCTGGCTCAGAGACTAGCAACCTTAGACCAACTCTCAGGCGGACGAGTCATACTTGGCTTAGGAGCCGGGGAGGCGATGAACTTGAAGCCGTTCGGAATAGAACGGAACAAACCAGTTTCGAAGCTCGTAGAAGCAGTGAACATTATGAGAAAGCTGTGGACTGAGGAGACAGTCGACTATGAAGGTGAATTCTGGACGTTGGATGATGCTTTTCTTCAAATCAAACCACTACGACCGAAAGTGCCCATATACTTTGGTGCCAATAGCCCTCGCATGCTCGCGCTGACTGGGAAAATGGCAGATGGCTGGTTGCCAACTCCTCTGAGCCCAGAGCTATACAAGAAACGCCTGAAGCTTATCGAAGATGCTGCCAAGATAGCTGGAAGATCAACTGATGAGATTGACGCTGGACTATACGTATACACTTCCATCACTGAGAGAGCCGAAGATGCGTACAAGCAGCTTGATTCGATGAAGTACATGATTGTGCCTTCCCCACCGCTTTTGAAAGAAGCAGGATACACTGTCGAGCTTCCCGATGAACTGAGTTCACTATCTTATACAGATATGCTTCCAACGGGTGAATGGATAGAGAAGTTTTCAAGGTACGGGGAGTTTATTCCAACAGAGGCTGTTGTTGATTTCTCCATAGCTGGCACAACACAGCAGTGTATAGACAAGATAGACGAGTTTGTGAAGGCTGGTGTGAAGCACTTCATTCTCATAAACATGGGACCAATTCCACGTCAAGTGATGGAAACATACAGTAAGGAAATAATACCACGCTTCGCTGAATAAATTGCGCTCTTTGCAAAAGCAACACAGCGTCACTGACGGAGGCAAAGTCAGGCGCTTTCCTTATCGACTACGTTTTCACTTATCCTTCGGGCACTGTCAAAGAGCCCTTGCCTAATGACTTGTATCAAAACCCCATGTGCAGACTTCGGATGAAAGAAGACCGACAAAACTTCCTTTGTAGGCGTTGCGCCCGCTAGCGGGATTCCATTCTTTTCGAAATTCTCAATGGTTCTTGAAATATCTGATGACTCGAAAGCTAGGTGGAATAGTCCTTCACCATGTTTTTCCAAGTACCTAGCTGTTGGTCCAGGTGTAATGGGCTCAACCAACTCGATGAAGTTGTTTTCTCCATCTGCTAGAGGCAGAAAAGCGTACTTGAAGGTTTCAACTTCTCCCTTTCCAGTCATGTAGCTCATCTCTTCTATGATTATTGCATTTCTGTCGACTCCCAGTGCGGCTACATATTTATTGATAGCATCATGAATGTTCTTCACCACAATGCCAACGTGATGAAAACGAGTCTTCGGTTTAGATTGATCATTCGTCTTCACTAGTTTTCAGCTCCGTTTGGGAAAATCGAAAGGAGCGCGGAAGCCCTTATTCGTAGACTTTTTCCACCTTTTTGTACCATTCCATTGCATCCATTTCTACATCTCTATCTTTCGAGGGCAATCCCATGGTTTTGAAGATTTCATGTTGTATAAGCAGTTTCATTATCTCATTGCTTCCGGTCCAGATAGGCGCCAATCTCGCATCTCTAAGGAGTTTTTCAATTGGATAGATCTGAGTGTAGCCTATTCCACCCAAAATCTGCATTGCAACATTGACGATTTCCCAAGCAGCATCAGTCGAAAAATGTTTAGCCTCGCTCACAAGCCGTCGCGGATCAACAGGCAAGCCCTCATCTGCTGCATCCGAAGCTCTGGCAGCCGTATAAACAAGAGCCCTTGCCGCATCAAGTTTTGTGACGGCTTCCGCAATCTTAAAGCTGACTCCTTGAAAATTACGGATAGGCATTTCGAAGGCTTTTCTTTTGGTTGAATAGTTCATTGCAATCTCTAGGGCAGTTCTCGCTGTGCCTATGGCTCCCGCTGCAGAGGTTAGCCTTTCTGGAACCATCATGCGGTTGAAAATGGTGGCTCCACCGTTTATTTCTCCTATCCTGTATTTGTCAGGCACTTCAACATTCTTGAAAACTATTCTAGCTGTCCCCATACCTCTGAAACCAAGAAGGTTGTAAACCTCTTCAACCTTTACGCCCATGTTTCTTTCGACTAAGAAGGCAGTCAAAGCTTTATGTCCAGGTTTTCTTGGATCCGTCTTTGCATATACTAGGTAGAAGTCGGCTACTTTTCCGCCTGCGATGAATCTTTTTTCGCCGTTTATTAGCCACTTGTTTCCCTTTCTTTCAGCTTTCGATGTGGTTCCGAAGAAGTCGCTTCCGCCTCTGGGCTCGGTTAAGCATTCTGCCGAGAGTCTTTCTCCCTTGATTATTGGTTTAAGAAACTCTTGTTTCTGCCACTCTGTGCCGAAGTGGTTTATCGCTTCGCCAACTATGCTTACCATAGCGTAGCAACACCCCAAACCCATGCCAAGCACGCCGATTTCTTCCAGAGCAGTCATCTCTGCAGTCCATGTCATGTTCCTTCCGCCGTATTTCTTCGGGAAGCGCAGTCCGAGAAGTTTTCTTTTCGCTGCTTCGTGGAGAAACTCAAATGGGTAATCTATCTCGTTCTTGTCCATTTTTCTGAGAAGTTCCGAATCTACACCTTTTACGAGGTCCTTAACCTCATCTCTAAGCCTGATTTCCTCCGGTGTACTTAGAAAGTCATTTTCTATCACACTTATTCCCTCTTTCACGATCTAATCTGACGATTCCTTCTTGAGACTGTGTTGTTGCACGCGTGCACATAAGAATGTAACTATGCCATGTGTGTTCAGTATTCTTCTCTTTCTAGAAGAGTTGCAGCCCCTTGGCCTCCGCCAACACATGCCGTGGCTATTCCATATCTACCCCTTTCCACATTTAGTATTCGAGCCAATGTCCCCACAAGTCTTGCGCCGCTCATTCCCAACGGATGCCCGATGGCGAGGGCACCACCTTTAACGTTCACTTTCTTTGGATCGATGCCCAATTCCTTGATGCACACAAGATCGACAATCGCGAAAGCTTCGTTGATCTCCCAAAAGTCAATGTCATCGACGGTTAGTCCTGCTCTTTTCAAAGCTTTTCTGGACGCCGGTATGGGTCCTGTTCCCATTATGGTCGGGTCAACGCCTGCCCATCCCATGGACTTGATAGTTGCCAAGGGTTTCAGTCCGTATTCTTTGGCTTTGTTTTTCGACATGAGCATCAGGGCTGCTGCACCGTCGTTCAGTGGCGAAGAGTTTCCAGCCGTGATCGAGCCGTCTTCCTGAAAGGCTGCCGGCAAGGAAGCAATTTTCTCTAAAGACGTTTCTGTTCCCGGTACTCTTACGGTTTGATCGTAGTCGACTACCTGTTTTGTCCCACCGTCAAGTGTGACCTCAATCGGCATTATTTCATCCTTGAAGAAACCTTCTTCTCGAGCTTTTACAGCTAATTCGTGGCTGCGTAACGACCACCGATCCATGTCTTCTTTGGAAATCTTGTCTTTGTACATTCCGAACAGTTTTTCAGCCGTAAACCCCATGTTCATGGCTACGCCTAAGTCAAAGTTTGCATTGTTCAATAGCATGTCGCTTACTGAGACGTTATGACCCATCGGAATGTGCAGCATGCTTTCCATTCCCGCTGCGATGTAAACATCTCCCATGTCGCACATGATTCCCATGGCTGCTACGTGAACCGCGGACAAGCTCGAAGCGCATTGACGGTCAATGCCCAAACCACCAACCTCGAACGGTAAACCCGCAAGCCACGTGATTTTTCTGCCTCCGTATAGCCATTGCTCTCCTGTTTGGTTTGCGCATCCCACGACACAGTCTTCCACTTCACTGGGTTTCACTCCGGTTCTTTTCAGTAGTTCCTTGATTACCATTCCCGCAAGGTCGTCTGAACGAATGTTCTTGAAAAACCCTTTCTCTCCATGCGCCCTAGCTACTGGGGACCTCACATAACCGACTATAACTGGTTCTTTCACAAAGTTTTCCTCCAATGCAACATGTACCATTGTCTTAGAGTAACATCAATTTCTGCTCTTGGTTAAAATCTTTATTGGTTCCGATGCTCGATAGAAGCCGCTCAATGGGAACAATGGTGAAAATGGTCTAATTGTAGATTGGAAGCGCAACTTCCTGTCCGTTACAACAAAAAAGGGGAGGATTGGTCGTTTTTGCATGTTTTCATTTTCGCTTCAGAGTTGCAGTACTGTTACAGACTCGGCGACTTTTAAGATGTCGAAGATGCTGTAGAGCATCGGCTTGTACTGCCACACCTCGTACAAGGGCAATTGGTCATATGCGTGTGGGCTTGGAACAGGAGTCGGCACGCCGCCTATTATCTCCAGCTTCACGAACCCGCTCTGTCCAGGTGGAATCACGTCCACTGCGTGCGGGCGTTTCCATCGCAGTCTTGGCATTTCTGCTATGTGGTTATACGTGCCACGGTTCATGTAGTGCATAGTTGGCGCTGGCAATGCTCCCATTTGATCGAATGTCACTTTTCTAACGGGCGTCAACCATGTAGACACGTCGGGTCCATACTTTGATGTTAGATAGGTAATGGCTGCCTTGAGTACTTGAACAATCACCGTGTTTCTGTCCTGTCCGTCGAGGTAGTCGTGGTAGAGAGGCAGCTTTGAGTCAGGGCCGTCGAAGACATGGATCAGTGTGCTGGCTTTCCATTCACCTATCCCCATCACGCCCGTGGGAAGGTCATCAGCAAACACTTCAGCGACTATTCGGTTGTACCAAGCGTCGAAGATTGTAAGGCCTGGATCGTCGTACGTCGCAGCAGGGTTTGGATATCTTGGCTCCAAAACATCGTTGTAGTGATGATTCCAAGATTCAAGGAAACTTGTTACCTCTGGAGGAACCGTTGCATCGGTCTTTGCAGCTTCGACGAGGTAATCCAAGAAGTTCATTCCGGGAATATGATTGTACCCAGCATCCATGTTGATTCGATTCATATCCTCAAACGAAAACTTGCCCTTAGATGCCAGAAGATCCATGATCCGTTTGACTCGGTGTCCTTCACCCCAGCCCGCATCCGATTCTCCGTAAGGCCAATTGGCTATTGGCTTGTTGTTCCAGTTAGCAAGCCAACCTTGCATTGGATTGATGCTCTTAGGCATTTCCGCGAACCCTGTTAGACCTACCCACTCTTCCTCACCCGTTCCCCACAGGGGTAACCTGTCGTCGATTAGTCTTCCATTCTTTCCCGTGGCGGGCTTTATCGGGAATGTGCCGCCGTGCCAGTAGCCGATGCTTCCTGTTCTGTCTATCCAGTAGAAGTTGTGAGATGGCTGAATAGTCTTAACTGCTTCCTCGAACTCCCCGATGTTTCTAGCCTGTTGATAGAGTGACCATCCTTCTTCGGCTTGAAGTTCATTCTTGTAGTACGGTGCCTTCATAGTGAACGCAAGATTGTGGACTTGATCCCAAGCTATAATTGGACCGTGAATCGTGCGGTAAATTTCCCTATCTGCCCATGCGGTTTTCTTGTATCCGTAGATTCTTTCGGTTCTCTTCTCCATCGGACGCCATTCGCCGTTATATAAATATTCAGTGTGGTTCGCCGGGTTTAAGACTTCTATGTACGTGTCCATCACATCGGAAGCTCCAGTCGTCGACGTCCAAGCGCCGTGTTCACTTACGCCGATTAGAATGGTTGGAAGATACGGCATCATCATGCCTACAGCGTTGATTCCGTCTCCGTGCAAGCCTATCTCAAGAACTATCTGTGGAATTGATTGTCCCATCTGTGGACCTCCTACTTGAAGGGCATTCCAAGTCTTTGACTTCCACCAATTGACCATCCAAGCGTTGCTTCCAAACTTTGTAGGCATGCCGAGCGA
>Ga0315314_1001459_pt1 | contig 21362 bp, 23 predicted proteins | sample TDP9_MG_FD_203631 | JGI IMG/M metagenome (GOLD analysis project Ga0315314, IMG submission 203631) | Freshwater sediment microbial communities from Lake Towuti, South Sulawesi, Indonesia - TDP9 | ecosystem: Environmental > Aquatic > Freshwater > Lake > Sediment | place: Indonesia: South Sulawesi... | reverse complement strand
CCTGACCATATTGTCGTTCAGCTTATTCGCGGATTGGACCTTTGCTGTGGTCGGGATAGCCCTTGTCCTTGGCTCGCTGGCGGTCACTACGCGAATCCTGTACCGAGGGATAGAGACCAAGTGGCTCGGGACCTCGTTCTGAGTTGTCAGGAAGCATTATGAGCCTCCCAGCTAGATTGGATTCGGAGGCCTTCGCTGTGAAGAAGGATGTCCTCATCAGAAGGGCAATTCACGGGCTCATCGCCCTCGCTCCTCTGTACTATCTCCTTCCGGATGACCTTCCAATCGTCGGCTTCAGAAGATGGGTTCTGTTGATCGTTTTCTTCGCCGGCATAGCTATCTTCGAAGGGTATCGGCTCAAGAAAGGCGTCATCTTCCTCGGGCTCAGGCCTCACGAGGCCCATCACATCGCGTCCTTCGTCTGGGCCTCTGCAGGAATCACCGCTGTTCTCTGGCTGTTTCCATACGATGTCGCGACCGCGTCACTCGTGAGCATGGCCTTTGTGGACCCCCTTGCCGGCGAGCTGAGGTCGGCCAGAAAGCGCGAGTCGATTGTGCTCACACTGTCCTTTGGAGCATACTTCGTGCTGTGCTCTGCCAGCCTCATCATGTGCGGATGGCGTGGCGTTGCCATGTCGCTCATCCTGGGCCTGGCAGGAGCGATTGTTGCCATCCCGTCGGAGAGGTACAAGAATCCCTATGTGGACGACGACTTCGTGATGGCCGTGTTCCCTGCCGCTGTGATGTCTTGGCTTGCGTTTATGCTTTGAGGATGAGAATCGTATCCGTTCGCGAGCTAGCCTCTATATGATCTCAAGCTTGCCGAACTTCCCGGCGCTCACCTGCAGCTTGTTCTTGTAGGACGAAGCCCAGCCGTTGATGATCCTTATCCGCGAGTTGATCTCGACCTTGTCTATGTCCTCGTTCCAGAGGCTCACGTTGACAGTGTCACCGTTGTCGTCCGTGCCCACGGCGTCGCAGACCCTCCCCGAGGCCCCAGACCACTTGGACTGAAACTCCCTGGGCTCCTTCTTCTCGGTAATCGTAAGGACCAATTCGTCGACTTTCGTCCTGTCCTTGAGGTCCTTTGCCATCATCGCAGCACGCCCTGCAGGCGGCGGTAGAGGTTCTCCCTAGATAAAGCTCTCGCCTCGCGCGAAGGCTTCGTTTCCATTGGAATATACCATCATTTCTGCACCGAGCCAGTCGGTCAAAATTGTACATCTGCAATTCCAATTAGGCTTATATGCTCACACTCGGATAAGGTCCGTCTATGACGCGGATCAAGGTAATCACCGAACCGGCTGAGCTGGTTCCGATGTTCCGGGCGGTGGATACCAAGGTCAAAAGAGAGGTTTTGAAGCTTGTGACGCTTGAGTGGCACACGGTCAGGGACATAGAGAAGCAGTTCGGTCCCGCCGGCAAGGATGCCCTCCTTTTCTTCGAGAAGATGAAGCTTGTCGAGACACGGTGGCAGACCTCCCCCGACCAGCAGCCGGAGAAGGCCTATCATACCTACTACACGTCCTTTCACATCAACGCCTCGTGGCCAGTGTACGAGATCAGCGATGTCCTTGCGGCCGCAGTGATGGAAGAGAAGGAGTTCCAGAAGATCGAAAAGCAGATCTACGAGATGGTCGGAGCACAGGGCAAGTTCGCTGGAGATGTCGCTGAGGTGCTGGGCGTGACATTCACGATGCTCAAGAGCCTGGTGAAGAGGAGCACCAAGCTCGATTACAGGGGCCATAGGATAGAACGGATCAAGGAGTAGGCCTCCTCGGAGATGCAGGTCATGATTGTGGTTCTAAGGCTCGGCCATCGCCCCGCTAGGGATCAGAGGGTCACGACGCATGTTGCCCTGACCGCGCGTGCTCTGGGCGCGGACGAGGTCTGGGTCTCAACAGAGGACAGGGAACTTGAGAAGACCATCGACAGCGTAGTCGAGCGCTTTGGCGGGAAGTTCAAGATCAGAACGGGCGTTGATTGGAGGAGGGCCGTGAAGGCGTGGAAGGGCGAGGTCGTGCATCTCACGATGTATGGTGAGAAGCTTGCACACGCCCTCCGGGCCATCAGGGCCAATGATCTCATGATTGTCGTGGGAGCGGAGAAGGTCCCGAGGGAGGTCTACGAGCTCGCGGACTGGAACGTGTCAGTAGGCAACCAGCCACATTCGGAGATTGCCGCTCTCGCTATATTCCTCGACAGACATACAGGTGGCAAGGCGCTGGACAAGGACTTCAAAGGCCAGCTGAAGATACTTCCAAACCCGAGGGGGAAGACGGTAGTTGACCGGAGGAAAGGCAAAGCCCGCAGGACTTCCAGGAAGGGATGAATGCCTCAGGATCCTTCGAGAGAGCGGCTGCGACGAGGATGTTGTGAAGCATTGTGAGGCTGTTCACAGCCTTGCGTTGAAGATCGCGAAGAAGTGCAGGGCGAGCATCGCCGTTGTTGAGACTGGCAGCATGCTCCACGATATCGGAAGATGCAGGACCCACGGGATGGACCACGCAGTGCAGGGTGCGAAACTCGCAGTTAGATTGAGGCTGCCTCCAGCTGTTGTCAGGATCATCGAGAGACATATTGGCGCCGGGATCACCAAGAAGGAGGCCAAGGCCCTGGGATTGCCTGAGAAGGACTACTTCCCCCAGACCCTGGAAGAGAAGATCGTTGCCCACGCCGACAATCTCATCTCGAGTTCCAGGCGAATGACCATAGAAGAGGCCGTCTCGAATCTCGTCAGAAGGGGCAAGCACGATGCCGCGCTCAGAGTGCTCAGATTGCACGAGGATCTATCAGCGATATGCGGGATGAACGTGGACGATATAGTCTAGGTACCACCACTTGCCCCAGTGGATTGTCTCGCCGGGCCTCCTTTCGGCTTGAGCTGCCTGTGGACTTCCTGGCAATCTTGACAATGGAAATCTCCTTGTCCATGCGGACAACCGCATAGGACCGTATGCTGCAGCGCTTGTCAATGACCACGTCGTCTACTGTGATCACTTCTAGCGCGACATCGCATGATGGCTCAACCTTCGGAATCGCTGCCATGGCCCGTGGGAGCGTTCGGAAGCAGTAGATGCCTTACTCAGAAACAGGCGGGGGCTTCTCAGCCTTGGGTTTCGGCGACCTCTTGACCGCGACCCTTTTCGGGAAATATCTCAGAATTATGATGTCTCCGATCGATGAGATCCACCTAAAGGGCACGTTCACTGCTTTCGACCCCTCGACGAGGAGCGGGTTCGTATTGCTCACAAATAATCCCTGAACCTTGTTCTCGTCCACTTCGACGACAAGGTTAGTGACATTGCCGAGGTAGGTGCCTTGACTTGTGTAAACCTGCAAACCAATCAGTTCAGAAGCCTCTTCGAGCATCCTGCATCCCTGCGACCGTATGGCTCTCCGCCTCTTAAAAAGTTTGTCTTATCCAGTGTATCGGCCCTCGAGACTATGTCTCGACGTTCACGTGCCGGGTTTTTCGTCGCAATCCTTAACTACTTCGAGCCTCTACGGTAGTGCATCAATAGGGCACAATCGTGCATAACCCGGTGAGATAGATGCCGAGCGAGATTGATGAGATAAGGCAGAAGAAGCTGGCGGACATGATGCAGAAGATGAGCGCGGTGCAGTCGGGCGGAGACGGATGGCCTGATGCGCCAGTCCCAGTATCGGATCGAGATTTCGAGTCATTCATCAAGAAGTATCCGAAAGTTGTTGTAGACTGCTGGGCGCCATGGTGTGGCCCCTGCAGAATGCTGGCTCCAACCCTAGACGCCGTGGCAAAGGACTACAGGGGCAAGATCGTCTTTGGGAAGCTCAACACGGACGACAATTTCGGTGTCGCGGGCAAGTTCAAGATCATGAGCATCCCGACGCTTCTATTCTTCAAGGATGGACAGCTCGTGGACAAGATAATCGGTGCTGCTCCCAGGGCAGTGCTCGAACGTCAAATCAGGAAAGCCCTTGCGTAGAGATCACCATAAGCTCCAATAGCCCACCCCGGCCCCTTATCTTCTTCCTCAAGATACGCTTATCTCGCGGCCTGGACGCTCCTTCAGATACAAAGTATAAATGGAACCAGCTCAGTAGCTCCTCCGGTCTGATGGACTTCGAAACTACCGTAGAATGGAAGGAGAGATTTCCTGGGAGGCTGTACTGTCAGAACGGCCAGATGATCGACTACTCTGCGCCTGCTGAGCTCGAAGGCATGAAGGGCACTTTGACCCCCGAGGATGCATTCGTGGGCGCGGCGAACATGTGTTTCCAAATCGTCTTCGAGTATGTGTCGAAGAGCCTTGGGCTTGAGCTGGTGGAGTACAAGTGCAGAGCTGTCGGCGACCTGGGAATGGTCGGGGGCGCCAAGAGGTTCGTGAGGATCACGCTGTACCCACGGTTGCGCTTCGCCACGGGATCGATGATGGAGAACCTCGAGAAGGCCTTGGTCACGACCAAACGGAAGTGCTTGGTGACCAACTCGATGGCGCTCGATGTGGAGATAGTTCCGGAGGTGCAATGATGTGCCGTATGGTCGGCGTCGTGTTCCGTGGTGTGTTCCCAGCCGAAGTGCTCACGGACCTCAAAGAAGTGGCAAGGGTCGGCAAGATTCCTGGCGAGAAGGAGCCTGGGCACAAGGATGGATGGGGGATAGTCTCTTTTGTCGGCGGCTCGCCAATATACATGGAGAGGAGGATTGATGCGGTGTTCGAGGACCACCACTTCGAGCCCGCATTGGGTCAGGTCGCAAAGCTCCCTCGCCCAAACATCCTGCTCGCGCACGCGCGCGCGAGTTCGGGCACGCCGGCAATCATGGCCAATACGCATCCATTCATATCGCGAGGGATCGTGCTGGCCCACAATGGAACGGTGTTCGACTACGAGCCCAGGACGCGGCACAAGCCTGTTGGCGACACTGACAGCGAGAAGCTCCTGATCTCATTGGCCGAGAAGATGGAAGACAGAGGTCACCTCAAGGAAGCAATGAAATCGTTGGTCCTCGAGGACATTGCGCCGCGCAAGATCAGCGGCGCAGTCCTCCTCGTCACCGATGGCAAGGAGCTCTGTGGTTTCCGGGACTACGCCCCAGATAGGTCTGCCTCCTACTATAACCTCAGGTTCCTGAGGTGGCCCGACCACGTTGTGTTCTTCCAGGAGACCCTGCTCGACCTCAAGGACAGCGTCCAGCAGGTAAAGAAGGGCGAGCTGGTGACTGTCGACATAGATCTGAATGTGGCCCGCGAGCAGATCACCTAGGCCTTTGACTTCATTGCCGCGAGCTTGATTGCCTCCGTGACACTGTCCTTCGGCACTATTGTCGCGATCGGGATGTCGAGTATCTTCTCTATCGTCGGGCTCACAATCGGTGCGCACACGACCGCGACGGCGCCATCCCTCTCGGCTCTGATCGCAGAGACAATTGCGTCTTCCACGGTTGCAGCGGGATATTCCCTGATCCTGACAGTCTCATTGCCGATCTGCACAGACCTTTCCACGATCTCATCGAGCACGCGCCTTGTGACTATCAGCGCGATGAAGTTTCCTGCCCTGAGCCCCTCCATTTCTCTGATGGTTCTGAGGACCTTTCTGAGAACTTCAAGGCTTGGCGAGCGGTCTTCGTTGATGATCTTGTAGAGTGTACTGGGCGACACGTCAGACCTCTTGGACAGGTCTTGGACAGTCATGCCGAGTTCATCGAGCACTTCTCTGAGCGTCTTTCTGAACATGTCGTCCGACTCGACAGCAGCGTTGACTATCTTCCTCACTCTATCCATTTATTGCCCAGGAAGTGTTAATGTGGGTTCTGTTATTTATACAGTTGTATCATTCAGTGCGTACATATGTCGAAATCGCTTAATACCCGTCCGTCAATCGCGGTACTCGGAGGCATCTAGGATGGACAGAAAGGTGCTCATAGCCATTGTCTTGGTGGTGGCCGCCATAGTTGTGATTGGAGCTTATGCTGCGACAGTGCTTATGCGGGAAAGCAAGGGCGGCTCCGTCTACTACCTGAAGATGGCGCCAGCAACGATGGCTGCCGCACTCGAGAGCGGCAGTGTCGATGCCTACATTGCCTGGGAGCCGTTCGTTTCAGAGGCGGTCGTCGGGCACACGGGCGAGGTCCTCATGTGGTCAGATGAAGTGATGCCAAATCACCCGTGTTGCGTCGTCGCTGTTTCCACCAATTTCGTGGAGGGGCCAAACGGTGTCGAGCTGACAGAGAGATTCCTCAAGGCCCATGTCGAGGCGACGCAGTGGATGCTGGATTCGCTCGAGGATTCTCAGGGATCGAACTACACTCTGTTGGTCACCCTAGCGTCGGAGTTCACGGCTAGGAACACGACAGTGGTCGAGGAAGCGCTCAAGCACTTGGAGTTCAGGTATCAGGTCGACTCCGTGTTCACCTCCGCCCTTGAGGAGTTCGTAGACCTCTATGTTGAGACGAACCAGACGACTCCTCAGGAGATCGAGGATCGTGGGTACACCTCTGTCTCAGACCTCGTGGAGAAGTACGTGAACGAATCCTACCTCGAAGCTGCAGCAGATGTGCAACCGAGCCAGACCGTCATCAACCCGGACGACCCGATCAGACTAGGGTATCTGCTGGGCGATCTGCATCAGCTGGCCCAATATGTCGCTGCAGACGACAGGGTCCTTGGAGGGTCCCAGAGCCTGTTCGAGAAGTTCGGAGTGAATGTAGAGCCGGCAATTGGCGCGCCCTACGCCAATGGTGGTGTGGTGATGGACAACTTCGCTGCAGGGAATGTGGACATCGGATACCTGGGGGCACCGCCTGCGCTGATTCGACATATCAAGGCAGGGGTTGACGTCAGCATAGTTGCACAGGCTAACATTGAGGGGAGCGGTCTCGTCGTCAAGGTCGGGTCTGAGATGAGCGGCCTTGACGACCTTGTCAACAAGACGGTCGCCACGCCTGGCGAGACGTCAATTCAACACTTGCTACTGAGGATAGCGCTCGATCGCGAGGGCCTCGACCTCGTGCTCAAGACGTAGCTATCCCTTCCAAACCTCTATCTTCGTTCATGACATCAAGGTCAGGAGGGACCCGGGTGGAACCGGTCGTCAAGCGCCTGCGAGGTGTCGTAGTTGCTCATTGGAAGGAGATAGTGCTGGGCGCCGTATCCCTCGTTGTTTTCATCTCAGCTTGGTGGGCATTACACGTTTACTACGCGAACCAGGGTTCGGTCTACGCAGAGTATTTGCCCAGTCCAAAGGATGTATGGAGCACTCTAGTAGGTCTGTTCGAGCGGCCGGATCCGTACATCCGCGTCCCCTTCTCTGAGCACATTTCCGCCAGCCTCGAGAGGATCGCCTTCGGTTTTGTCCTGGCTTTGGCACTCGCCGTACCAGCCGGGCTATTGATGGCGCGTTTCAAGGCGTCGCACGCAGTGGGCAGACCGATTGTGGAGCTGTTCCGCCCGATACCTCCGCTCGCCTGGGTGCCAATAGCTATTATCGCCTTTGGGTCATTCTTGGGCCCAGTCGCGATTGTGTTCCTAGGCATATTCTTCCCCGTGCTGTTCACCGTGATGCTCGGTGCCAGGAGCGTTGAGCCGACTTTGATCGATGCAGCGAGAACGCTCGGCGCGAGCAGGTTTGCAGTATTCGAGAAGGTCATTTTTCCCTACACCGTGCCATACCTCATGACGGGAATCAAAGTCGGCCTTGGCATTGGCTGGATGTGCATTGTCGCCGCAGAAATGGTGTCAGCGAAGGGCGGAGGTCTGGGGTACTTCATCCTCACCATGTCCGAGTTCGGTGCATACGAGGAGATGTATGCAGGAATGGTAATGATAGGTGTTCTGAGCGTTCTCACAACAGGTGTTGCAGGGATCTTCGAGAACTTCGTTTACAGGAGGATGGGGATGAAGTGATCATTAGCGTTGAGCATCTGGCCAAGGTTTTCACAAAGGACAGGCGGGAGATCACAGCGCTTGAGGACTTCAACCTCGAGGTCCAGGAAGGGGAGTTCGTCTGCCTTCTTGGACCATCTGGATGTGGAAAGACCACCGTCCTCAGAATTGTGGCTGGTCTCGAGAACAAGACCTCAGGGACTGTGATGATACACGGGAAAGAGGTCGGGTCTTTTCGTCCACGCGTTGGCATGGTTTTCCAGGAGTTCGCTCTCTTCCCGTGGAGAAGTGCCAAGAAGAACGTCGAGTTCGGGCTCGAGGTGAAAGGAGTTCCCGAATCTGAGAGAACTGCAATATCCACCAAGTATCTGGATCTAGTCGGGCTTCGCGGCTTCGAGGTTGCATATCCGAAGGAGTTGTCGGGAGGCATGAAGCAGAGAGTTGCAATTGCCAGGGCACTGGCGAACGAACCCGAAGTTCTGCTCATGGACGAGCCATTTGGATCGCTGGATGCGCAGACAAGGAATCTGATGCAGAGAGAGCTGTTGAGAATATGGTCAACTGCGCGAAAGACGGTCTTGTTCGTGACTCATTCGGTTGACGAGGCGGTATACCTCGCAGACCGGATCGTGATCATGACGGCCAGGCCTGGGAAGGTCAGAGAGATTATCGATGTGCCATTGGAGAGGCCGAGAGACAGGACCAGCAGGGAATTCATCTCCATCAGAAGCAAGGTGCTGGCTGAGTTGGACGAGGAGTTCGATAAGGCCCGAGCCAAGGAATTGACCCGCGAGTGATTGCAGGACAATGCTTAACTATTCTCGTCCTGATTCGCATACACATGAGCTTCGAGCTAAATGTCGTCAGCAACACACCTTTGACGCCCCTCAGCGACATCGACGAGGTCGCGATGCTTTTCCTGAACCAGATTGGCTACTTCCCGAAAGGTTATGACCCGAAGACGGACGTGACGGACATCAGGGACAGCGTGCCGTACAGGCTGTTCGTGGAGTTCTTCCTGGCGCGGCCAGACAAGGCCTGGGTTGTGGAAGATCTCGCGACCGCATTGGCGACTACGAAAGCCACTGTCTATCGGCATATAAATAAGCTCAAGGGCTTCGACGTGCTTGAGGAGATGAATGTCGAGGACGCCGATGGCAACCCCAGGAAGGGCTATCGGATACGCTATGGCAACCTGAGCAAGGCCTGGAACTTCACGGAGGCGCACGTTCAGGTGGCGATGGAGAACTACCGCAAGACAGTCGACCATCTGCAGGAGCTCGCAACGAAGAAAGGTGAGAAGCATGCCAAAAAAAGATGAGGCAATCGTCCTGACGCCGGGCTCGCTCTACAAGATCAAGTCGCTCGAGGCCAGGGACAAGCCGATGGAGACAGTGGGCATTTTCAAGGGCTATGCGGCAATCGCCCACGACACGGCAATCGTGATGGAGCTGGACAAGTCCCACGGCGAGGATAAGGGAAAGACTAGGCTGATACCATCGCATATGATCATCTGCATCGATGTGCTCAAGGCCGAGAAGGAGAAAGTGGAGAAGGAGAGCGAGAGCACCGCCGTGTACTTCGGCTGAGATTGGTCGGATGAAGGTCCAGCTCAACTCGCTTGAGATACGAATTCTGAGCATCCTCAAGGATTGGTATCCAATCACGGTCGAGGAGCTCAGGGACGAGCTGTCGCTCAGGCCAGCCGAGCTTGACCGAACTCTGAAATCGCTGATGGTCAAAGGCATAATTGTTCTCGAACCGCTGAGCGACAAAAGCTACATTCGGTTGCTCGTGCCGGATATCGAGATTGAGTCGGCCGGAGGCAAACGGAAGAAGCCGAAGCCAAAGGACACCGAGCATCCCCCGGAAGACGACTCAATCATGTACCGTTGATCGTTTGACATCGTCCGATAATTAGATATCCACACTCACTTCTAGCAGCAGGCCGTGGATTATTTCGACGAGCTGGTGCAGTCGCTTGTCCTCGGCAAGGTATCTTCCAGAGACGAAGTCCTCAGGCTAAAGTCACGGCTCTGCAAGAAATACCACCTATCTCGCGTGCCCGCGAACTACGAAATCCTAGAGCGGGTACCCGAGGAGTACAGGGATGTGGTAGAGCCTTTTCTGAGAAACAAACCCGTTCGCACGCTCAGCGGAGTTGCTCCTGTCGCAGTGATGACGAGTCCTTTCGACTGCCCTCATGGAAGATGCTCTTACTGCCCTGGCGGAGTGGCAAACAACACTCCCCAATCATACACGGGCAGAGAGCCTGCCGCACTCCGAGCTTCGATGTATGACTACGACCCGTTCAGACAGACGAAGAGCAGACTCGAGCAACTTAGGACTATTGGCCACAGGACGGACAAGGTCGATCTGATAATCATGGGAGGCACATTCACGTCGAGACCCGAGGACTACCAGAAGTGGTTCGTCAAGCGATGCTTCGACGCCATGAACGAGTCGGAATCTCTGGATCTGGAATCCGCCCAGATAGTGAACGAGACTGCGAAGTCGAGATGCGTCGGCCTGACAGTCGAGACCCGACCTGACTGGTTCAGGCAAAACCAAGCTGAGCATTCTCTCGTCCTTGGCGCGACGAAGGTGGAGTTCGGCGTGCAGATTCTAGACGATGCGGTTTTGGACGGAGTGAAGAGAGGTCATCATGTGAAGGAGGTTGTCGACGCGACAGGTCTGGCCAAGAACTCGGGCTACAAGGTGGCGTATCATATGATGCCTGGCCTTCCGGGAAGCAGCCTGGAAAAGGATCTCGAATCCTTTCGAATGATGATCGAGGACGATCGTTTCAAGCCGGACATGCTCAAGATCTATCCCACTCTTGTTGTGAAGGGCACGGAGCTCTATGAGCAGTGGCTCGATGGCGCATACTCTCCGATGTCTCTCGAAGAGACGGTCGATCTGCTGGTAAAGGTGAAGCGGACCATACCGCCTTGGATTCGAATCCTCAGAATACAGCGCGATATCCCGGTCACCCTGATAGAGGCCGGCGTCAAGAAGAGCCATCTCAGGGAACTTGTGATGGCCAGGCTCAGAGAGGAGGGCACGCCCTGCAGGTGCATCAGATGCAGGGAGATTGGCCACTTGCCGTCCTCTAGGCAGGCGCCGGCAGAGAAGGATGTCGAGCTCAAGGAGACTGCGTACAGAGCATCGGGTGGCATCGAGCATTTCCTTTCGTTTGAGATCCCGTCGGCGGATTCTCTGATCGGATATGCGAGATTGCGAGTGCCTGAGAAGCCTCGCGATGTAGCCCTCGTCAGGGAGCTTCACGTGTACGGACAGATGGTGCCAATCAGCGCGAGCCCGGGAAAGCATTGGCAGCACAGGGGCTATGGGGAGAGGCTCCTGTCGGAGTGCGAGAGAAGGGCCGCCGAATACGGCCTGCGGGAGGTTCGAGTCACTAGCGGTGTTGGCGCCCGAGACTACTATTGTCGCCTCGGATATGAGCGAAAAGGGGCATACATGGCAAAGCTGGCTCGAGGCCACTGAGCGCCCTATCGCTACTATTATATCAGGTTATCAGTATCGGAGAATACTCGGAGGTTGGCAGTGCCCTGCTTGAGATGTGGAGGCGAATCAGAAGAGGGAGCACTCCTATGCGATGGCTGTGCCGACGCCTGCTTTCTGGAGTCCCGTTTCTTCCTCAACCCGATTCTCATAGGTCCGAGCCTGTTCTCGAGGCTCAGGGCAAAGGGCTCGGCCGCGTGCCACCTTGGCCCGACTGCGGGCTCTGACGTGGTCAGGGTCGCGTCCGTGGATCTGCAGAAGATCATCAAGGACGTCAATGTCCAGGTCATGCCTCATGATGACCTACCAGGGTTCTACCAACGGTGCAATGCCATTCTCGCTCACATAGGGGTCCCGCTCAAGCTCGATTCCCCGCAGATGCTCCTGACTGAGGACGCGGCAGACACCATAACAACAATCGTGCAAAAGGTCAACGCGACCGAGAAGATCTACCCGCTCGAAGGGATGAGCGATCTGTACATCCGCGTAGGCGTCGTGTACTGGTGCGCTGCACACTCGATTCTCTTCAGGACCGCATCGAAGAAGTGGCGCACCGATAAGAAGTCCTACCTCGTGACGAGGGCCAAGGAATATCTTTCCAAGGTGAACCCCGGAGACGATCTCCATTCCATAGCCGCTCGTAATATGGGAATGCTCTGTCTCGATGCGGAGGAATGGACGGAGGCCGAGGAACACCTCTCGAATGCTCTGAGGAGTTTTCCCAATGACCTCGATATGGCCGAGGGGCTCGCCCGTGCGCATCTGATGCTGGGCAACCAGATGGAGGCTCTGTCGAGGGTCGATGACATAATCAGCCAGGGCGAGAAGCCCGAGCTCTGGATCCTGAAAGGCAAGATCATGAGGGACTTGGACAGGTCTCAGGAAGCGCTCGATTGCTTCAATCGCGCGCTTTCGCTCGATCCAAGACATCTTCCCGCGCATGACATAGTGGTCGAGACATTGCGCGACCTGGGAAGGATGGAGGAGGCGTCCCTCGCGGAGAATCAGCGATCGTTGGCCACGAGGCCCGATCTGGAGCACAAGATAGCGCAGCTGATCTCGGAGTTCAAGAGGGCCACCGTCGAGGAGAAGCCGGCGCCCGTCCCTGCTCCTCCGCGAGAGATCAGGGAAGAGGGTGCACCGCCTGTTGCGCCGGCAGCTGCACCTCCGCCGAGCAAGTCCCTCGTGGACCTGGCCAAGGAGTCTCTTCAGGGCAGAGACTATGACAGCGCGATCCAGCGGGCAACTGAGGCCTTGAGAGAGAGGCCCGGTCTGAGGGATGCCAATCTCGTGCTGATCGAAGCTCTGCTGGCGAAGGGGAGCACGGCGGAGGCCGCCACTAAGGCGCACAGCTTCTACGAGAAGAACCGGAACGACCCCATTGCCTGGTACTGGCGTGGCGCCGTTGCTGCCAAGGAGGGCAAATGGGGCGCGTCGGTGCAGTACCTCAGCAAGGCGGTTTCGCTCGATCCAAAACTCGTCGACGCGTGGGCCCTGATGGGCGATGTCCTTCTCGACCATGACAAGTCCAGCGGCGCGGATGAGAGCTACTCTCGGGCGCTTCAACTGGATGAAGACAGCGCACGGGCATGGCTTGGGAAAGCGAAGACGATGAAGCTGATGGGTAGGTGGGGCGCTGCCATCCAGTGCCTTGACAAGTACAATGCTCTCGTGCCATCTGACAAGGACCCGTGGCTCTTGAAGGCGGACATCCTCTTCGAGAAAGAGAAGTACCAGAGGGCCATCGAGACCTACGACAAGTACCTCGAACTCACGCAGGACGATTCCTATGCCCTCGCGAGAAAAGGCATCGCGCTGAACGCCATTGGGAACGTGGAAGAGGCGAAGAGGTGCCTCGAAGAGAGCGTCCGGCTGGACCCGAACAACAAGGAGGCCGTGAAATGGCTCAAAGAGGTCTCCGGTGGGGGTGGGCTCTGATGGTCGAGCTGGACAAGATTCTAAGCGAGCGCTCAGACGAGAAGATCTTGAGGGCTGTCAAGGACGTCTCAGACCAGGAGTTCAAGAGGCTCGTCGAGACGGTCCTCGGATATCTCGAACTCAAGATCTCTCGCAGCCGTCCCAAGGGAAGTTCCTACATAGCCGAGTGCACCCACAGGCCCGATGGCAAGAAGTACATCGTCTTCTTCTCGAGAAGGGATGAGGTCGTCACAAGGGCCGATGTCGAGAGCCTCTTGTCCTATATGAGCAGGGTCGAGTCGCCAAACGGCCTTGTGCTCACGGTATCGTCGATTACGAGCGAAGCAGCGACCCTGGCTGAGAAGAACAATGTGGGGCTGGCAGACGCGACCAAGCTTGCGGCCCTGCTGCGCAGGTTCGATCTGGATCGCGAGGTCATCAAAGCAGCGGAAACCTGGAAGGAGCGATCGAGGCTCGCCACTGCCCCTGGCACTGACAGACAGCTCGAGGAAGCAATGAAGGCGGGCTACGAGTCCCTGGCCGCAAAGGACTACATGAAAGCTCTGGACCACTTCGATCGGGCCATCATGTACAAGGAGGACTACGATGTGCCATGGCGGCTCAAGGGCAACACGCTCGACGAGATGGGCTACCACGAGCAGGCGCTCGAGTGCTACAAGCACGCCCTCGAGCTCTATCCAGAGAGCGATGAGACATGGTTCTCCCTGGGCAGCTGTCTCTTCTCGCTCGGACGGTACACGGAAGAGATTGTGTGCTATGATCGTGCGCTCCAGTACAACCCTGGCCTCCAGAAGGCCTTGATCAACAAGGGGTCGACTCTCCACAGGCTGGGCAGGTATCCGGAGGCCATCGAGACCTATGACAAGGTGCTCAGGATCAACTACAGGCTGGAGAAGGTCCACAACAACAGGGGTGCTACCTTGCACAGCCTTGGCAGGCTGAACGAGGCACTCGCCTCGTACAACCGGGCGATCGAGCTGAGGCACGACTATGTCGAGGCCTGGATGAACAAGGGCAACCTCTTGTACGAGATGGCCAGGTACGGGGACGCTTTGGAAGCGTTCACTCAGATGGCCCAGATCAGGCCCGAGCTTCCGAAGGGATGGTATCTCAAGGGCCTGGCCTCCAGGAAGACTGGGAACATAAGCCTCGCGAAGGCGAGTTTCGAGCAGGCGTTGAGACTAGATTCCGACTACGCGGAGGCCAGAAGGGCGCTTGACGACGCTTCGAAGAGGATGGCCGAGAAGTTCTCGGAGGTCCCACGGATTGTTCAGGACATATTCTCTTCAGAGGCCGCGAGGATTGGCGGTCCGGGGGAGGTCGCAGCTGAGAGAGCAAGGCTTCCGGAGGACGTTATCGCTCGAGTCCGAGAGGAGAGAGTCGAGGAGCTGGCGGAGGAACTCTATGGTGACAGGGCCGAACTGCTCCTTCTCTTTGGGAGGCTTGAGGAGGCCTTTGAGTTCTTGGGCAAATCGCTGAGGCTCGAGGGCGAGAATGCTCGCCTGCTCACGGCTGCGGGAAATGTCTTGTACGAGCTGGGCAAGTTGGAGGCCGCGGCGAAGACCTACGAGCACTCCTTGTCAGCAGACGCATCCTATCTGCCGGCATTGTTCAACCTTCACACGGTGCTGCTGGAGCAGGGGGAGGGGGAGCGTGCGGGAAAGGCCAGCGACGTTCTCCGGAAATCGACTGGAGGATGGCAGGCCAGGACTGCAGCCGGGCTCGAGACATATGGAAGGAAGGACATCAAGCAAGCACTCGAGGATATTGACGTCGCGTTGACTCTGGAGGACCTCGCAATGCTGGAGAACTGCAAGAGTCTGCTCAGGCTGGAGTCCGGAGATCTCGATGGCGCCGCGGAGATTCTCGAGAAGACGAAATCTATGCCGCTCGATCAATCCGAGGCATTCAACAACAGCGGTGTTGTTCTGTTCAAGAGAGGAAGCTACGAGAAGGCGAGCATAGAGTTTGACAAGGCCATCAAGATTCAGAGAAACAACCATGCTGCTTGGAACAACAGAGGATGCGTGCTGTACAAGATAGACAGAATGAGAGAAGCGATCGCGTGTTTCGAGGAGTCGTCGATCATGTCCCCAACCGCGGTTGCGATGACGAACAAGGGTTTCAGCCAATTGTTCATCGACCTTCTTGCTGATGCAGCTCAGACGTTCGATCAATCGCTGAGGATCATAGAGACTCCTGAGTCGTTCAACAACAAGGGTATAGTGCTCGAGCGGCTCGGGAAGCACGACGAGGCACTGGTGGCCTTCAACGAGGCTCTTAGGATCAATCCGCAGTTCAAGGACGCTGCAGACAACGCGCGCAGAGTCAGTCAGCGGAAGGAACCCGGGAAGGAGGAACCGTCTCGAGTGGCGAAGCCAGCAGTGTCTCCTCCAAAGGAGGAGGTCGTGGGTGAAAAGGAGACCACGGAGGCCATGCTGCCCCAGATGACGGAGGACTTCCTGAGGGAGAAGCGTAAGGCCGAACTAGAGGCGATCTGCGAGTCCCTGGGATTGAGTTCTCACGGCACGCGCGCGGACCTGATCCTGAGGATCATGAAGGTCAAGGAACAGAGGACGAAGAAGTAAATCCTCGATCGCTCTCGCTCTCACGCTTAACCTAGTGGACTGGCCAGCAGTCTGCGGCCTCACGCCATACTCATCACAACGACGTCCCGCACCGCTTTCATCTCGCTGAACGGCAGCACGAGCCTGCCCTGCGCGTCGGTCTTGAACAGCCGCGGCTCGACCTCCTCAGCAGGAATAACCAGGACGTTCTGGAGTTCGCCGGTCTTTGTGTCGATGATGAAGTTCTCTATCATTCCGAGTATCTGGCCGTCGTTCGTCATCACTGTTTTGCCCTTGAGCTCGGTGATGAATTTTCGCATGGTCATCCCATCTCCAGCTATCTGTAATAGCCGAGGCCCAAATCCTCTTCGCTCTTCTTAGACATTGCGGTCTTCAGCTGTCCGAATATCATCTCGTAATATTTCACAGTCTCCGCGTTCGTCGACGGCCTCACGGATGCAAGTGCCTGCTCGAAATGCTGTGCAGTGACCTTGCTCGCGGTCTTGCTCTGCCTCAGAGCAGCCAATGCAGCCTCTCTGCACAGGTTCTCGATGTCCGCTCCAACGTAGCCGTCCAAGCGCTTTGCGAGCACAGGCAAGTCGACATTGTCCAGTGGCATGTTCTTCGTGTGGACCTTTAGTATCTTGAGCCTGGTCGCCTCGTCAGGCACCGGTATGAGCAACAGCTTGTCGAATCTTCCTGGACGTAGCAGTGCTGTGTCCACTATGTCGGGCCTGTTGGTGGCCCCAATCACGAACACGTTCTCGAGGTCCTCGAGGCCGTCCATGGAGGTCAGGAGCTGGTTCACAACACGCTCGGTCGCTCCCGAGTCGTAGCTGCTGCCTCGTCTTGGAGCTATGGCGTCTATTTCGTCGAGGAACACTATCGAGGGCGAGACCTGCTTCGCCTTCTTGAAGATCATCCGCACCGCCTTCTCGCTCTCCCCGACCCATTTGCTCATGATCTCCGGGCCCTTGATGGAGATGAAGTTCGCCTTCGATTCTGTCGCCACGGCCCTCGCGATCAGAGTCTTGCCTGTCCCGGGAGCACCGAAGAGCAGCACGCCCTTCGGCGGCCTGATGCCCATTCTTGTGAACGATTCCGGATCCTCGAGAGGCAACTCAATCGCCTCGCGCAGCTCCTTCTTGATCTCCTCAAGGCCGCCGACGTCATCCCATGTGACCTTCGGGATTTCGACTAGGACCTCGCGCATGGCGCTCGGCTCTATCTCCTTCAGCGCGTCCGAGAAGTCCTGCCCAGTCACTTTCATCTTCTCGAGTATCTCGGCAGGAATCGGCTTTCCGAGATCGATCTCTGGCAGATACCGACGAAGCGACTTCATCGCTGCCTCTCGAGCAAGAGAGGCGAGGTCCGCTCCGACGAATCCGTGCGTGATTCTCGCGGTGTGGTCTAGGTGGAAGCTCTCTTCGAGAGGCATGCCCCTCGTGTGTATCTGCAGTATTTCCTGCCTTCCTTCAGCCGTTGGAACGCCTATCTCAATCTCCCTGTCGAACCTACCCGGCCTTCTCAGTGCGGGATCAATCGCCTCCTCTCTGTTGGTGGCCGCTATGACGATGACGTTACCTCTCGCCGTAAGCCCGTCCATGAGCGTCAGGAGCTGGGCGACCACACGTCTCTCGACCTCTCCATGGACCTCATCCCTTCTTGGAGCGATGGAGTCGAGTTCGTCTATGAATATCACGGATGGCGCGTTCTTCTCCGCCTCGGTGAATATCTCCCTCAGCCTCTCCTCGCTCTGGCCATAGAACTTGGACATTATCTCAGGGCCCTGGATAGCGTAGAAGTTCGCACCAGCCTCGTTCGCGACGGCTCTGGCTATGAGCGTCTTGCCCGTTCCCGGAGGACCGTAGAGAAGCACACCCTTCGGAGGATCGATGCCCAGACGAGAGAACACCTCAGGGTGCTTGAGGGGCATTTCGATCATCTCTCGAATCCTCTGCAGCTCGTCCTCAAGCCCCCCGATGTCCTCGTATGTGACGGAGGGCCTTTCGATCTGGGTTACCTCAACAGGTTCGGTCTTCACGGAGAGATCTGTGAAATCGCCCACTTGTACGATCCCGCTCGGCGTCGTTGATACAACGACGAACGGAAGAAAACCACCCATGAGGGCTATGTTCGGAATGATTATCTCATCGCCCTTGATCAGCGCACGGTTCAATAGGCCTTTCTTGAACAGTCCTTCGACCCCCTGGCCGAACCTCACTCTCTTACCCTGCGGGATCTTAGGTGCGACAACAACCTTCTGAGCGGGCTGCGCAACGGCCTTCGCAACCACGACTTTCTCTCCAATTGACACGCCCGCATTGCCTCTTATCATGCCATCGATTCTAATGATGCCAAGGCCTTCGTCTTCGTGGGCCGCCCTGAAGACCTTTGCGGCGGTTCTCTTCTTTCCAACTATCTCGATTATCTCCCCGACGTCGATGCCGAGCTCCTTCCTCGTCGTTGAGTCGATCCTCGCTCTTCCAAGGCCGACCTCAGACTGATGGTGCGCTCGTGCTACCTTCAAGGTGGCTCCTTCGGGCTGCTTCTTGGTCATCCAGGGCCAAATTCGTTGCTTCCTGCAAAAAGGTTTGGGCGGTGTGGTGTCACAAATGAGCGGTATGTTGTGGATGTCGTGTTCGTTACTTGTACCATGTTCACTTCTCGACGCTCGACATACGAGCTATATGTTGTCATCTCTTTACAGACTCCGAGCACATCTGGCCATACCCCTGGCCGGGCGCTAGTTAGATAGAAAGCCTTAAGGTCGAACTTCTCATTCGAAAACACCAGCGAGGCTTCAGGATGTACGAGGTACGATTCCATGGCCGCGGCGGACAAGGCGCGGTCATGGCGGCGCAGGCACTCGCGAGCGCTGCCTTCCAAGAAGGTGGCTATGCAACTGCTTTTCCCTTCTTTGGAGCTGAGAGGCGTGGCGCACCCGTGCTCGCATTCACAAGGATTGACAAGAAGAGGATCTACAGGAAGACCCAGGTCTATGAGCCCGACTATGTGGTCGTTCTTGACGAGACCCTGCTCGAGACGATAAACGTGGTCGAGGGGCTCAAGAAGGGCGGGATGGTAATCGTGAACTCCTCGAAGAAGCCCGAGGACTTGGACGTCGGAATCGATGTGAAGCTGGCAACAGTCGATGCCACGAGTGTGGCGCTCGAGGTTCTGAAGCAGCCGGCCACGAACTCCGCGATCCTCGGTGCGTTCGCGAAGGCCACGGGACTTGTCAAAATAGAATCGATTGAGAAGGGCATAATGCAGATCTTCGGAGATAGGCTGGGGCCAGCAATCGGCGAGAAGAACGCCAAGGCGGCCCGGATGGCCTACGAGAAGACTGTCGTTGGCGAGTCCCGCGGCAAGAGGAAACTCCAGGCCGCAAAGAAGTGGCTTCCCGACGTCAAAGAGCTCCCCATAGGCGTCGCGGCTGTTCCGATGGAGACGGACGCGGGCCTTGTCGGCCCAGGTTCGTTCGTGGAGAACAAGACAGGGAGCTGGAAAGTCTTCAGGCCGGAGTACGACAGAGAGAAATGCACCATGTGCAACTTCTGCTGGTTCTTCTGTCCAGAGGGGTGCATTTACAGGCGGACGGACAAGATGGAGTTCGATATGGAATACTGCAAAGGCTGCGGCATATGCGCGAACGAGTGTCCTGCAGATGCCATAAAGATGGTGAGGTGATGAAGGATGCCTAAGAAGGTCGTGACCGGGAACTATGCAGCAGCCTACGGCGCAATGAGGGCTCGGACCAGGTTCGTCGCGGCATATCCGATAACTCCTCAGACTTTCATTGTGGAACACATCTCGGAGTTCGTCAACAACGGCGAGATGGACTGTGAGTATGTGGAGGTTGAGAGCGAGCACTCGGCTCTGAGCGCATGCGTCGCAGCAAGCGGAACCGGCGTGAGATCGTTCACGGCGACTTCTTCTCAAGGGCTCGTCCTGATGCACGAGATACTCCCGACCGCTACGGGGATGCGATTGCCCATCGTCATGGCAGTTGTGAACAGGGCCATCGCTGCACCGATCAACATCTGGGTCGAGCACAACGACATCATGCCAGAGAGGGACTCGGGATGGCTGCAGGTCTTCTGCGACAACAACCAGGAGGTCCAAGACATGGTCCTCCAGGCTTTCAGGATCGCTGAGGACAAGCGCGTTGCCCTTCCAATGGTCGTCAACCTGGATGCGTTCATTCTGTCCCACACAGTTGAGCCAGTGGATCTGATGGAGCAGGCGGACGCAGACAAGTTTCTCCCGAAGTTCACTCCTCCTGGACACATCATTGATCCCGACGATCCGAAGGGCCTGGGGGTGTTCACGCCTCCGGAGTTCGTTCAGGAATCGAGGTGGCAGGTCGACAAGGCCATGCGCGATTCCGTTTCCGTGATCAAGGAGGTCAATGCGGCCTTTGCTAAGCAGTTCGGAAGGGACCACGGAGGCATGATCGAACCGTACATGGTCGAAGATGCTGAGGCGGTTCTCATAACAATGGGCACTGTGAGCTCCACGGCCCACGAGGTCGTCGACGAGCTCAGGGCTCAGGGCAAGAAGGTCGGCCTGATCAAGCTCAGGTTCTGGAGGCCGTACCCAAGAGAGGAGCTCAGGAAGATCGCCGAGCGCGTCAAGGCTGTCGGCATCTACGACAGGTCAGTGTCGTTTGGTGTTGCTGGCCCGTCATTCATCGAGTTCAGGAACACCGCCTACGGCCTAAGCGTTCCGACGGTCAACTTCATCGGAGGTCTCGGTGGCAGGGACGTGTCCTCTGCGGACATCAGATTCATGTACGACCGTCTGCTCGAGACTGCGAAGACGGGGAAGGTCAAGCACGATGTCGTATGGATAGCTACTAGGGGGGTCGAACCATGAAACTCAAGGAAATGCCTGACGAGGAGCTCTTCACCAGGGGACACACGGCGTGCGCAGGGTGCGGAGGTGCTATCGCAGCGAGGAACCTGATGAAGATCCTTGGCAAGAACACCGTTGTCCAGAACCCTGCATGCTGTCTGCTCGTGTTCGGCGGAACATATCCGTGGGTCGCTTGGAAAGTGCCGTACCAAGATGTGGCATTTGAGAACACGGCAGCATGTGCCACGGGCATGAAGAGGGCCCTCAAGATCAGGGGGAAGGACGACACCATTGTTCTCGGGATAGCCGGTGACGGTGGCACGGCGGACATCGGGATACAAGCGCTCTCGGGTGCCGCAGAGAGGAACGAGGACATTCTCTACGTGATGTACGACAACGAGGCCTATATGAACACAGGCATCCAGAGGTCTAGCTCGACACCGTTTGGTTCGTGGACCACGACCACACCGGTTGGCAGGCTGAAGGCTGGGAAGTCCAACTTCAAGAAGGACATGCCTCAGATCATGATGGCACACAACGTTCCGTATGTCGCCACGACGACCGTTGCCCACATCCAGGACTTCATCAACAAGTTCGAGAAGGCCAA
>Ga0315314_1001458_pt1 | contig 21363 bp, 30 predicted proteins | sample TDP9_MG_FD_203631 | JGI IMG/M metagenome (GOLD analysis project Ga0315314, IMG submission 203631) | Freshwater sediment microbial communities from Lake Towuti, South Sulawesi, Indonesia - TDP9 | ecosystem: Environmental > Aquatic > Freshwater > Lake > Sediment | place: Indonesia: South Sulawesi... | reverse complement strand
TATCTCATCGGCGCTTGCTTCTGTAGGGATCACAATCACCTCAGCGACTTGTCCGGGAGTCACCTGTCTAGGCTGGACCGTCACGGAAGCCTTTCCTTCAGAAGCTTGAGTTGAGACCTCAACGGTTTCTCCGAGGCCCGCTTTCCCTATCAACCAGCCCTGCTCGTCCGTGACGGCTACGGGCAAGATGCACCTCTGCCCGGGGATTGCCATAATGTTTGCCTCTGCGCCCATGGGACTAGTAGGCCTAGTATTCACTCGAAGTGAAAAAGGGGCAGGAGTTGCGTACAGCCATACCAAGACGCCGGCAATGGCTCCAACAACTACGATCACGGCAATGGCGACGACGCGTAAGGCGAAACGCATCAGGCGAGGCCCCAAAACGTATTCAACATAATATTGATTCGCCCTATACATATTTAACCATATTCCGCTAGGCTACGAAAATAGCCAACGATAAAAAGGATTTCGGTATAGATTACAATTTGGGAACAGTCTCACCCCCGGCTACCAACATTTAAACGTGACTTCTATTTTGGGAGATGCGTACACTCTTCACTAACAGAAAAAAGGAGTTGCGGAGGATATCTCCTGTATAGTGAGAGTTCAAATCTCCGCAGACCGACCATTCTTAATTGCTTTTTAAGCCTAAAATGACTCATTTTTGTAAATGTCTACAAAATTTTGGTCAATCGTTGTGATCGTCGAGGAAAAACCTTGCGGGTGCCGCCACGATACCCTTTACGATAAGGCCTTTTTGCGAAGCGCTCTCAGGGTTCCAGAAACTCCCGTAACGTGGATGGCTGCCGGTTTTTCATTGATTTCTGTTATGGAAGTGATGGAGGCTCGCACCATTTCGAGGGCTTTGTGGGAGCAGCGCACGATGGCTTGACCCTTTTGTGGGTTATAATCAATCAGACCAAAGCCGACTTGGCTGGCTCCGTACTCCCCGAAAAGCTGTAGAAGAGTGTTCCAAAAGGCGCTGGTAAGGTCTCTTTCGCTGACTGGTTGTTCACTTGCGACCCTGAGAGCGAGGTAGCGCTTTCTCACACGTCGGGGCAATCGTTTTTCCTCCTTATGATGCGTACGCCTTCGACTACGTAATCTGGGCTTAGTTTTCCTCGATTCCGCTCAACCATAGCTAGGGGGTCCTCTGAGAGGGCGCGCAAAGCAAGGGGCGGAGTCATGTTAAAAAGAAAGGCGAGGGAGGCGTAGTCGTGGGGTCCCCTCATGAGGTGCTTATGGGTTGCACCGCTGGAAATCACGACGGGCACACGAAGCCTTTTTGCAATAGCCACCTCTTTTCTGAGACAAGAGAGGAGGCGGATTCTCGAAAATCCCTCTGACGAAAGAAGCAAAGCCATATCGATTTCGAGGGACGACAAAGCCTTCGAAGCGAGTTCTGCCTCGGCATCATCAAAAAAGCGTCCACGAGGGTCAGTGGAAGGGAAGGAGAGGAGGTCCACCCTCCGGTCCTTAGCCGCCTGTCTCGCAATCGTTTTAGAGGTGCACATCACGGATATGACCTCAAACCTCCGCCTGAAACGACGCAAATTGTCAAGGAGTTCACGACGTGTTTTAGGGACGAAATCCAACCTCGTAACAAGATCCATCTTAGAGTCCCTGCAAATTTTTTGCAACTGACTAATTTCATCTCTTTTGATGTCGGGTGGAAGGGATATGCCCACTACGTGATATCCTAGTTCAGAGGACTTCCTAACCATGTTCTCCATCTCATCAAGATTCTCGATGGAGGGACGTAGATGGAGATCAACAAACTTTCTCATGGCAGCACCCCAATCTCTCGACAAACCTTGACTATGTCTTCAAGTTTCTCTTTCCTGAATCGAATGCGCACGCGAATAGGGTCGGCGGCGCAGAGCTTGAAATCGCCTTGGAGGGCGGCCTGCTTGTCTAGTCGAATGTAGAGGCTTCCCTTCTCTACATGCAATCTGATTTCGTTCAGCAAGGTCTCCTTGTCTAAAGCATTGAGACTAGTGGAGAGGTTCTCAATGAAAGCCTTGATAATTTCCCTTCCTTTTATCCTCGTTTCGAAGAGGGTGATGGGGTTACCATAGTGTCCCCGCAAACTACCCCTCTTAAACGATATGCTATCGACGTAATCAGGTGGTAGAATGCACTGTGCTGCTTGAACAACCTTGTTTACGTCTTCGGTTGCGTGGGCAAAGAATCGGATGTCGATATAGGCTATGGGCATTTGAGGCAAAGCCACATCACACAACGATTTTACGTTTCTATTTTGTCTAAAATATTTAGCTTCCGCCTAATATAGGGTGTTCGCAACTAGAATCCAAAGTTGGCTGTTGCCAATATACACGAAGCTTTTAGTTAAGTTGCATTATAAGATAGTACCGATTTAATGGTGCACCCCATGGTCAGGATGCGAAAGGACGCAGTTCAAATCAGATTTGAGATTCTGGAATTCTTGTACTATAATCCTAAGCCCCAGCTCCGCACCTACATTTGGCGGAGGGCAACAAACCTCTCCTATGACGATTTTTTGAGGCATCTTACCTATCTTAAGGAGAGAAAGCTCGTGGAGGAAACTGACGACGGATGCTGCCGGTTAACGAGTGAGGGGAGAAGGATATACACCGAGTTACGTAAATCCCTACCTTCCATCATGTAGGCTTCAATTTATCTTTGGTACATCAAAATCTTACAGATAAAAAATGAGGAATTTTAATATCTCAATTTTAAGATTTTAGCCGATGTTTATGTTGAATGGAAGAGCTGCATAGAAGCTGCTTACTTCAGTGGTGATTTCGTAGCCCATGATAATACTTATTGTGACCCCTTGGGGATTCTCAAAGCTAGCCCGTAAACCGGTTATGGTTATTGTTTGATCTCCAATGCTCTCTATTAAGACTTCGCGGGCTATAACCTCACCGTCCATAGTCGCCCATGTTGGCGGCAACAAAACTCTGACTTGTTCGCCATCAACATCCACTACCAAAATGTTCTTTACCAGCGCAATCACTTTCCCTTCCACCACTGTTGGCTCTGCTTGTTTTAGAAACCTCAGGATTAAACCCGCTCTACATCTCGGTTTTACAACCATCGTTTCTTCTGTGTTCGGAAGATCGTCGTTGGCCTCGGTTGCCATCACAGGTTGATAGAGTACAACCGGAACTACAATGGCCGCTATTAGCGCTGCGATGACCAAACTCTTCGAACTAGTCTTCAATATTCATTCCTCCTGGTTCCCTTTTAGGATTTTACGATAAAAAGGGCATCGCACGATGGATATACACCAAAAATGAAATCCCTACAAACCCATCATAAAGGTGTACACTTAGTTTTCTGGAGAACTTGTAAGGAAACCGATGAAGGAGATTGCAGATTAGCAAACGAGAGGGAAGAAGAAGTTTATAATGAGTTGTGAAGTTCTTTGCCCTCTATACTGTAGGATTCGTTTCACTATTGGTGCATCAAGGTTATATGAGTCTCTCAATCTTCACTTGTTAAAGGAGAAGAGGAAATGGCTGAAGAAAAACCGGAAAGGCCCTATCCAATAAGATCCCTACACGACTTCCTCTCTGAGCTGAACAGAGAATGGGACAAGTTTAGGCTAGGATCACTAATAGGCATGATCACTTCGGGCGTCCTCTTGATTTTCTTTATTTCACGTTTGCTATTGATGGCGATTAGGCAACGAGCCGTTACCGATTTCATTTTCTTAATCATTATAGTTGCTTTTCTGATCTACAGCATCTATGCCCTCTTCGCGCAGTACCGATTCTTCAAGAGGTGGGAACGTCGTGTTGGGCTTCTCCTCCACCTCGAGGAGGAGTTAATCGGCGAAAAACTCGGGTAGATCACCTGGAGGATTCCGGCTGTGATGTAGGCTGCCCGTATGGTTTTAGGGCGTGCGCGGAGGTTTCCTTTTTTAGTCTTCTTAACTTGTGCATGACTTAGGCTTCTTCCATCGAACCCTGACTTCGCAAATACTTTTTAAGAATCTCAATGTTTTCTTGGTGTTTCGTTTTTCTTCTTCGATCAATGGGTATGCCCAACTTGAGCGCCTGCTTAAAATCCAGTTCGATCTCCCTTAGTTCACCCCTACTAAACCCCTTGCCCCTCCGCGTTCTTTCATTCTTTTTCCGTACTACGGAATGAGCCCTCATCACTACTCAACTTGATTTATGCTATGATCTTGCTTCATATAAACACCGCTGGATCGAGGTCTCAAGCAAGTTTTCATCGTATCTGTCTTGCTTTCCTTACGGAAACCGCGTATCCATAACTCGCAAATCCCATAGAGGTGTTCACCACAAAATTAATAAATACTATAGGTTTAATGCATGCAATAATAAGTGAGGCATAAATACAGGGATGATCCCGAAAGAGTTTTTTATCACAAGCGGAAGAGCCGTCGATCCCATTTCGGAACTGAACGCTTTCGACCTAGCCTTGAAAAACGCTGGGATAGCTCAGTGCAATTTGGTCTCGGTGAGCTCCATACTCCCACTGGGATGTAAACAAAGAAAGTGGAAGAAGATACCCGCCGGTTGCATAACCCATGCCGTGATGGCGCGGATGGACGGAGACGAGGGAACTACTATTGGCGCTGGTATCGCGTGGGCTTGGGAAAAGGACAAGAAGTACGGGCTTGTGGCAGAGGCCCACGGCTACATGGACCGAAAGGCTCTCAAAGAAACTCTCGAATGGAAAATTCGAGAAATGGCGAAAATACGGAACATAGAAATCGATAAGGTCAATTATCGAATAGAAGTTTCCAGAGTGCCCATGGACAACTACGGGTGCGTCATAGCGGCCTTGGTCTACCGTCTATAACCTCTCAACTAGTGCCTCTTCACTTTTTCTTCTCTCTTCGTTTACGAGCGGCTCTACCACTCGGGCGAGCCTTCTCGGCTCCACGCCCCTTGTGGCGAAGCCCACGAACTTCTTTCCCGGCGCTGGTTAATCCACGAAAAACTCGTCCACGATGAGCTCCTTCACAGACCCAGTTAATGTCTTTATCCGATTTAACGGCTGGATGGTTTGGATCTACCATGATGACTTCAAACCACTTGAAGCGGCCGTCCTCCCAAACCCAGTAGGAGTTTAGAACCTCTAAGTTTGGAAACTTTCTCGCCGCCCTCTCCTCGGCAATTAGCCTTACGCTTTTTGCGGGCTTCAGTTTGGCAATGCCCATCCGCTTTTGTCTTCGCCCGGCTTTTGGTCGAGGCCTCCTCAAGCCTCCGCGTCGGACACGAACCCGAGCCACCACAAACCCTTGCTTAGCTTTGTATCCCAGCTTCCTCGCCCGATCAAGGCGCGTCGGCCTTTCAATTCTAAGGATCGTGGGTTGTGCACGCCAGTCAATAACCCTCTGCCACATCAGCTCCTTCACAAAGGAGGCTTCCGGCCTGTTCCAAGCCTTCGATATATACTTGTAAGCCATTTTCCATCCTACCTGTTCAGGTTCTGGTTCAACCTCTCGCGGTTACATCCCTACGGACGTGTATCCGTAAGCAGTTTATAGCTATGAGCCGCGAGATAACTAATAAACATTTTCAAGCTTTTCAGCAGGCCACCTCAGAATTACTTGTCTATGAGTCCAGCCTTCTTCACGAGTAGGCATCCACTGTGGTTTTCCCAAAATTTCTCCACTTGAAGCAACCGAATTCTTTTCTTGAAAAAGGGCGTATCAAGAACTAAGGTTTCGTATTCGCCACCCTCACCCACCGGCGAGATTTCATATTTTTTGTTTAGTTCAACGAGGTCGTTCAAGGTTTTTGAGTTAATTTTTCTACCAAGCCAGCCTTGATCGAAGCCGTAGGCGTAGGCGCCCACAATGATGACATCAAAGTTGAGGCAGATGATTTCCTTCATCAGCTTTATGGGATCCTCTTGCCACAGGGGTGCAATGGACCTTAGGTTTAGTTCCCCGCAGACTCGGTCGATTCGCTCCTTTTGATACCGGGAAGATATGGCTCCAGATACGACTCCCTCTATGTCAAGGGTTGCGAGCAGGCCCTTAAGGTCTTGGAGCTCCGTTTCCTTCACCCCAGAGGTCTCAGCCTTCACCAGCGGGATTCCCACCGCCTCAGCGAAAAGATCGGTTAGGTGGATGTTAGGGAAATGGAACATCCAGCTGTCTTCTCTCTGTGGGAGCATCGTAACTAGGTATCTCACTTCATGACCCTGTTTTAGGGCGCGATAGAGAGCTAGAGCCGAGTCTTTTCCGCCCGTGACCAGCGCTGCGACCTGCATCCTCGCTACGCAACCAACTGACCTATGCAAATCTACGTTAATAAATTATAGTAATGGAACGTTGCTCCATTAGCCAGAATCTTTGGAAGTAATCTTCGCATCTCCGACGCGCCTTTTCAATGGGTAGGTCCCATAGCGGAACCACGAACAAACCCCAGTCGCACTCCACCTCCTTGGCATTCACCCGCAAAACGAACACGTCATTGGGGCGGATAAAGCTGGGGTTGGCGAGGTTTCTTCGATTGAGGATCAAGGCGGCGAACCGGCACCGAACCTCTTTTTCTCTGGTGAGGGAGTACACGTTACTCTCCAGCCTCTGCTTGGTGAAGCCAGTGTTCACGACATCATCGGCGACGAGCAGGTTGTCGCAGTTGTCTAGTCGACTCTGAAAGTAGGTTTGCCACTCCGGGCTGGGAAAATATGAGTCTACATGGTGTTGCATATGAAGAGGGCGATGAGCTACAATAGGGATGAAGTTCTCGATAGCGTTGTTCATCCTCGCCAAACAGTATGCGATGGGAAGACCCTTGAGCACCACCCCCAAGAGTAGGGTGTCGCGCGGGTTGAGTTGATTCTCTATCTCCTCATTCAATCTTTGAACAAGCGTCTGGGCGTCATACCGTTTCCTCATTCACGGCAAGCCCAACCTTTAATCAACCACAGTCCCTTATTATTTTTTCCTTCATGCTTTTTCAAATAATTCCTGCACCTTCGTCTTCCATTCATGGAAGCCTTGAGGAGAAATTGGGTAGTTCAGGTACAAGGCCTTCACTTCTTTCATTAGATTAACCGCGTTGCGCAACTTTCTAAGAAATGAGAGCCTTCCCAACCCTCTAAAAACTCGAAGGGTTGCATCGGTTATGTTGAGGTGGGCGTCTTCACCCATGCTAGCTTTAAGGAGGTCTTCTTCGGTGATCAGTCGATACTTCATAGCATAGTTCAAGTCGTCGTTGCTTAACCCTAGAAGGAACCTACGGAGAACGTCGAGACCCGCTTGCTTAGCTCCGTACGATTGAATATACCTAGCGTTGTATGGCCATAGTCCACCTCGGCTCACATCCCCCCTCTCTATAGCCTTGACAATAGTTTTTCCCGCGGCGGCTCCGCCTATCATAGAGGGACCCATACCGCCACCGTGAACCGGGTTTGCTTGGAAAGCCGCATCTCCAACAACCACGACGCCGTCTCCCACCATGCAGTCAAGTGGCCTCCGAGTTGGAATATGCCCTCCGCCCCCACTCACAATGGACGACCCAGCAAACAGAGGCCGGGCCAAAACGTGGGTGTAAAGCTGTTTTTTGGGGTTTGGAAACCCAGGGGACATGGTCAATCCCAAGCCCACGTTCACCTTCGCCCCGCCCTCTGCAAAGATCCAGTGGTATCCTCTTGGGGTGATCGCTTGATTAAAATAGAGTTCGATGTATTCCGGCTCAGCTACTTGCTCTTTCAGTTCACGAATTTCTCGATAACAAATCACCATGTCTCCTTTGCTGATGTTTAAATCGATTCCGATTTCTGGAGGAAGTTGCTTCCGTAAAACAGCTGGAAAACCGCTTGCGTCCACTACCACTCGACTACGCAACTCAGCTTTACTTCCCCTTTTTAGGTCTCTCACTAGAACCCCAGCGACAACCTTACCGCTTATAATGGGTTTTAGGGCCTGATTTGATTCTAGGAGGGTTGCCCCGGCGTTCATTGCCTCCCTTAACACTCTCTGACCAAAAGAGTAGCGGTTCACCATAAATCCGAAGAGATCCTCGGACTTGACGTGAAAAACGGTTTCTAGGTTGGGGGAATAGAGCTTGGCTCCAACAATCCTTCGCTCCAACTCCTCGCCCGTGGGGTAGTCTAGACCCAGATCGTCGAAGTGGTGCTTGCCTATCGCGTCTCCACAAACCTTCTTCCCAATGTCATCTTTGCCCTTACGGTCAATTAGGCAAACCTCTAAGCCAGCTTCGGCAACGGTCTTTGCAGCCATACACCCCCCTGTTCCAGCGCCAACTACAACCACATCAAACCTTTTCAAGGTTCCCCCCGGCAACTCTTACCGTTTATTGCATCTAAACCTCATAACGTTTACCATATTCCACGAAGGGAGACGCCAATTTTACTCCTTAACGTTAGATGATGATCAAACGATGGTTATCATTTCTTCTCGCATATTTTCGACGATGAGTCTCAGACCATGCGTCGGCTACCCATATGTTCAAACTAGTATTATGCATCAAATGCCTTACAAAGAAAAGTATACATGGCTGTCTTGACTCTAACTTAGTGATGATGAAAGATGGTAGTTGCTTGCATCTTGGTTTGTTGCCAAGCTGGTAAGTTTAAGGAAGTCGCGACGGAATTGAAGAAGATGAAGGGCGTGAAGAGAGCGTTTGGCGTTCATGGGCGATGGGACGCAGTTGCGGAAATTGAGGTTGCCGACCTCAAGGCGCTTGGTCAAGCGGTGTTGAAGCTTCACGGGTTGCCAGGAGTCAGAGCCACCGAGACTCTTATCAGTTTTTAGGAGGAATCGAGGAAAATGCAGTCCTGCATCCTAATTAGAGTTCTTCCCGGGAAGTCAGAAGCCGCCTTAGCTACACTAAAGAAACTCCCCGAGATCAAAAGCGCCCACCTCGTCTTCGGTAGATATGACATCGTCGCCTTCGCTGAAGCCCCCACCTACGGAGCCCTAAGCATCCTCACAAGTAAGGTAAACGCAATCCCAGAGAACAAAAGCACGGAAACCCTCATAGAGCCAGCAGAATAATTCGACCGAGATACCACCCCCTTTTTTTCTTCACAAACTAAGTGAGATCATTTTATTGAGGCCAACTGTTCAGATCTCAGCGGATACGGAAATGGCTGTAAAAAACACGAGGGTAGGTGAGACTAGGGAGACTTGAGCTCCCGTAGAGAAGTCTTTAAAACGTTCAATTTGACTTAATGGCATTAGCAGAGGATTTCGAAACGAGAGGGGGTCATGATCATGAAGAGCGAGCGTGAGAAGAAGTTTCTGGAGGTAAGGGTGGTGGACGTCTTTACAACGCAGGCCTTCACAGGGAATCCGCTGGCGGTGGTGTTGGACGCCCGAGACTTAACCAGTGAAGAGATGCAAAGAATCGCTGCGGAAATGAGCCTTTCAGAAACCACTTTCGTTTTGCCTCCCACCAAACCCAAAGCAACCTACAAGATGCGCATATTTACCCCTGCCAAAGAGATTCCCTTCGCTGGCCACCCATCTGTGGGCACCGCCTTTGTCCTTGCTGAGGAACAGAGATTTCACCTTGAAGAACCGGTAACGACTGTTCATCAAGAGGTTGGAATAGGAGTTTTACCCATAGACCTACACCTCCAAAACAAGGCCGTGCAAAAGATCATGACGACCCAAGGAAAACCTCGTTTCGGACCCATCATTGAAGACATCAACCTTGTCGCAAAGAGTTTGAAGGTTCCCTCTGAAGAGATCACCAAAACAGGTTTACGTCCTCAAATTGTTTCCACGGGCATAAACCAGTTGATGGTGCCAATTAAGAGCTTGAAAACTTTAGCCCATCTCCAACCGGACTTTCTGCTCATAAAACAACTAGAGGAGAGCTTTGGGCTCATAGGTTGCTCCGTTTTCACCTTTGAAACTATAAGCCCAGAGGCTTCAGTTCATGTTCGCTTCTTTGCCCCAAGCGTGGGAGTTATGGAAGATCCGGCTACCGGAAGCGCTGCTGGGGGACTGGGATCCTATTTGCTCAAATGGAAAGCACTCCCCATCAACGAGAAGCCGTTCACCTTCATCATCGAACAAGGCTACGAGATCAAAAGACCAAGCACAATCCATGTGGAAGTTCACCATAGGAACAAACAACCCACGAAAGTGCGAGTGGGCGGACAAGCCGTAACCGTGTTAAAGGGCACAATAATTTGCTAAACTGCAACATTAAAACCAAAAACTCAGAAAGATGACCCATCTCGCAAGAAATAGTGCATTTTATAGACCGACAAACCATCGTCCGAAAGTAAAAGTTCTACAAATTTACGCCTCTCCAGAATATACACATTGGAGAGAGAAGGAAATTTTGATTTATCTATTTTGGCGCGCGCTACATAAACACTACAAGTAGTTTTATTCTTAGACATCCTTATAGTGTTTGACATATTGCACCATTGTGCCATCAAGATTAATTTCTCGAATCGTCAACCGCAATTTTGCGCGTGCGTTTTTCTCACGTCTGTTGATCAATAAACTTAAAACCTGTCGGTGGAGTATTTTTAGAGCGAGGTGCTAAGGGAATGGGGTTATCTGACTCCGAGTTTAAGACGAGTGTTAAACTCATCAACGACTACTTGAAAAAATTCGATTCAAGAATATCCCCTCTGTCGGAGAAGATGACCGGCGATATGCCGATGGCGAGCACATATCTCTCATATGCAAACATAAAAACAGAGGTTGCCGTGATCAAGCCAAAGGGACAAACATGGTCAGATCTGATCTTCAGCGCAGCCGTGTGTCCGTTGCCAAAGGAGAATCTCCTCCCCTTCTATCGGCAGTTGCTTGTGTGGAACAACTTTCAAACGGACGTGGCCCACTTTGCGATCAACGACCAGCAGGGCGTGGTCTTCATGGTTATGAGAAGACCTGTTTCAGGCCTCGACTACTCGGAATTCAGACACATCGTAGAAAAGATATCGTCAGTTACACTGAACTCCATCTTCATGTTGAGACAGCAGTTCGGCGTGTGACAAACGTCGAGGGAACAGGATCATGGGTCTAAGCGACAAAGGACAATCTGAGGGAACCGTAGTCTGCAGCGGTTGCGGCAAGGTCATGCCAAGCTCACTCCAGTACTGTAGCAATTGCGGAAAGAAGCTGGCTGCTGTGGCTCAGCCGGAGAAAGCAGAGATCCCGCAAGAGAGACCGCTGAGCGAAAAAGATTGGCCGATGCTTAGACGTGACCCCGCGTACACGGGAAGCGACGGAACTCCTGTTCAAGCCCCGCTGGAAAAGGTTTGGGAGTTTCGAGCGGGCGGCGACATCGAATCCTCGCCAGCCGTCGCTTATGGGGTGGTCTTCTTCGGGAGCAAGGATAACAACGTCTACGCATTAGACGCCGCCACGGGGCAGAGAAAATGGACCTTCAAAACGCGTAAGGCGATCACCATATCCCCGGTTGTAGTTAACGGAAACGTTTACGTTGCAAGCAACGACAAAAGCCTTTATGCCATCGACGTCCAGACAGGTCAAAAACGCTGGCAGTTTTCAACGGGCAACGACATCTCCTCTACCCCAGCAGTTGGCCACGGCATGGTCTTTTTTGGGTGCAAGGATAAGCGCATCTACGCTATTGACGCTCAAACGGGGCAGAGAAAATGGGCCTTCGAAAGCGACTACAAGGACCATTCCGCCCCGACGATAGCCGAAGGAAAGGTGTTGATTTCGGGTAGCGGGTTCACCAGCAGAAAGCTCTACGCCATCGACGCCGCTAGCGGTTCACTCTTGTGGGAGCAAAAGGGCTATATAGCGAACCCTTGCCCCATTGTCTTGGGAAATACGGTCCTAGCTCACGACTCGAAAGGACGGTTTAGCAAGGTTGACCTCGCGAGCGGAGCGGAACAGGGTTGGCTATTCAGCTCTGACGCTACCTCAGCCACTGCAAGCAAAGGGGTCATCTTCGCCACCTTCAAAACGCCTGCAGGATTATACGCCTACGACCTATCCAGAACCGGTCTATCGTTCACGGGATGGGACTGGGTGGCCACCGTAGAGGAAGGCTCCGTCAGCGCGCCAGCGGTGGGAGGCGAATTCGCATTCGCGACGGTTCTAGGCGGGAAGAAACTCTTCGGTGTCAACGTCTCAAAATTCATGAAGAGGTGGGAGTTCAACCTAAACGAAAAAATCAAGTCTCATCCAGTGATTGCCGATGGAATGGTCTTCGTGGCTAGCGAGAAAGGAAAAATCCACGCCTTTAGAGGCGCGAAAGATCCCCGCGCCACATCCATTCTGGAGTATGTTGCTGGAGAGATCACTAAGGAACCCAAATTCAGGACAATGCTTTATCAGCAATACGTGAGCTGGCCGAGCTGCTGTTGCCTATGCTGCGGCCCAGTGGAGGAGCACATGAGCATATCGAGGACCGAGGGGAAGATCATATACACGTTGCCGAATGTACCCTACTGCACACCGTGCCATAAGAAGGTAAAGAAGCTGCTCGGGGCGGAGAAGCCTGGAGTTGAGATTCTCAAAGTCAATCCCACGATCCTCGCCTTCAGAAACGAAAGGTACTGGGCCATGTTCATGGCGGCAAACCATCTGCGATAGAAAAGACACAGATCACCAGCGATATTCAAGCGATGAGGGCGATAACGACATGGTGCTCCAGCCCCTTCTTTGTAATTCGCGGTTTCAAAGCTTCTCTTTAATTTTAGACAACACCAGTTGCAGCTTTCTCTCTCTTCTTGGCCTTTTTCCGAAGCCATGCAATAACGAAATCCTTTATCTCACTCCTATTGTACGGGTCCCGCCATGCGGCTTCCAAAGCCTCACAAACATTCAAACCGCCCACCAACCCAAAATAATGAAGAAGCTCTTGGTAAAGCTGCTCCTTATCGCCATCGCTCAAAGCCACATCAAACCTAACACCCCTCAAGACCTCATTTAAAATTGCCGTAAAAACAAGCCTACTCAACCAGACAACCACCTTTTAGGCTATTTCGTCATTAATGTTATCACTAAATAAAGTTTAATGCTTTGCCCACGGCTTACACTTGCAGGACAAACTATCTTATCACCACGGTTAGGAGGAGGAACATCGATAACTTTATTAAGTCATCCTCTGCTAAGCGCTATCACGTGCCAAACAACGCTATGAAGGAGGAGAAAACCATGTGCGAGAGGAAACCAGCAAAGAAGAAAAAGAAGGAAGAGGAAGAAGAGGAACCTGAGGAAGAAGAGTGGTAGTGGCAGCGCTTAGAGCCGCGCATCATGAAACTATAGGCGGAACTGCCTTAGGGTTCTTGATTACTTTTTTGACTTAAAACTTGAAATCTGCCCTTAAAGGCGTAATTCAAATGGCTAGATGTTCTCCGTATGGAAAAGAGGTCGAATCACCAATCATCAAGAGTGGAATTCAGACAAAATTCATGTTAAGCAATAAATACGAAAAGAAGGTTTAGAGGTTAAGGAGAGCGCAGATGGCAGAGAGGTGACTCCGCTGTCCCGAGAATTTTTAAAGAAAAGAATTGTACCCATTGATATTGAGGGGATCAACACTATTTCAGGGATGTTGTCAGCGTTCAACGAAACATCTTTCCAGTCTAGGAACCTAGCTCGATGCGTCGAGATATTTACAAAAATGTTAGAAGACCCAGACGAACCAACGATTTTCCTAGGTCTAGCTGGCGCCATGATTCCCGCTGGAATGAGGAAAGTCATTTCAACGATGGTCAAGAGAGAAATGGTACATGTCATTGTCACCACCGGCGCTAATGCATATCATGATTTGGTGGAAAGCTTCGGGTACTGCCACTATAAGGGCTCGCCAGAGGCTGATGACGTTGAACTTTATCGGCGTGGAATCGACAGAATTTATGACACTTTTGGTGACGAAGAAATATATCGGCTGGTGGACGAAAAGATTACGACGCTGGCTGATAGAATTAGGGGAGAAGGCTCTGGTGTAGTGATTATGTCCTCTAGAGAATTTATACTCGAACTGGGCGGAATTATTGACAGAGAGGGCAGAGAAGGCGAGAAGGACGGTTCGTTTCTTTGGAACTGCTGGCGGCATAAAGTTCCGGTCTTTGTCCCAGCCCTATGCGACAGTTCCATAGGCTTAGCTCTGACCAGACACTACATCAATTCTATTAAGAAAGGACTAAAACCCCTTCTGATTGATCAAATTAAAGACAATCAAGAAATACTCGAAATCAAAAAATCGTCGAAGAAAACCGGGGTAATTTACATAGGAGGTGGCGTTCCTAAGAACTATATCCAGCAAACGTCCTATTTAGAGGAAACACTTGGCGTACATAATCGCGGGCACGACTATGGTTTTCAAATAACAACCGACAGACCGGAATGGGGAGGTCTATCTGGATGCACTTTTAAAGAGGGCATAAGCTGGGGGAAAGACAAACATACCGGAGAATTCGTAACGTGCTATTGTGACGCGACCATCGCGCTCCCCTTGATTGTAAAGGCTGTTTTAGAAAGGTTAGGGAATGCCCAGCAATAAAGAAGAGTTAAACCCGAAAAAGGCTAAAGGATGAAGCCCTTGACACTCCATATTCAGAATGTGGTGGCTTCAGCAGCCTTCAATCAAACCTTCGACCTGAACGCGATAGCTAACGCCTTCCCTTGGGACACTGAGTTTAAGGGGCGTTTTCCGGGCCTCGTCTTCAGGCTGAAGAGACCTAAGACGACTATGCTCATCTTCAAGACCGGAAAGATGGTTTGCACTGGAGGTGAGGGCGAGGAGGAGGCTAGAAAAGCGATCCTAACCCTTGTGCGGAAACTGAAGAAGGGGGGTATTAATGTCGCGGGAAAACCGGAGATCCAGATCACGAACATCGTCGCCTCGGCGATCCTCGACGGAGTCATCGACCTCGACAGACTCTACTTGTCCGAGAGGATGACCGGCAAGATCATCTTCGAACCGGAGCAGTTTCCGGCCCTGATCTACGGATGGGACAGCCCAGAGGTGGTCTTTCTCATCTTCTCCACTGGCAAGATAGTCTGCGTGGGCGCAAAGAAGGAGAAGGATATCTACGAGGCCGTGGAAAAGCTTCAGCGAAGGCTCGAGGAATGCAAGGTCCTGATCACGAGCTAAGCCAGTTTAGAGGCGGATAGGGGTTTTCCATGTTTGCAGAGCCGGGAGCCTATGATCAGCTTATAACCATGTTTTCCCCAGATGGACGTCTCCTACAGGTCGAGTACGCCGTAGAAGCGGTGAACCGCGGGGCAACCGTGCTGGGAATCGCCTGTTCTGAGGGAATAGTTTTGGGGGCGGATGAGCACGTTCAAACGGAACTACAAGATCCCAACTTCAGCTGGAAGATCCATAAAGCAGACGATCATGTTGGGGCAGCTGTCGTTGGTTTGGCATCCGATGCTCGGATCCTCATCGACCAAGCAAGGATCTACTCCCAAATCAACAAGCTGACATACGACGAGCCCATAGACGTGGAGGTCCTCACGAAACAAATCGCAGACATAGAACAGTTGTACACCCAGCGCGCATGGGTTAGACCCTTCGGGGTTTCAATAATTTTTGGTGGCGTTGACAAAACAGGAAACAGGCTCTTTGCCACCGACCCAAGTGGCTCCTACCGAGCTTACAGAGCCGTTGTGCTGGGCTCCGGGCGTGAAGTAGCCGAGGCCATTTTAAAGGAGGAATATAACGGGGATCTGAAACTCGATGAGGCTATTAAGCTCGCTGTAAAGTGCCTCGTAACGGCCATTAAGGCCCGGGAAGAGAAGTCAACGGTCAGAATAGCGGTAATCCCCTCTGAAACCAAGAAATTCAGATTGTTAACCGTGAAAGAGGTTGAGCGTTGTATGCACCGGTGACTCGGATAGGCGGGACGAACACGAAGCGGAAGTGAGCGTTGACGCACTAACACGCCTTTAAAGGGAACCAAAGGGAGCATGTTGATTAATGCCCTAACTATTCTTACCTTACTTTTAGCATTTAATGTTGTTCTCTTAGGTCTAGCTTACATGATCTTGTTTATTTAAAAACGCAGTGCTCTCTCTGTTTGGTTGAGAATTTAAATTTGAAAACGCGATGAATTGAAGATATACGGTAAACGCATATACAACGATGTTGTCAGCATGATAATAATGCAATATAAGGTTAAAAGCGTCTCCCCCTCTCGGAGGAAAAAAGTTGTCAGAGAAATTTGTTAAGAAGTGGGGAGAAAGAGAGGAGTATCAGCCACCTTTCGGCACAAGGATTAAGGAGGCAGTTCGTCCTCCGGGCCCATTAAAGCCACGCATAGATTTGGCGGTTAGGCGCACAGAGTTGCAGATTCAAAAGCTGGATCAAGCTACTGAACGCTTCTCGGAACGCGACAAGTCCATGTTTGCAAAAGTTGTTGAAGCATACTCAAAGCATGATCTGGCACACGCTAATATCTACGCCAACGAGCTAGCTGAGATACGGAAAATGACGAAAACGGTAATGAACGCGAGACTTGCCTTGGAACAAGTTGCCCTTAGGTTAAAGACAGCTACAGAGCTCGGTGGCATGGTTGCCACACTCGCCCCAGTTGTGGGCGTGCTTCGCAATGTAAGGACAGCGATAGCCGGAGTCTTACCTGAGGCTGGAAGAGAGCTTGAACAAATCGGAACAATGCTCAGCGGGATAATCATGGACGCTGGCCAAATCACCGGATTAACCTTAAGCTTTGGGGCAGCAAATGAGGATGCCCAAAAGATCCTAACCGAAGCAGCGGCCATAGCCGAACAAAGAATAAAAGAGAAATTCCCAGAGTTGCCTGCTGGTGTGCCTGCTGCAGGTGAGAAGGCCCAAACTCAAACCTAGCTCCCTAGCGCTCTTCACGGCCAAACTTTCTTTCCCAAACCCTTTTTATTTATTAGCAAACCAGTTAGAGACGAGTATGAGTGTCGAATCTCTTTCCAGTTGCATTTGCAAGAATCTATTTGTAGGGAGATGAACACGAAAATTTGCTTTTATTTTTGGTTATTTTTTTCAGAATTTCTGGACTTAATGAATCTTCTCCTATTTTGAGGGTTTTAGGCTCTTCGATCTTTAATATGGCGCATAAGGCCTTGGCGTCGAGTTCTTGAACAAGCGTTTGCACCTCTCCTTTAGCTGAACTCAGATGCTTTTCCAATGCTTCCTTATTCTTATACAGGATGCCGGCGAGGGGACATATGCTTTCAAACTTTAAAAACCACTCAATTTTGCCAGTTTGCGGGTTTATGTCGAAAGTGATTGGACCAGCGACACATGTTTCCGGCTTTACCACATGCACAAGACATTTCCCGGTTTTGCTATCGAAGAAAATGCAAAAGCCGTCACTTGCTTCTCTTACGAAGGTGTAGGTTGTATTGTCAAAGGGTTTTTCAATTCTTAAGCCTTGAACTGCGAGATAGTTTTCTATAATTTTTTTCCTCTTCCACGTTATTGGTGGTTTTGCGTCTTTGCAACAGTTGAACTCGCACTTGCTGCATACTTGGAAAAAGTTGTTTTGCCTTGAGGTGCTGTTTATGTCTTTTTTCATAAAGTTCCAGCTTTTCCTTTATCGATTTTGAAGCGCTAGGAATACACTTCGTTCTCCGCTAAATTTTTCACCAGCCTCAAATAAACGCTTAAAATTGCTTCACGTAAATCCGTCTTCTGCGCTTTTTTCATGACATCCCCTCGAATAAGGTCTGAGAGGCTACCTTCTTCAATTCGCTTAGTAACAATTGGCAAGTATGTCTTCTCCTCGACCGAGGCATTTTCCAGAGCTATCCCAAAATAGTATTTGCACACGTCTCTTGCTGTGGGTCCCCTTGGGTGCTGCACCTTCGCTTCTAAACCATCCTTGATTACAGAGTTTAAGTCTTCTATCAAAACCTCACGTGGCAAATACGGCATCCTTTGGGAAAGCATTCCTCTTAAACTGGCTCTTATGAAGCAACTTAAAGCTACATCAGCCTTAATACACTCCTGTTCATCCATTATTCGGATTTCTATAGCCTTTCGTTCAAAGCGGAACACTGCGCCACGGGAGTTCAGCCATTCCTTGTTTAGAAGACATTCTGGAGCGTTTGATTTCTGCAGTTCTTCCGTATACTTGTTTATAGTGATTTGCCGATATTCTTTAAAGGAGTTTACGTATTCTGGAATTATATTTCCAGTTATTGACGGAATTTCCTTCTGATTTATCCGATACAAATGTAGGCGGCTGTCAGTGTATTCGCTGATTTTAGATTCGTAGACTGGCGAGGAGGCTGATATGGCTGGAATATAAGGTAAAAGATTCGCTAAGGCATTGTGAAGCTGTATGGCTTCTTTCTCGTTGCCATAAGAGAGGTTGAGTTGAAAGGCTTGAATGTTCAGCCAACCGTGTTGATAAAAGTTGAAAATGCGGCTTAAGGCTTCGTAAATCTTGCGGTCTCGATGTGACCAAACTTTCGCCTCTTCAAGCCGTAACAAAGGATGCATCCCGGTGCCAAGCAACTGCGCATCATGCTTTCTCTCTATAAAATCAGCAATTTCTAGAACCGCCTTTTGCATATTTTCCTCGAAGGTCTCCGGCGAATGGAAAGGCACGTTTGCTTTAAACTCCGCAACGTGTGACTGCAACTCTTTCCCAAAGGTGAAACTTTTCAATCTCGCGTAATTCGTGATGCGTCCGTTTAATTCTTTAATCACCATGTCTACAATAGGCAAGGGATGCAGATTTTCATCAACCAGAGAAAATTCGTGTTCAGGACCGAGGACTTCCAGAGTCCTAAACGTACATTAGCACCTCAAACTACGAATTTCATTCATATCAAAGCAGAAATAAAACTTGTGGTAAACCCAGCGCGCGCAGCGCCAACTAAAATGCTTCGAAATTTTTTTGTGCAAATATCGGTTCCCTGTCTTTAACTCGGTTTCTCATGTATTCTTGCGTCCAAATTTCGAATTTCGGCTCAGCCATCCATTTCCTTTTGAACGACTCCACCCCAGAGTTGCAAGCCCATCCCAAGTCAAGCCATGTGTAGCCCTTTTCCTTGGCGTATACGATTTCTTTGAACAGGATGAAGTCTGCTAGTGACGGATAGTCTAAGTAGAACCCTAATGGTATGGTCATTGTGCCGTTTAGAAAGTCGACTAGATCAAACCCTATTAAAATTTTGTTTGAAAACACGTTGAAAAGTAGGGGAGACGCAAAATTTTGTAAGTAGTCTCTTACGCCTAAGTAAAGCTGGTTATCCCACAAGTCACACTTTTTTGTCATTTCATGGCAAGCCACGAGATGGTAATGAGCTGGAGTCATTTTCTTTCCAATTTCCAGATAATATCCTCTTTTTATGGCGTTATGAACTCGATACCTCAAGTCTTTATACGCATTGCCTTTTAAGGTTTCATCAAACCTGGGGAGATAGATTTGATAGTCTCTATCAAAATCTACGTTTACACAGTGAAAATCTTCAATGTCTTTCTGTAACTTTTCCGGTGAAGTGATGACTATTTCTTCTGGTTCAAATAGTTTCGCGGTGGTTCCAACACATTGAAGTTTGTCTTCGTGTCCGTTGAGTTCAAAGAGGCTTAAGTATAGAATTTTACTGAAACGGTCATAATACAGTAGATACGTGTCCTTGTAGATGTATGGTTCTCCGTAGGCTAGAGAATAGAAACTTGCTAAATGTTCGTCAAAATGCCCTAATCGTTGGTATAGAACCGTCGTATTCTTTGTAAGTCGTTTCACGTTCGGCAAAGAATACAGTGCCTCTGCAACAGATTCAAGAACAATAAAACCTTGCTTAAAAGTTTTGCGCTACGCTCCTGAAAAACTCGTTCATTACCAAAAGACCGTGCTCATTTTCTCGAGGACAAAAGCTAAAAACATAACAAAAAAGGAGTTTTAGGACAATTACAACTCGGGAGCGGCTATCGTGAAGGAAACCCACACGCGTCGGACAAAAAATGGGATATGGATACTAAATAAGAAGTGTGGTAGCCCGGGATACGTGACTTATCTCGTCTAAATTTCTCACTTCGGAGCGTACGCTAGCCAGCCTAGGCCTCCGCTTTTCCAACTTTCTGACATGGAGAACCGAAGGTGCTTGTTTTGCGCGAGAAGTGTGGTAAGTTGCTTTAAGCTGGAAGGCTAAGCTGAAACTTCTCCCAAGCGCGCGCTTTAGAGGAACCTCTCATGCCTTGAGGACTCTTTGGGAGAATCAATTGAGGAAAGAGCCGTATCGCACGCAATCTTTCTATATTGATACCAAAAATCTTTAATGCAACTTCTTATATTCTCCACTTTGTTAATAAATATTGGAAGTCCCAATATGAAAGTCTATTCAAATGCACTTGAGATAATCGGTTTCGTCATGTTTATGCTTGGAGTGGCAATTGCTTTGTGGCGTTTCATTTTGCAGGGGGGTCGTGGTTCCGGCTTGCTGGATGTGTTGCTTGTAGGTGTATTGGTTATCTTGGGAGCTATTGTTATGGGGATAGGCAGTAGGCGTGCGAAGAAAACCTAGCGCGCTACAGCAAAGACAAGACAGTTAAGATTAGACCAGTTGAAATCAGTATTAGGATGATTTGAATAGTGCGAGATGTCAACTTGTTTCGCATAGCATATGAAGGCGCGCCTCCTCCAACAGTTAGCTGTTGCTTGCTGACGCCGGCACCGCGTGCGCCTCCATCCCTCTTGTGCGGATCCTGAGATTCTCCCGCAATCAAGAAAAGCAGACCAAAGACTATGAGTAACAATCCTTCTGCGAACAATAGGCTCTGCCGTGGCAGGAATGTTGTTGGAACAAGTAAGTTAATATAGTAAGCCAAAGCCGAAAATGCTATAGAAAAGCATGCTATCTTCAGAGATTCTGTCAACAAAGTCTTCTTTCCCGCCATGCTCATATCAACCAACATCTGCAAGAAACAAACGAGCGGGCCAAACATACGCAAATTCTTCCGCACCCAAATGGCAGCCCTAGGCGTTGACAGAGACTACATCGAATACATGATGGGCCACACAATCAGCACCTACCACGACATCAAAATGAAAGGCATCGAATTCCTACGAGGCATCTACGTAGCATCAGGCTTGTCAATCAAGCCTAAGACAAGAACCAGCAAAATCGACGCTCTGAAAGAAATCATCAGGGCATGGGGTCTAAACCCAGAAGAAATCCTAACAAGACAAGCCCTCACAGAACCCCACAGAACGGTAGTCGACCACACCCAACTCGAACAGAATCAGCTACATCAACTCAGCATCGCACTGAAGCAACGCTTGCTCAGAGAAATCCGCGAAAACGAAGGCGAAAAAAGTACAGATTATAGTCAAGTAATTGGTAGCCCGGGATACGTGACTTATCTCGTCTAAATTTCTCAATTCGAATCAACCAACATGACAGGTCTGACCAGAGGAAAAATATGGGTTTAAATAATCAGGGTTCAAATCCCATCCCCTACACCA
>Ga0315314_1001457_pt1 | contig 21371 bp, 26 predicted proteins | sample TDP9_MG_FD_203631 | JGI IMG/M metagenome (GOLD analysis project Ga0315314, IMG submission 203631) | Freshwater sediment microbial communities from Lake Towuti, South Sulawesi, Indonesia - TDP9 | ecosystem: Environmental > Aquatic > Freshwater > Lake > Sediment | place: Indonesia: South Sulawesi... | reverse complement strand
CCCTGAGGCTGGGCTACGAGGCGAAGCCCTCAAGAACTCAGAAAACGGCAATCCGCTTAAAACAAACCCTTTTCAAAACACTTTCAAGGAATTGGATGACGATTCAAATTTTGCGCCAAACCCGATCAGGGACCTGATTGGAAGGGGAATAGCCCCCCGAACGATATTCTATTGGACTTGCGATCTTGTTGAGGGACCAAAGGCCCTTGCAGAGATTTTAGAGTATTATCTCAACTTCAGTCGCGAATTCAAGGATGAACGTCGCTATATTTTCCTCGACGAGATCTCTGCTGTGAAAGATTGGCAGGGGGGCATCAAGTATCTCTATGACACAGGCAGGCTTGAAAAAACGACTATAATCATGACGGGTTCCCATAGCCTAGATATTCGAAAAGCTGCTGAAAGGCTTCCGGGCAGACGCGGAACAGGTAGAGGACCTCTAGATAAGGTTTTGATGCCGATGAAGTTCGCCGAATACGTCGGAACGAGGGATAAAGGCTTCGGGGATCAGCTAGGTTCCTTGGACCTAGTGAGGTTTGATGTCCGAAAGCACATCATCGAAGACCTCGCTAAAGGGCGTATTCCCAAAGTCCTAGAAGAACTGATGCTCTTCTCAGACACGCTTTCGAAATATCTTGACGACTATCTTCTGACAGGCGGGATACCCAGAGCCGTGGATGATTATAAGAGATTTGGTATTATCAGGCAAGAGACGTATTCTGATTATGTCCGAGCCACGACCGGAGATCTACAGCGATGGGAAAAAAGGGAGACGTACCTAGCTCAGCTTCTAAGGCGTGTTATAGACACGCTGGGCTCTCAAGTAAGCTGGAGAAGCCTACAAAAGGACACCGATATAGGTCATGTGACCACGGTTTCCGAGTATGTTGACGCCCTCAAGTCAAGTTTCGTTCTATGCCCCATATACGTCATCGATCGGAACAAACGGGCTCCATTATATGGGAAGGAGAAAAAGATCCATTTCCATGATCCCTTCATTTTCCACGCTTTGGGGGGGTGGGTTAACCAGGCTCCTTCCTATCAAGAATCGCTGGACTATGTGGGTGGTGATGGTAAATCTAAGCTAATCGAGAGCGTTGTCTGTGACCATCTAATTAGACTCGCATTCAGCCTCAATCCAACAGATGATTTTGAGCCAACGAGCAATTTAATGTACTGGAAGAGCAAAAAGGATGAGGTAGATTTCGTGTTGAAATTCGAGGGAGCCTATCTTCCCTTTGAGGTAAAATACTCTTCCTCGTTCTCTAGGAGAGACGTCAACGGAGTCTATTCTTTCACCCGCTCAAGCCCAGAATACAAAGGAATCATTGTCACTAAAGATCTGCTCAGTGACGAAAAAGATGTAATCGCTCTTCCTGCCTTCATCCTGCTTACACTAATCTAACAAAAGTCTAGGGTAACATATAATGGAAAAACCTCAATCCGAATTTATGAAGGGCGGGTCCAAAGGTATTCACACTTACTTAAGTGCGAGTCCATTTGTTCGATCTCATGTATGACATGATCCGCGAAGAAGATCGTTATTCATAGAAAGATTCCGTAGACGGACTATCTACTGAATAAGGCATGCTAGTTGTGCTGGACCATCGAGAAGCAGCTTCAGGCTTTCAATGAATCTTAAGCCCACAAGGTCCTCAGTGTTTCCACGGAAGGTATCTGCATATCCCTCAAGCCTCATGTTCAGCTTTTGAACATCGATGATCGTTAAGGCTCTTCTGAGCTTGAAGAGCTCGCCCGTTACCGTCTCTCCTTCTGGCCAAAATCTTCGAGGGAGTTCAGATAGGTGGAGACCTATGTGCTTGTACTTTTCTTCGCTGAGGAGAAGAAATCCCTCATAGCCTGTGTCTATGCGGATTTGAGCCTCCTCCGGGGATAGGGCTCCGAATGGTCCCTTGACTACTAGACCTAGAACGGGAAATCTGAAGTCATTCGACCTTAGGTATGGCCAACAGGCTTTGCCGCTACTCTCCAACCGAGTCTCACCTTCTGAATAGGCCTCTCTCCCACTTTGAAGATGATGCGGTGAGTGTACCTGCCTTCCTTGACCTTAACTGCTTCTTCAAGTGTTCTGTGAAGGGAGATCAGTTTTCCACTAGCTATCACTGCATACATGCCCTGATAATTTGCCTCCAGTTCATCGATCATCGATTCGAAGACTCTGTTATTGGACTCCTCCTCATCCGTCGCCTCATAGTCATACCTGACCCAGAGTCTGATAGCTGCCTCAAGGGCCTTTGAAACAGCCCCCTTGGAGTAGCCATACTTCTCCATAGCTTTCCGCCTAAACGCCTCTTCTAGTTCTGTCGGAAGCGAACCTTTGATCATCATGTGCTTTTTGGGACATATGTACTTAAATACCTTTTGTCCAATCGGGCCAAGTTTTCGCATGTAGAGCCCAGGGGTGCGGAAACATCGGTTAGCGACCACGCCAAGGGCTGTTTCTCTGCCCCAACTGCGGTCATGAATATAACGCTGACCTCGACGGAGCCTTGAACCTAGCTTAGAGTTTTCTAGATCAAGCATCAGAAACGGGGCTGCATTCGACACAGCCCACAACTCTGGGATGTGAAGCCGTTGCCAAGCGGATCAACCACTAAAGAATCCTGCAATTTAGATCATGGAAGTGTCAGTTCTAAGGTCGTTAAAGCCTGGCACCACTCAAAGAAGTTTCCCCAAGAAAATGCAGGGCGCAACGCGCTCTTGGAAGAAACATGGAAAGGAACGGTCGGTCACCACTAGGTTTACTACTTGTGGGGGTTAAGTAATTAGGGGGATTAACTATGCCTCTCTTCGACCTAAATCCGAAAGAGCCTCCGAAAGAACTATCCCGGAGAGAGAAGGAGCTGGACGAACTAGTTCGCCCAGTCAAGGCTAAACGTTGGGTTGCCGTACTTAGGCCAAGGATGGTCGGGAAAAACCAGTGTCAGCCTTCTCATTATGTTATTCGTAATTCCTCTTTGCCCAGTCAACCTTCCTCGAAGTTCCTCTGGTATATCCAGTTCAATCTTGAATGGCAGTTTGCCTAGAGTTATCAAAACTGCTTTGAACATTGGACTTCTTGAAAGATGGTCTAAATGAACAGGAGCAGCCTTCCAATGAACATCTCCGCTAAAGCCTAAACCAAACTTCTCGAAAAAACCCTCTTTGTCAACCACTTCCTTGGCAACCAAACAAGCAACATCAATAAACTTCCCATTCCCTTTCCATATCTCTGCTCATATGCCCATCTATTCTATTTGCCGTTATCAGTCAGATGATTCTCAGCCATTACGTCACCTGTTTCAAACTCAGGAGTTAGTTATCCTAACCCAAGATTTCTATGGAGGGACGCCATTCCGTAAGCTCACATCCATCTCTCAGCTAGAAATAGGAAAAGTAAACTATTAATAGTATTTAAACTAACAATTTAGTAGGTGATTCGATGGCTTATGAGGTTAAAGTGACTAGGCAGGGTCAGACTACTATACCTAAGCCCTTGAGGCAGAAGTACATGATCGATGAAGGAGATAGGATCATATATGTTGACTTAGGTGACCATGTAGCTCTTTTGCCAGTGCCCAAAGACCCTGTTAAGGCCTTAGAGGGGCTGAGGATTGACGTTAAGGAATCGGTATATGAGATGAGAAAAGAGGCTTTGGAAGCTGCTCAAAGGCTCGTGGATAAAAAACTCGAAAGGTGATTCGGATTTTAATCGAATCAGACTTGCTACTTGCCTCTCTGAAGAAAGAGGATAGACTCAAGCCCATATCTATTAGGATTCTAGGAGAAATAGATTCTGGCAATCTTAAAGGGGTATACGCTTCCATCGCTACAATACAGGAGATAGTCTTCTGGTTTTACAACAGGCGGTTGTTCAATGGACTTGTTAAAGCTGTCAATGCTCTCCTACACCTGAGGAACATAGAGTGGGTCGAGTTAACGCCTGAGATATGCTTAACAGCCTCTATACTGATAAATGAATACAACGTCAGTCCCTTCGACGCCTACCACATAGCAACAGCAATACTTAGAGACAGAACGATACTGAGCACCGAGCACGTCTATGACAAAATCAAAGGGATAGAAAGAATAGACCCACAGGATTTCGTTGGGAAACTTTAATTTGGATTTCTATATCCTTCTTCACACGTTCGCCTTTACATTCTTTGCACTTGTCTATCTATGAAACAATCTTGATCTGTTTACCAGGCGCATGGTCCCCCTTTTACAAGCAGTGTAACACGAGAGACATCTCATACAGTCCGTGGAATCCGATAGGTCAGGTAGGGATAAGGGGCAGTTGCTCAAGCAAGCATCGCATTCTCCACATGCCTTATCGTCCCGCTCCAAGGATAGAAGGCTGTATCTGTTGGACACCAAAAGCAGGGTGCCAAGGGGACAGAGATACCTGCACCATGGTCTGTAGATGAAGATGGAAGATATGAGGAGCACCAACACCGTGGGTATGGTGACGATGGTAACCACCCCTCGATACGCGATCAAAAGGGACCAGAGGCTCCCTATCGTCCATACTCCCAACAGTATTCCCGCTGCTTCGCCCATCAGGTAGAGGAAGAGGATCAAGACCCCGTACCTTATATATTTCACCCTGTCTTCGACACCTTTGGCGGAGAGCTTTTTCACTGGAGAACTGAATAGGAGGCTACTCATGATCCCGAAGGGGCAGAGTATCCCGCAGAAGACCCTGCCAGCCAGGAGGCTAGTGGTGAGTATGACGCCGAACAGCCATGGGCGGATGAGCCTAAAGGTGCAGGGAGTGGGGCATATCTGGCACAGGAAGAAGGGGATTGGGTACGGGCAACCGAGGAGCCCTCCTACTATACCCAAGCCGACGTGTCCGACCACGATTATGGGACCGAAGGTCAATAGAAGCGTCGCTTTGATAGCGAGAAGCAGGTTTTGAAGCCTCACCCTAGTCCTGAGAGACCCCACTTTCCTCACCAGTATGGTGGGCTGCCGAGGAGCTGGGATGCTATCAACCTGGCTCCCATGAGGAGCAGCATAAAGCCACAGGACCTCTTGAATATCTCGTGTATTCTTGGGTTCTTGAAAATCAGCGGGGGGACCACGCCAGCGACGATGCCGAGCACTGTTATGGGCGTGATGACGGAGGCACCTAGGCCGAAACAGAGGGCGTAGAAAGCTCCTACCAGAGGGCTCTTCACAGAGAGAGCTATATACGTGAGTATGCCGAGAAGGGGGCCGCAGGGTGTGATTCCGATTATGAATCCGAGGAGACCCATGCTCTTAAGGCTGTCATCAATGGTGTGTCTCATCAAAAATCGACAATAGACCACCCCTAGCTCACCACCCAGAAGGATCAAGACCCCTAACAATAAAACGAAGAATCCGCCCACGATCCTGATATAGAAGCCGAACTCGGTCCCGCCGAGGAGGGTGGTCAAGAGTTCGCTGGAGAAGCCGGCTACCAGCCCCAGCAGAGTGTAGGCGGATAGCCTAGATAGCGAAAAAGCGAAGGTGGCTTTCAGACTTTCCACCCACCCCTCTCTCGTGCCGGCGACGTAGGGGATCAATATTGGGAGGCAGAAGAGCGAGCAGGGGCCAGCGCCCAACAGAAGACCGCTTAAGAACAGTTCTCCGGGGAGACTCATATACAACTACTGCTAAAGCCCTATCACTTAAAAGCAGTTCGCCCACGGACTTCCCTAAGGCCCTGGTGCGCATCGCTCTTATACCGCGAAGCCTACCATCTACAAATCCAACCATGGGAGTAGAGAGTGCCTCTCTGTTGGTTAGATATCTTCCTAAGGCAGATATAGAGGACTTTACTCTACCTTACTCGGAGATCATTTAATCGGAGAGGCCTTCTTATGGAGGCGAGCGTTAAAGGGATGAGGACAAGGCTCCGCTTAGTCTTGGAAGTTGTTGCGCTGGTCGTGTTTGTCCTCATTGGACTGGTCATCATATTGCCAGAGACCTTTTCCGTTTTCTTTCAGCCATCCACGGAGGGTCTTAGGAAGGCGATGTACTACTCGACGCTGGATGGAAAGACCGTACAGTGCCAGCTCTGTTTTAGAAGATGCACCATACCTGATGGGCAGAGGGGCTTCTGTACGAACAGGAAAAACATCAATGGCACGCTATACACCTTGATCTATGGGAAGCCCTGTGCCCTCCAGATAGACCCTGTTGAGAAAGAGCCCCTCTTTCATGTTCTCCCCGGAAGCAGCATCTTCTGCATAGGAACGACTGGATGCAACTTCAGATGCAGCTTCTGCCAAAACTGGCAAATCTCTCAGAAAAGCCTCGAGGAGGTTGAGTACGTTGAGTTCTCGCCGCAAGAGCTGGTTGAGATGGCCTTGGACTACAATTGCACAGGCTTTCATTTCACGTACAATGAGCCAACCGTCTTCTACGAGTACATGTATGATATTGCTAGGATAGCCAGAAATAGGGGTCTGACGGTGGCGTTCCACTCGAATGGTGCGATGAATCCTGAGCCCTTGAGGGAACTCCTGAAGCTCATGGACGCTGTTACCGTCGACCTGAAATCCTTCACAGACGAGTTCTACGAGTATGTGACAGAGCAGGCCGTCTCAGGACCTTTCAAGCCCTCCTCACCAGCCTTAGGGTCGGTGCTCACAACCCTGAAGATAATAAGGGAAGAGGGGGTCTGGCTTGAGATTGTCAACTTGGTCATCCCAACCCTAAACGACGATGTGGAGAAGATCCGAGAGATGTGTGTCTGGATCAGGGACAACCTCGGCAGCGATGTGCCTCTCCACTTCAACAGGTTCTTCCCTGCCTGCAAGCTGACCAAGTTGCCGCCTACCCCTGTGGAGAACTTGGAGAAGGCGAGAGAAATAGCTGTGGAAGTGGGATTGAAATATGTCTACATCGGCAATACTCCTGGCCACGAAGCTAACAGCTTGTTCTGCCCACAATGTAAGCATCCCCTCATCACAAGGTTCCACTTCACTGTCCTTGAGAATAACCTTGAGAAGGGTAGGTGTAGATTCTGTGGGTATGAGATACCTGGTATCTGGGAGAGTGCAAGAAAGGGGTCTTAGGTCTGGCCCGCCCCTATGCGTCCAAAGAGGAGGATGAGGGAGGCGGCGTTGAGCGTAGCCACCATGAAGCACGCCCCCGGAATTCCATGGAGGGATATGAGCCAGATACCTGATATGAGAGACCCCACACAGCCTCCGAGCAAGTCAGAGGCATAGACGGCGCCAGCCACACTGCCAATGCGGTCGCCTCCCCTTAAACAGATCTCGCTCGCCAAGGGAAACCCTAAGCCGACTAGGAAGCCAGAGGCACAGTTTAACAGAGGTAGTGCGGTCCTCACCAGCGGGAGGATGATCGGCTTGACGGCGGGAATGGAGAATACCTCGATAGCTAAGGGGAGAAGGAGCGAATATGCGACTATGCCCCCCTCAACACAGGCTAGGGCTGGAACACCTCCGCCAAGTCTCGAGATCCTACGACTCATGAACCATCCGCCTAGGGCTAGTCCCAGCATGAACGAGGCGGCCACTGCTCCCAGCTCCTGGTATAGGTAGCCGCAGAGGACTTGGAAAGCGTAGAGAGTTATGATGCTGAAGGTCATACCGGCGAGCCCTGTGGTGAAGAGGGTTAGATAGATTGGGGCGTGAGAGATCCTCAGCGTCCTCCGCCTCATCATCAGAGCCGATGTCGATAAGCCTAGTGGAAGTAAGAACCACCATAGGTCAACCCTTTGCATTAGGGTGAAGATCGCCCTCATATGTGGATGGAACATGGTGTTCCAGAGGGCGAGGTCGTAGTAGACGGCCAGCGGCCTCGTATCTCGGTTTATCTCGCCACCTCCCCGATGGAGGTATGCGAGTGCCATCTTTATCTTCTCAGGGGAGAATTTGTATTTGATGTAGCCCTCTGTGAGGAGGCTTGTCTCGACCCCTCGATCCAGAAGCCTCTGGTGCAGGATGCTGGCGTCGTATATGAGGACATCTGCTCTTGTGCTTGGAGAGGCCAGAAAGATGTTGTACTCGCCGGGCACGGCGAGGCAGGATGGGAAGACCATCTTAATAGCATCGTAAATGCATCTGTTGCGGGCTCCCATCTCCTCAGCCACATAGGTCAAGGATGAGGTGATGCCTGTCGAGATTATCCCATTCTCATCAAGTATCTCCCGTGCCTCTCTGAAGAACTCTAAGGTATAGAGTCTATTCAGCTGGAGCGTGGAGGGGGAGGGCAGGTTCACGATGACTACATCGAAGAGGTCCTCAGACCCCTTGACGAAGAGTCTGCTATCAGCATGCACAACCTCCACCCTCGGATCATCGAGGACCACGGAGGTTTCATAGGAATACTTCTTTGCAAGTTCGATCAACAGCGGGTCCAGCTCCACGTAGACAACCCTGCGCACAGGGTGTTTCAGAATCTCTCGAAGAACTCCTCCCAACCCTTCACCTATTAGGAGAACACTATCAGGCGACGGGTGCTGGAGCATAGGGATGTGCACAACTTCTTCGATGAAGGCTATGTCCGGATCCGGTGCACTGAAGAGTGGTAGGCTGTTAACCCAGAAATCGCGCTGTCCGTCGCTCCGGGTTATGGCGATGTTTCCGTAGATAGAGTTCTCGTGGTGGATTAGCTTTAGACCCCCCCACTGCTGTTGATAGGACGCAATATCTACGACCCTGAGAGTCCCCGTGGCTACTGCATACACATCAAGAGCTAACAACATTACGATGACAGCCGTTAGAAGTCTCCAAGGGAGGTTTGAGGAGTCTCCGCCCTTAAGCAAGACTAGTGCCAAGAACAGGTTTAGAAGGCTCAGGCCGATGCTGATCTCGAGTACGTGGAGGTGATGGACGAGCAGGTATGTGAATGCGAGTCCGCCGATCACGGCTCCAATAGCTTCTAAGACGTATAATCTACTCATCTTGATTGGCGACCTGTCGTCCCCACTGAGGGATAGCTTGCAGCCTAGGGTGAACTGGAAGCCGTGCAGCGAGCAGAAGGGGAGGAGAGCGAGAAAGGTGACGTAGAAAGTGGAGAGGAGGCCCACCATCTCGCCTCTCGCCGCCACGAACCAGCCCCCCATCGACCTCACGAAGAGTATCTGCAACGGCAAAACAGTCGAGGTGAGTACAAGCGTAAGAACAAGCCAGTCGATCCTCCTCCCTAACGTATCGGCAAGCCTGCCTAATATCCCGCTACCGAAGGCAATTATTAGAAGCCAGTTGGCGAGAATTACACCTAGGATAAGCTCGTTGCCACAGAAGATATTCATGAACTCCCTTACTAGCAACACTTGACTGATCGAGCAACTGAAACCCATCACTGGGAAGGCTAGAACAAGCCTCTTCAACTACCAGCTTCCCCCCTCAAGAGCTAACATTCATCGCCCGCGGAGCTAAGCCCTTCCACACCTCCCATTTCGGCTTTCAATTCCGCGATACGGGATCTGACCTTGAACGCAATATAGTATTAGATGAAGATGCACTATTTATGAACTTTCAATAACCTGTTGAGGTTTTACTTCTTCTCTATGATGTTGTCTAAGCCGAGGTGCTTAAGGGTGACGGTCACCGTCACAGTCTCTCTATTCATTGATGGAGGAGGGTCAAGAAGGAGTTCTTGATCGAGGTCGAGGACGTAGGCGATAGTGAACTCGTCATCGTTCTCCTGTATTTCATCGTTACTCTCAGCATTTTCCGTGTCCAAATAACATCTAGCCTCTCCGAACTGCCTTAGCATTGTAGACCTTTTCAACATAATCTAAGCACTCATTTAGTGTTCCAAAGAATTCAAAGTATCCATAAGTCTCCTTAGTGCCATTGCTTCTTACTCTTGTCTCGTATGTTTCTACGTAATATTTTCTCTCAACGTAATGGTATGAAATCTCAAAGACTCTTTCCTTAGTCTCGCTAATCTTCAATGTCTCGCTCACATATCTAGGATGCTCTGCCTTCTTCCATGCTTTATTCTCGAAAACCAATTCATATTGTTTCATAGAAGAAAGATGTTGTAAAGAAGAATAATCTTTATTGAAGGAAAGAATGCCTTTATTTCTACATGCTCTACTTTCTTCCTTTTTCCTCTCTTAATAAATTCAGCATCTCATTCACTGTTACTATTTTTATCCCTTTGAATTCCCCTAGTGAAAGTAGGTGCCTATCTCCAGAAACTAAGTAATCGGCTTTGCCATCAAAAGCAGTTTCAACTAAGATACTATCGTCTGGATCGATTGTGAGTTGAGAGAATTTGGTCTTTGGTTTGACTATGGTTGCAGTAGAACGTAGAAGCTTCCTGAATCTTCTCAGCCTACTGGCAGTTACATATCTTCTCAGCTTTGGCCTCGCCATAGCTTTGTCAAATTCTTCTAAGATCTGTGGTGACAGTATAAGTGTAATTTTTCCTCTTACTGCCTTTCTCCATAAATCTCTGGGATTACCCCTTCTGATAAGACTGGAGACTAAAACGTTAGTGTCGAAAACGACTCTTACCATCTCTTAGCCTTACTTCTTTCTCTTGTTTCTTCTGTATTCTTCTATCTCTTGCTGGATCTCTTCCTCAGTAAGCTCCGCATACTTTTCGATTCTCTTGTCAACTTCCTCGTATATCTCCCTCAGCTCCTTCTCCACGTCTGGTATCTCCATCTTCTTCATGATGACAGCATCTTGATAACCGTAGACAAGGAGCTTTGTCTTAGGTCCTATACCCAACTTCTCCCTGATGGCTTGAGGGATTACCACCTGACCCTTTGCACTGACTACCGTTACATCGGGTTTCTCGTATTCAACCATATACTCACCGTAGGTATTCTTACTTTCTTACCTTAAATAATTATCTCTACAAGGACGGTCAGTTCACAGAATCGAAGATCAAAAGCAATAACGCAATACTTAACTGCCTTTCTTCAAGTTGTTAGAAGAGATTGACAAAAAGTTATGGTGAGTTTTGGGTTCATAGTCTTACTACACCAGTAACAATTCAGACCGTTTTCTCTCCAACGATTGAGCTAACAAATAAATTTGTTAAACCTTAAATGTGAATTGTGGGCAATAAGATTTAGGTGAACAAATCTATGGCAGTAGCACTTTCAGTAACTCTTCCTATATCGCCAAAAACATACGGAGATCCTGCTAAGGACCTTCTGTACAGAAAAAGTGTTAAAGACATTATCTTAAGTAAAGCTGGTCCATGGGATCGAGAACCTCTGGCTAGAGCTTCGATCATTCTCAAGTTTGGCTTGTCTAAAGAGAGATTTTTTGGAAGAAATGGCAACGACCTCGATAACCTCGCAAAACTCGTGCTAGACGCTCTTTCCCTTGAAGTTAAGTCAAAAGGCGCTACTTGGAGGGGATACGGAATTATGAGGAGTGACCCGTATGTGTTGGACTTAGTCCTCATTAAACGTGAGACTCAACCAGAATACACAAAAATTTTAGTTTTTCCTTATGAGGAACGAGAAGCATTCCTTGATGCCGTTCGAAAAGAACTATTTTGAAGCCTCTATACCAAACTCGACTGCTAAGGTTCGTTAAATAAATAAGATATCTTAATCCTATCTTGCAACTACTGGTTCTTTCATCTTTTCCGCTTCTTGTTCAGCTATCTGGAGTGAAAGCTTTGTCTCGTATTCAATCAGCATTCTGACTATTGGGTTCTCCAAGTTGATCTTATACAGTGTTGCTCTGCCGATTTTCCTTGATGCAGTAACTAAGCCTAGTTCTTCCAAATCCTTGAAGTATTTGTAGAATGTGAGCTTGCTCATCCCCAGGGCTTCAATCATCTCTTTCTTGGTGAAGTCGTTCAATTTGTAGTCTAGCAAGTAGTCTAGAATTCTGAGCTTTGGCGAGTTGCCAAGAGCTCTAATCAGTAGTGAATCATAGCCTTCCTCAGTCATTTCAACCATAATTTACGTTGTAAACAAAAGTATTTATGCTTAACCATTTAAAGGTATTATTAGTGTACTCCTATGAGACGAGATTACAGCGATTCCGAGCTCAGAGCCTTAATTCTAGATTGGCTTCAGAGACACGGAAGATGGGGAGCCCATTATTATCCGTTGGATACACTTGTCAACAAGCTTTCACATGTGGTTAAGAACAATGGAAGAAGAATAAGAAGGACAGTGAGAGATCTTCTAAATGAAGGCCACATTTTCGCCCATAAGGGAGGGGGGACAATATCGCTGAATCCAACGAGAAACAGAGAAATATCAGAGTACATCAAAAGAGTTTTGAAGGTTTAGTTCACTAACTATCTAGTGCCAGTAAGTAGGGGGTAAAGCCGAGTGGCTAGAATCTTAACTGTTCTTGCAAAAAGTGGAACAGAATATAGAGATGTTTTCAGTATTAGCAACGGAAAGGATGATAGCCTATATTTGATGTCTCTGTCGGAATTTCCCGATTCCCATATCTCAATTCATACAAGTGGAGATTTTCACGTAACATATGGAAAAGTCTTCATTCATGGTAAGAAACTTCGTATCTCGCTGCAAAACGGCCAAAACTTGAGAACCTTCATGGGGTGTTCTTCGCCGAACGAATATGTGATAGATAAATCAAGGTTGAACCAGATGAAGAGGAGAAATATTTCCAATCTAAAATCCGAAATCTTTATCGTTGGTTTAGCAGGATTTGAAACACCGTTGATAGCCGTTACAACTTACATTTTTGATCCTAACAATTTATGGCAATTTCAAAACCAAGTATTGGAATATGCTAATCCACAGACAAAGATTGTAAGTTCCACTATTCCATACATCGGTCTGATCGCTCATGAGAAATAATAGAACAAAAAGAAAGAAAGCAGAGCAAGTATTCTTTCCCTTCTTTGCCGTTCGCATTCGTCCGTCTTTTCCTTCTTTCTCTTCCTTTTTCTTTCTCCCTTCATATTCTCACTAATTACTGACTGGATATAATCCACACAACTATCGCATATACGCAGTGTTAACCTCACTATCTCTGGCAGTTTCCTCGGTCTTCCGTTGTCTGGATAAATTTCTTTGATCTTAATCGCCTCTCTTCTCTTTCTTTCAGAATTTTGTCTATAGCTTCTCTGTATGTGCAAGGCTTCCATTCTCTGTCCAGCTCAGCACCGTTTTCAAGCAATTCATCTATGCCTATGTATCCCCACTCGGCAAATTGATCATCGTTGAGATTAGCATAACCAAAGGCTAGATTTTCATTTTTGTCAAGTTCTGCTATGAGCCAGTAGAAACCGATTTCCTTTATCTGGTATCTCTGATAGATTATCTTCTTTTCAAGTGATACATTCTCAGTTGCATAGAGTTTAGGTATCTTTTCTTTTGATCTTTCATTCATTCAATCACGAAAATAAAATACAAAAGTTATAGAAAGAAAATTATTGATGAATGAAAATTCCGTTATTGCTATTTGATTTCATCTGTCTTTCTGTGTTTTCTTCTCACAATTATTGTTTATCCAAACGTCAACAACAGAACCGCATCTCTCACAGAGTGCTAAATCATTGTGCCATTTGATGCTCCAAGCATCGCTTCCGTCATCGCTTCTGTACTCTTTGCATGTTGGGCAATAACCTCTCATCAAAATCAAAGAAGTAGTTGGATTAGAGCAAAATCAGTTTTATTGACGGGTGAGCATTTCGTTAGTTATTTTTGAAGGAATCTTTTTAAAATTGAAATGCAAGTATATAATCAAAACATGATGGACACGAATTACGAAGGAAAAGCACGGTCTAACGCTTCTGAAATCGAACACGAAATAGAAAAGCTCCGTGAACTTTATTCACGACATAACTTCAGAGAATTTTGGGCTCACACTAAACAAGTAGTAGAGATGTTTAAGATACTTAAGCCTCTCTTAAAAGAAGACCGTGAACGATTATGGTCAAATTATAGTAGTCTCTGCGAAGCTGTTAAACATGAGAGGGAGAAGAGACGAGAGGAAGCAAAATCTAACGCCTCACAAATTGAGCGTGAGATAGAAAACCTTCGTTACAATCATTTAGATAGGAATGCTCCTAACATTTCTCCTATTATTCCGTTCCCTGTAACAAGATATTACTATCATGAATTCTGGACACATGCTAAACAAGTTTCAGAAATGTTCAAAGGTCTTAGCCTTCTAAAAGAAGACAGAGAACGATTGTGGTCGAACTACAGGAGCATTTGTGACGATGTTAGAAGGAAACAAGACGAAGAGCATCATGAATCAAGCAAAAATCGTGAAAGCATAGAGCGACTTATTACTGATGCTTATTGGCATGCCAAAGGATCTAGGGATAAAGAGGAACTAGAAAAGGCAAAGTCTATGCAAACTGAGACCTTAAGAATGATGAGAGAAAGTAGGCTCCTTAAGGAAGACAGAGAAGCCGTATGGAAATATTGGAAAGAGGTAAATGAAAAAATATTTTTTGAACGGCAGGGATTACAAGAATCTAATTTTCTTCATGCAAAAGGAGATGCAGGTAGATGTCTTAACACAGCATATCATGGAGATCCTTATGAAGCACTAGAAGAAATTAAAGAGGTTCAGAGAAGCTTACACGGTGTGTATATGAATAGAGATCAAAGAAATGAGATACATGAGATATTGAGTAACGCTTGGGATAAAGCAACATCAAGAATTGGTGAGATTAAAGAAGAAAAAAGGAAAAAGCATGAAGAGTGGCTACATCGACAAGAGGAAAGAAAAAAGAAATACGAAGAATGGCGAGAAAGGACAGAAAGCAACATAGAGAGATGGGAAAATAACATTGAAAAAGCGGAGCATTATATTTCAAGCTTAGAGGAACAAATTGACAGACTTGAAGATGAGGCAGCTAATGCAAGAACAGAAGAGTATGCTGAGAGAGTAAGAGGATGGATTGAAGAAAAGCAAGAAAAAATTGAAAATGTTAGAGAGAACATACGGGGGTGGGAAGAAAAAATATATTCTGCTAAAGAGAAGTTAAATAGGTGATTTTCTACATTCTAGAAATCTTATTCGATGACTATGGATTTGAATAACTAGCCTGTTATCTCAGGCAGATAATTTCTTCGCCTCTTTCTCCTTCATTCTTTTCTGTAATTCGTTCAAAGCATTGTCCCCCAATTCCTCTACAAGTTTAACAGCGTCATGATCAGTCTTGATTTCTCGTTCAGGGAAAAGTTCATTCAATTTCTTCAGAGACGTTTCATCGAAAACAATGTTGCGATACCATTTTGGATTATCATAGTCAACTTCTTGTTTCACTTTAGCAGTCAATAACCCTGCGAGAAGTGCTTGATCCCTTTTCACGTACAAGTCATAGTTTTGGAAGAACACGTTTGAACTCCTAGCAAAAACGCGAGCATACTCAATATCATGTTCATCGAAAAGTTCTCTGATTCTCTCATCAAATTCTTTAACCATCTTCTCACTTTCATGATTAGCTAGTAATTCAGCCGTATTGATCAGAGAATATTCCTCACTTCTAGTTTCATAGTATCCTCTCCAAGGATCTGCGCTGTGCCACTCTACTTTGAAATCTCCATCAATCTCGTTTCTAGTCTCGCTGATAACGTTGGAGTTTCATCATTACTGTAAACGACAGTAGCGCAGGGTTCATCTTCATAATAGCATGACTCGCATAGTGGTTTTCCTTCGTAGAAAGTGCCTTCATCACCGAAATATGCCTTATGTTTTTGATAGAAGACATATGGTCGTTGGAGCCGGGTGAGTGCATAATTGTTGAAAAAAAGTCCTGGACGAGTTAAATGAAGATAGGTTAAGCTTAAATATTGGCTTGGACCCTGTCAGATCGGGGTCTTGAAAAATGTCGGCTCCAGTTGAAGCCGCGAGAGCAGCGGTAGAACTTTTCGGAAAGGCTCCCTGGCCAACATACGTAGAATTTACGACAACCTTGTTGAAAGACGTAATGGATACACTTGTAACTAACCAAATAAATCAACTTAAGGCCTATGCCGAGTTGGTCAAAGAGATTAGTCAGACTCTAGATGAGTTCAAGGCGAAGCGCGTTACTGATGAGACCGTTGACAGATTTCTCGTAGAGAACTTCCCTGACCCGGCTGACCCTACAAGAACCGTGGTTGTAGCTGGTAAGGAGTATACAGCAGACGATTATGGTAAATTCAAGAGACTCTTGGAGGTGGAGGATCCATCTGCGTTACCTCCAGCTGGCCTAGGGTTGACTGCAGCAGGAGACAAATTCACGGACACCAATGTGACTAATATAAAACTCAAAGCAAAGGAAGTGTTAGAGAGTGATGCAGAAGATCATTACACTGAGTTAACCACTCTGGTCAGATTGGGCATGGCAAGGATAGTTGTTGATAGAGGTTACATTCACACAAAGCTATATGTAGACATACGGGGAGTGGAAACTCGGAATGTAAATTCAAGCGATGTTAGAAGAAGTTCGCTGGGGGGAGGTGTAAGATTTACAGGCGTAGCAAGTTGGTTAGGGTTCGGGGGGTCTGCTGGAGGGAAGCGTGTACACATCCGCACAGTAACTGAGAAGGATGTAACAACAGTCGCAGCTGAGGCTAAGATGTTTGGTGAAACGAGAGTAGAGTTCAGGACAGAGACATTTCCGCCACCACCATAAACTTTATGGCTCATTGACTCCCCCTTTTTATCCAACATGGCAGTAGCAGAAGAAGATAGGGATGAAGAAGTAAGCTTAGCCGAATTCATAGGGCTAGTCCAAAACGAGTTGCAACAAGCACTCGAATTTCTATCTATCGAAGAACTGAGGAAGATCTCAAAGGTGACACCGAGTCCCACCTTCGTTACCTTCAGCAACGTAAAGCTTACGGTACCAGTCGAGATTAGAGCTGCTATCCAACCACTTCCAGCAGAGATTACTAAGCCATCCCTCATCCTGAAGAAGGGTTTTGTGATACCCAAGATTGAGGTGTCTAAAGAAAAGACAGAGGAATCTACCAAAGAAGCCGAGAAAAAGAAGGAAAAGATAGAAAAATCTACGACCGTAGCCGAAAAAGACGAGAAGGTTTCTATAGTTCCTCAATATAAATTGAAAGTCAAGACTGTTGGAGGCCCGGAAAAACCACCAGCCGATAGTAAGATAAGCACTCTAGAAATCAGCTTTGTGCTAGTCACCAAGGAATAGTGTATTGTCGAAAACCCAAATTTGGTGCTCGTGAATCGTCTTCATGAGTTAAGAACATCATTAGCTTCTAACCCTCTCCTTCGTGCGCGAGAACACATAAAACAGAATAGAATTTTCAGTTATGCCTCGATAACAGTCCTCACCTCCAACAAGCGTGTATCCATTTGGAAAAGTATTGTTAGCCCATTCCCTGACTTTTTTCAGATAACTAGTATGGATTCTCCTCGAATCATTGTCGGTTCCGATGTATATGTCTACTTTGCAGGGCATCAAATCGCTAGAAAAGATTGGAGAACCATAGAATGAGGATTATTGATAAGCGAAAGTTCCGTTAGTGCTTTGCATCTCGTTTAGTGTTGACGGAAAGCTTATATGACGATTTGCTGATGCTTAAACTGACTATGCCAAAAAGAGCTAAACGGAATTTGTATCTCTACGAACTACGAGACAGCCATCAGATAGTGTACTAAGGAATAGCAAAAGACCCGAAAGCTAGAGAGTCAGGGCGTCTTTCAATTTAAAGTCGTTAAATGAGTTAAGGGAAATAAGTGGAAGACCAAGCGAGCAAGAAGGCCTTCAAATCGACTGTATCGAAATCGAGAAGGTGAAGGTCTTTGGACAAGCTGACAAGCATATTATACGAAGACTTGGAGCCAGAGGTTCTTGAAAAGATGCCTGAATGGTTCAAGGTAGTAGAACAGGGCCTTGATACCACATTGTGGTCTGAACAACACATCTAGAGGAGACAATTGTCAATCAGTGCATAACAAAGCATTTAAACCGATAAACGCAAATAAAGATTGTATCCTGACACTTAAGATACAACGGAAACTGGGTGAGGGATTGAAAAGTGGTTTCAATGAGGATTTTGATAGAGGGAGCAAAGGTTCAGCGAATCGGCTATAGAATGTTTCTACTGGAGAAAGCAATCACAAATAGAATCGGAAGGATTTACGCCAGGAATTTAGAAAAGAACAAAGTTGAGGTACTTCTAGATGATGAAGAACGTAAAATAGAAAGATTCTATGCAGTTGTCCAAAGTGAAAGGCCGAAAGGCGCAAAGATAAAGGAGATCAAAATAGAACCATATCAGGGAGATACTTTAATCTTATCAACCGATCAATATTTCCAGATTTTGACTTTGGAGCAGTTAGGAAAAGGTAGAGAAGAGATAATCAGATTTCCAAGATTCGTTAATGTTGCTGTTGCGTCGATAACATCATCTCTTGCTGGAATAAATAGCAAGTTTGATGATGCTTTGAATAGATTTGATAGAATAGGAGATTCCGTGGAAGAGACAAACAGAGAATTATCCTCTGTAGAGGGGAAGTTAACAGGGATTGACGAAAAATTAGACAAGTTGCCAGAAAGAATAGCTGGGGTTGTCAGCGCACCGAAGAAAAGGAGACCTTGATACTACAAGCAAAAAGTAGAAGTAGATTCTTCTACTATGACTGATTTTTGTTATCCCTGTTCATTTAGTTGTTCTATTACATGAAGTAATGCATCAAGGACTTTCGGGTTCTTAACGAGTTCTGCCATGAGCTTGTCAGCTTTAGCCCTTGTTTCATCTATTGTCACAGCCGTCTTAACATCCAAACACAGTCCAAAATTAGAGCAGAATTTTGCATCAGGCGAGTTTCTCGCTTTGCATCTCGGACAAATTAAGGCCGCAAAGGTTTCTCCGTATTTTTCCTCGGAAACCTCTACTCCATTGAGTTTTAGCAGTGCTTTGTCAGCATCCCTCCCAGAGAGGTGAACGCGTGGGGAAGCCATCTTTGAATCTTGAACCAAGCCGAAAAGTCGTTTGAGCTGTGCTTCTGTAAGAGAGTTCGCTAGCCTTTTAGCCCTTGAATGTCTAAAGAGATATGCGTAGACTCTCTTCTTTATCCCAGCTTTTACTGCTTACCCATAGAGGAGAATCAGGATTATCTCTACGAGGATGATTGTCAATCCATGGGGTAACATATGATGAAAAAAAGCTCAATTCGAATTTGTGAAAGGCGGGTCCAGAGGGATTCGGTACAGATTTGTAGCGGGTCTCAGCGACGGACATAGCACCACATCTACTCTTACCCTACCTTTTCGCTAAAAAGATTCATGATGTCATGGAACAACACAAGCGATGATCCCCATGAGAAAAGAGCCTTCGATGTGGCCACGATGGTCTTTTCTACTACCCAGCTCATCAATGCCTTCAGAGGCTAGTACGGAGGCATGACGATTATCCCAGTATCTACTGCTTATACTCCATTCGTGTTTACAACTAGGTTCTCCTCCCCATATTGTCTCTGTCTCTTTGCCATAGTCTCTGAGGCCCCAACCCACAGGACAAGCCTAATACGGAGGGCTGAACATCACCATGTCGATGCAACCATCTGGCAACCGCCTCATCAACTCTATGCAGTCGCCACAGAGAACTTGGTTGATAGGTAGCATTTAATCGAACACCTCCAACGGATGAACCGCACCGAAATCCCAGACACTAACTAAGATCTTCTTCTTACCAGACTTGTTTATCGGATGCTCTGTCGTGCCATTTGGAAAACTCACTCTTAAAAGATGATCACTGTTTCAATTCTTGATTGCTGATGAATGGCGATTCCTTTATTTCCTTCTTAAGCCTTATCAGAGAGAGAGTGTCCTTAAGTCAATCGAGAAAGGTAGGAGAGTAAAGGGGTGGTAGATATTTATGGCTAGAGGAGACGAAACTGTACGCAACGATATGATAAGAGATGAGCTTGACCTAGCCCAGTTCATTGTGAACAAATACAGATTCGCTCTGGGCACGTACTATTATGGTATTAACCTTATCTCCAGAAACTTAAAGGTAAGCCCCGACATCGACCTTCTAAGCGTCTACGTCAACGAGCGCCGTCCAGACGAGAATACTGCTGTAGGATTTGAGCTCAAGGTCTTAAGATATCACAAAGGTAGAAAGAGGATAGAGCTATCTCCCTTCTATCAAGGACTCGGACAGGTCTTAACCTACTTTCAGCATGGAATCGACAGAGCTATGCTTATAGTGGGTTTTCATAAAGATTGCGAAGAACATCCTGAAGCTACTCGTGACGTAGTGGACCTGATGAAAATTCAATGCAACTTACTCAAGGAGAACATCTCGACATATTTCCCCTATCTTCAAATAATTTCATTAATGGTCGGCAGCACCGAAACGTTGCTTTTTATACCCGAATGGGATAAGAAACGTCTTCAGCCAAAAACAGAAGATACTAAACTCAGGCGTACTTGTATCTTTAATAAACAATTTTCCTACAAGAAACTGCTGTCATGATCGAAACTCAATCCTCACTTGTATTCCACGAAAATATCGAATATCCCTGCACTTCCTGTAGGGTAAAGGTCTAAAGTGACTCTATCACTTCTATAGATAGTCTCCCTAAAGCTTATTGGAATTTCTGAGTTCACCATAAGATTCCCTGTAAGCATCTGTTACACCACGAGCGAAAGAAGTGAAGTCTATCGCTTCTGGATGTTCAATTGTTCGATTCAAGTTATCTCCCTTAAGGCTGATCGATGAACGCTTATCTTCCCAGTAAAGTTTGAGTGAAATTCTTCTAGGTCTCACTGAAATATACCGAAGATGTGGAAAAGCAGTAAAGTAGGATTATTGATGTAAAGGATTCCGTTATTGGTTAAACAGATCCCTACGTGGGTGATATTCCAAGCGCTCGCGCTATAATGTATGTAAACCAATAGGAAAACCAATAGGGAGAAAGTCCCACAAGTGTAGCTATAAATATACGCCACAGAAATAATAGCACAGAAGGTCTACCCGCTCTTAAGATCTTCTTTACAAATCGACTATGTCTATAGTACCAAAATAGTGTAAAGATACAGATATTGATGGCAATTAAAACGGAGTAGATTAGAGTTGTAGCCATTTGGTCGAATTTCCAGTAAACAAATATGTTGCCTAGCAGAAACAGTTTCGCAACTTCGCTGGCCAGGTAGATAGAGAATCCTAAAGCAATGCTAAATAATGTCAGGCTAAAATTAAAAATAGATTGTGTTTCCAAATCATCTGTCATTCGCCATATACACCAATATTCGTTCAACGAATTACCATGTATTATCTTTATCGGAATTATCGGCAAACTACACACTCGTAACCTATTTTCGCTGAATTTTCGAAATTCATATTTGATGAGCCAGATAGTTATTGACCCAGATCCCTTGTTGCCATCATTTTTACCTGAGAAACTATTACACAGAGAAGAAGAGTATAAACAACTCACTAGTAACATAAAAAATAGAATAAATACAATGATTTTCGG